>JGI24159J19872_10008157_pt1 | contig 13696 bp, 9 predicted proteins | sample Ectturendosymbi4_FD_19872 | JGI IMG/M metagenome (IMG submission 19872) | reverse complement strand
GGTGGTACACGAATAGACCTACTTTCTGCTTTTCTTCACAAAAAATATATTCACAGCTGTAGTTTTTACTTGTCGGGTTCTGTTAATAAATTCCTGAATTGTGGTGTTGGCTACTTTCTTTGCTGTTTTCTAAAAATAGCAATTAAAATTTCTCACAGCCATTTTGTTCACGTTGCATTTGGGTCAATTCTGGTTTTACAGACTTTTGATCGAATGATATTTGGCACATTGACTTTTCCTGGAACAAGGTGGTACGTGATGACAGTTCGGGGGTCACAAATGGTACGCGATCAGAAAAAGTTTAAGAACCACTGCTCTAAATGAGATTGACTTTAATGTTGCTTTTTGGTTGTGTAGTTTATTGCTAATGAGCTGCCTTCCTTCGATTGTTGGACTAGTTACTTGAAAACAAATACGTGCAAGCCTGAAACATTACAAAGTCTTGAAAGCAGATCCTAGTTGGCTGATTACTTGACAGGTTGGAGCAAACTTCAAGAGATTGTTTACCGTAAATTTTGGACCACAAGGTGCAGTATCAAAATTAGAATGTTGGCTGTTGTTTTTTCATACACAAGGCACATGAAATTAAGCAAAACTTAGACAAGTCAAACTGTATTCAACTCTTTCACAATAACTCCCAAGTGCCGGAGTCGCCGAGTGCTAGAGTTGCCACTGGGAATTTAATCTGTCATTACATACAAGGGATTTTAATCTGTCACACATTCCTAATCCGCTAGACATGAATAGAATAAACTGAAAGTTGTGCGCGTGTTTGATTCAGTGTGCGCCAATGTAATCAGGAGCCTCGTGGAGTAATACGATCTGTAGTATGTGCTGGCTACTCTCAGACACTGCTCATTGCACTTGTTATTGGTTTGTTACACAACACGATGGCCTGTTTACAAAAAAAACATAACTAGCAATTAAATAAATAGCACCATATACCACATAGAATTGGTCATCAGTGACAAGGCATAAGGATATTCATACATAAGGCACACCGCACTATAAGGTGCACTTTTTATTTTTGAGAAAATTAAAGGATTTTAATTATGCCTTATAGTCCGAAAAATATGGTAATTGTCTTTAATATCCTTGAATCTGTTGGTACGTTCATCTTATGAATTAGGTAATTATGGTCTGTTTTAAATATCTTTGTTTTATGTGCAGATACAAAATTTGATGAATGTCCAGAATGTAAAGTGAAAATTCCACTATTTCATGAAGCTGTTGAATATTTGGAAAAGCTTGAAGAAGGCAAGGTGCACTTACCATTTTTCTTAGTGGCTTAGACGTGACTTGGGATGAACAGAACACAGTATAATAATTAGATATTCTAGAATAGCAAAACCACCAAACTTTTTTCCCACATTTCAAAACTAATCTGTCCTCCATGATTCCCACTCATACTTCCAAGCTTTCACAATGACTACTTCGGCTAAATAATTTTGTTCGCATGTGACCAACAGGTAATTTTGAGTTTTTTGTTGCCATGCGTATTTCACACAACAAATGTGACAGTGTGAAGTAGATACATCATAATGCAAGTTTTGTGCGTGGGAGGACATGATATGTACATGTCATGATAGATTTTTGGAGCATAGTGATGTGCATTTTGCATGATATTAGATGAGAGATTTCACCTGTAATATGAAAGAGTTACAAGAAACAACATGCAAACATCAATCGACTTTGTTAAAACGTCAATGTGATAAAGTATCAAACAAAAACTGGTATAAACATTGCTGCACTTCAAAGGTAGATGTTAACACCTATCATACCTTGAAATCCTGCACAGAGCCGCTATTTTCACGCCACTTTGCAACTCCAAAACTTGCCAGTCGATTGTGCTAGAGAGCTGTTCAAACCCTCAAAAAACTTGGTGAGTCTTCTAGTTTGCAATGAAAAAAAAATTTTGCTCTTTGGTTTTGGGTCTTTTGTGAGTGATGTCATAAGTAGGGTAGGTTTAGGTCTTTTTGGCCAAGGTTATTGGGCCCTGGGCCCCAAAAACAAGAGGGAATATTTGGCTCAAGTTTTCAGTGGAAAGTAGGCTGACATCCAAGCCTATTGAGCCTTTCATTAGCTTTCTAGGGTGTCTGGTTCAAAACTCAGGGTAAAAGAACCAATATTTGGGTAAAAATTCTCTTTGGGTAATTTTTACCCAAATTTATTTTTTTTGGCCACAACTCCTGAACCAAAAATGCCAGAAAGCCAATGAAAGACTCAAAAGACTTGAATTATAGCAGGTTTTTTAAGGAAAACATTAGGTACCTGGTATGGACCTGTAGGGACCCGATTTCTCTGATTCTAGTGATCCAATAATAATTTTCTCTGATTGTAGGGACCCGAATCGGGTCCCTAAAACACCTTTAAAAAAAACCTGATTATAGCTTAGTTTCCANTAAAAACTTGCACAAAACACTTACCTCTTGTCGTTAGGGACCAGGGCCTGAAAACCTCAGCCAAAAACACCTAAACCTGCCCCACTTACGACGTCACCCACAAAAAACCTAAAACCCAAAAACTAGGAGAACTTGCCAAGTCTTTATAGGGTTTGAACAGCTCTCTAGCACAATCGACTAGCGAGTTACGGAGTTGCAAAAACTTGCCCATTAGGGCAAATTGTACCTTTTAAGCAATGGTTCTCAAAGTCGGCGATTTTGAGGGGCAAGTGGGCGAACAAAACAAAGGGAGCAATAAGGGGCAAAAACAACACAAAGGGGACAAAAACGCTCAGCCTAGTGGCTTCTATCATTTCCCTCATCATATTTGATTGAAAAGGAATATTTGGCTGTGACCTTAATGTGCTCAAAGCAAAGAAACTCCTTGTTGATTCTTAAGTGAGGTGATCCACGACTGTACCTCACTAAAATGTCTCCCAATTTTTCGAAGCTTTGTGAAGGCCGCCGAGCACATCAATCACACTGAGCTGGGGTGGGGACCATGGTATGTATCTATTTCTTTAAATAAAGTTCTTTAAAAATACTACCTTGTGCTTACTTAATCAGGTTTGGTGGTTGACAAGGGAAAATCCACCTGGGGCCGAAGGTGTTAAGCTGTCATGTAGAAAGAGCTTTAAGTGCGGTTCCACACAGATTGAAACTTGCAATTTTTTTGCTTCGTGAGAAACTGACAATGCTCAATTTTCAAATCCAATTACCCAATACAAGGAGGAATTTTAGGTTAAGCTCTGGTGAGATACGAATCTCAAGCACTCAAAATTCTACTTTGTTCATCTGAAACATCTCGAATTGCTGACATTCTTAATAAAAGTACCATACAGTACATGCTTGTGATACTTTTATCACCATTGGTAAAATAAATTTGCACATGTTTGTTTCAATCCATATGCACAATTTTTTCTTTGGGACTAAAACCTGACCAATGACTATGCATTACTTGAGCCAAAGAACCAGTTGAGCTGTTTCCAGTAATTTTGTATTGCAACGTTTTTGATTTTTACTGCAATTTTTATCAAGTATTGCGCACTGCGCAAAATGTAAAAGTGTAATTTAAAAAAAATACTACAAAACTATTTCGGTTTAGTTCTATTCTCTTTGATTGCATGAAAAAGAGCTATATGACGGATTAGCTGCGTCTCAATGTTATCTATGGCGAAACAGTTGGTTCGCAAGGTAGAAGTTTCACAAACCCAGCCAAGTGCAACAGAGCCGAAGTCAATTAGAGGTGGAAGTGCAGAAAATCTTGGCTATTGGCCAAGTCCGCTCAAACGAAAATAGGTTGTGTCAAGTCTTTCGCAGTCAAATGTGCACGTAAATGCAACTTACTGCGCATAAATGCAACTTCCGTTGAAAATAAATGCAACTTTCTCAATTTATTACTGCAACAAAAACTTGCCCTAGTCATGACGTGTATGTTGTCACTTTACTGTGCTATGTTGTTTCTCACATAATTACTGTTGTGTGTCTCTGCATGCATCAGTTGTTTTGTCCACTTGACAATGAAGTTTGCATAGTAACTTTGATACACATCATGATAGCAAATGCTTCAGATTTCTTTTTGGATTGAACTATTAACTCAGTATACAATGCTATGGCTGTATGTTATATTATCAAGTTTTATATGAAATGAGGAATTCATAGATTTCTTTTGTTGTTGAATTTGTTTGTAAGGTGTTGGTACATAAATCACTGATATCCTTCATTTCTTTTATTTGACCTTCATTCTTGTTGCAGTGCGTCAAGTGCAGATGATGCTAATTAATGATGAAAGCATAAAACATGATTAATGATAATTATTTAATTCACAGGTGAAAAGTTTCAAACTTGCGGTAAAGTATCCTGAATATGGAGTTTCCAGCTTTCCTCAAGTCATTTTGTTTCTTGGACAGATCCCTTTTCGCTATGACAAAATAGGTAAGGGTAGTTCGCTGTGTTTCTGACCTTGAAAGGCATAGTTTTTTGCCTTCTTGAGCCTATATTTTTTGTGTTTGTGTGAAACATCTTAATCTGTTTGAAATTTGGGCTTCTAAAAATGTTTAGCAGGCTACAGTACCATTTCGTTTAGCTAGCGACGCAAACCGACTCTATCAGGAAATTTCTCGGTTATGCCTGAGGATTTGAATTGCTAAGGTGCATATTTTACTAGCAAGGATGTTGCAACACAACTTCTGCACTGTTTGTACGAAAAATTCAACATCTTTTGTAGCGCAGGAGAGGATTCGCGACATTTTTTTAACAAAGTGTGAATTTCTTAGTAAATGCTTTTCGGTAAGTGGTTGTATACACTTTTATTGCGGACAGACATCCGTGTGGCCTAAGATGTGTTACGAAGCTAATCGTAAAATTTTCTTCTGACTCCCATGATTCCGGTGTTTTCCTTCGGTCATCACTTGTGAGCTACACTTTTGCTTGATTGTAAAACTTTGCTTCATGAAAAATACAGTTTGGTGGTATGTTGCCCTGTATGCAGCCCCCTCAGTCTGATTTAGTATCTCTTATGTGAATTTGGCTTTTTGAACCCGTTACACACCTATGTGCTGATGTAGGACGGCTTTTGTCTTCACTTGCCTCCCAAACGGATCTGTTGCAGATGATGAATTCACACCGGACACGATCGTTGATTGGGTAGAAGAAGCAAAGCAAACACCGCTGCCTGAACTAACAGATGAAACGTTCGAACATTTAACTCAGGCATCGACAGGATCCACTACGGGGGATTGGCTGATTATGTTGTAGGCTTTGTTGAGAACTCGCACTTTTATCCAGGTTTTACGCGCAATGTTGTGCTTGCGTCACGTAGTGCCATTCTCTGTGGTTTACTGCAGTGGCAGATGTTGCACAAAAATGTGAAGGAACTGTCTGGCAACCGAATTGTTTATTTTTTATCTATATTTTTGCATACTGTTTTGACTGTCAAATAGTCTACCTTACGAAATACTTAACACAAGCACTTTCAACAAACATGCGGATGTTCTGGCTATTTCTAAAATGTGTGTGACGCCTCTATCCCACCTTCTTTGTTGACCTGAAAAGTCTTACATCGATTAATTTTCTGTGCAGTGCTGATGGAAATCGGCCTGACTGCATGAAACCCAATTTGCCAAGCCTTTCCACTGTGGCTGTTCGGTTGCGGAGAAGGAAAAATATCGCCGTTGTTGACATTTCGAAAAATCCCATCACAACGAAAAGGTTCGGAATGGACCGAGGAAATCTGTGTGTCAAGATTTTGTTGTAAGTAGTTCATGCTTTTGTATTTAGTTCTATAGGTAAGCGACATTACAAAAAGAAACTTGAGTTTTTGCGTTTTAATTTAGCCCGAGTTCAACAAGCATGCTCAGACCTTGAATAAAAGTTCATAAAAGCAAGTTCAAGGTCATACAAAAGACTCAATTCCACACCATCCAGATTCCAATTTCATTTGTGTGATTTGTGACGTATAACTGACTAAAATTTTAATTCCTTCTGTCGATGAGAACAAGGCAATGGAACAGCCTTTTTACATTATGCGTCTTGAAGAGTACCGACGTGATTGCTGGAGAACTCTCATTGTTCTTGCAAAACAGATAAGTTCTCTTCAGTGTTTGCTGTTTATCCCCGGTAATCCTCCATGTGCTGAGCTGCTTTAATCTACCTGATAAGAAGTATTTCAAGGCCAAATGGCAATTAGGAGCTGTAGGCTTGCTGCAGGCTTTCGAGGAATCAGCCGACTGGCCTCTGCTTTCACCATTTTGCGGTGAAAAGCAGAGTTGCCAGCGCTGCGCATAGTTCCTGAAAACTTTGATCAGGTTCCTCGGAGCAACGCGCAAGTATGCTTTGGATTAAAACTGTGAGTTTTGAAAACGGTGTTCCGTTGAACGCTAGTGTTACGCGAAAGATCGTCATCTGTTCTGCAAGAAATTCATTATCCAAATAATTACCGGTACGCACTACCGCCAGTTTAAATTTTTCGTTTGTTACGAGAGTAATGATTAAAGTGTTCGGTGGCTCAAAAAAGGTTAAAAACACTGGATTAAAACATTTCTTCAAACTACTTTCAAATGTCTAGTTTAGAGCTGTGTAACCGGAACAGTCTCAATCAGTACGCGACCGGAAAACACTTGCATATGAAAGAGCTTCAAAGCTGATGCTGAGCCGTCGTTCAACTTTAAATCGTTCGATTGAACTCCCAATGTTCTAACTCTTGTTTTCATAGTATCAAAAAAACAGAGGTTCCAATGAAGCATGCCAGGGGCAACCTGCTGTCCTACAGGTATTCCGTAGCTTGCATATAGGTGCTTGCTCTATTATTTCAACGTTGGTTTCGCTCAAAAATGCCGCCGTGCGAATTATTATCTCTGTGCCAAGTGATACTGGCTGGTTAGCACACCAGTATGTCGAAGTCCAGTTAACTTCCGTTTAAGTACGCAGCCGTTTACGTTCGCATTCCGGATAAGTACGCAAAGATTCGTCACAAATTCTAGGTTCAAGTTTGGCAACAATTTATCACTTTTGAACAGCAAAAGAAATCAGCTAGTCTTCAGAAAAGATTAAACTCGGTTTTGCTATAATATATCGCTTAAGTATGTCGTGCAACGACATCTCGCGTATATTGCGTTTTTTTGTGGTTAGCTTCCAACGTCACTTGTCCTGGTGTGCAAAGCGAAGCCGGGCTTTGGCGAAGTCACGCGACTTCTGTGAGGAATCCTGTGCATGCAGTCATTGTGTAACGGTGTATTCAGTCGGCTGCAATACACGTTATTATCTTGAGTTTAGATACACTAACAACAAAAGTTATCTGTGGTAATGAAGCTGCTCTAGAGCTAACCAAATGCACTCTACTTTTCGACTGAGTTTGTTCTTTACCTACATACATTGCTGAACAAGCTACGAAATGTATGCGTACATCACCAGGGTTGATAAAAATCATGATTGTTTTTTTCAAATTAAAAAAAATCAGCTTTTTTTGATTTAAATAACATTCTTTTGATTTAAATAAGATTTTTTTGGATTTCATGATTTTTTCATTTAGAGTGTGGCCATATAACAAGTAGTAATTTTTCATTTTAAATGAAGAGTTTGTTTCAATATAAATTTTTGTGCTGTGTTTCTTCTAGGCTGGTACAGCAACTAGAATTCAACTGAACTTTCATTCAAACTTTGCATTTATGCATCATGCTGAAAGCAGATCAGTTCATAACCTGAGTGCTGGTGTACAAAACAAAACAGATTGGAATGACAATACTCAAACCATCAGCTCATCAACTTCATTAACACTTATGGCATCTTAAGAAGCTTGTATAAAAATACAAGCTTGCCAGCCTCTTTCGTGTGAAGTCTGTTGCTAAAATTGATTATCGTAATGCAGTTTTCACTAGTTCAGCTTCTGCAGAGGTATAACTTACTTGCATAAAAGGGTAAAACCTATAATATGTGTTATTATGAAGCTGAATCAAAAATATGTTCTGAAACTGCTATTTCTACAGTCAACAGCCTATATATTTGCTGGATTTTAGATGTAACTTTTACTTAATGCCAGGCCCGTAGCCATGGGAGCATTCAGGGACAGTGTCCCTAAATTTTGTTGTGCCCAGAAAAGTTTGTTTCAAACATATACTTTAATGAATACAAAAATCTATCCCCCACAGAAGTTTATTTTGCCCTCCAACCCTCAAAACCTGGCTACAGGCCTGCTTTATGCTAGCCTATACTTTCAAACTTGTAGCATTTTGGCAGTTCTAACTTCTGTGTCTGCAAATGTTAGTGATTGCAGTCCACATATCATTTTTGCGGTAAGTTGGCACAGACTCTATGACCTCACAGTTGCTATGATTGATATAACTTTAATTGCTTTTATAACTTGTGTTGTCATAAGAAGTCTCTGACTTGTTTAATAATAAGTGAAACCGATTAGAATACCAATTAAATGTGTCATACAAATTAAACTGCATATGATTTTTGCATGATTTTTTATTTTATCACGGATTTAAATAATATGGTAATCAATCAACCCTGACTAGAAATAGCTGAACTTTCATGACCGGTAAATCTTTTTTGCACCTATGCAATATCCCTTATGCAAATAAGTTCATAGCACCAGTATCGTTCTACGAAATGTAATATTTATCGAACTGTCAATGCTGAAACTGCCAGTTTACTAATTTCATTGATACTCATGGCATATATGCATAAGATGTTGAAAACCTTCAATGATATGTATCTGTTTCATGAATAAAAAATATGTTCTATTACTATGTTTACAGACAACAGCCTTCATATTCGATAAAATTTAAATGCAACTTTAACTTTATGCACTCTGCATTTTCAAAACTGGCATTCTACCAGTTATGACTTCTGAATCTGCAAGGGTTAGTGGTTTCAGTCCACATGTCATTTTGCAGTTAGTTGACATAGAATCTGTGACCTCGCAGGTACTATGATTGATAAAACTATAAGTGGTTTTAACTTGTGTCATCATAAGAACTCTTTGCCTTCTACACCAATACTGTATAGACCTATTAGAACGAAAACCCATTGGAATGCTAAGTAAATGCGTCACAGACATCACACAAAGCTCTAAAATGATTGATTTTTTTAATTTTGACATGATTGATTTTTTGATTTTTGACATGATTGATTTTTTGATTTTGACATGATTTTTTAATTGATTGTTTTGATGTTTATTATTTGATTAAAATCATTGTTTTTATTGCTTGATTTAAATCATGATTTAAATCCATCAACCCTGTACTTGAGAGGATCTTTTTAGTGTGATATATTTTGTTCTCGTGATTCTTGTTTGATATTGTTCTTAAATTTTGTAACGGTTGCATTTCGAAGGTCTTTTCAAAGCATTTATTCCGAAAAGGTATGTGGTTTTGCTCGCTTTGTCGTTCGTCGCTGCGCTTTTGTCGTTTCTTTATTATATCCTAGAGATAGGATCATAACAGTGGTGATAAAAGTCGTTGTGCGGCTCTGTTCGGTTGTGGAATACGAGTACATCGATAAAAACGATGTAAATCGACATGACTTCGAGAAAGGCCGTAAGACATGAAATGAGAATGCCGACTTTATTATTGAATTTCAAAATGCTTCTGCTTGCGTGTTTTTTCAATTAGGCTTGACAAAACTTACTCGCGCAAACAATCGTGTTGCTTGTCCAAATATCTCATTCTTTTCTGTGTGGTCGTCTAGCAGCCTCGCGTGTTGTTTTCTTCTAAGTGCAGCAGGCAGGTATTCACATTTTTACTGTTTCGTTCTAGTTTTTTTCACTCCGTCGTTTCAGATTTTTCTCCGAAACTAGCTTTGTTTGCATGTTCTACAAACGCTTCACTTTGTGATAGTGGTTGTACGACGCTGCACTATTTTTCGTCTGTCTATTTGCCTTGGCGCACATAACGAAAGATCAGCCCGCTACCTAGCGGTTGGTGTGTGCTGTGCTGGTAGGTCAGGAGTTCGAATCAAGACCTGGCCTCTCCAAAACTTTGTGAAGCGTCCCGCCATGAACTCTTCCCAAAAATCTCATCTCTACCGCTTGCACTTTGAGATAACAGACTTTTTATCATTACCAAGCTTGTCCACGGGACACTTTTTTCTAGAGATATACCGAATATCGGCCTGGCCGATATATCGAGCCGATATTTCGGTTTCACCGATATATCGGTATCGGCCAAAACGACCGATTTGACCGGCCTCAGTGGGTGTTGACAATGCGCTGTTATATTCCTCACGAATCCAGACAACTTGCGCAAGAAAACAGCGAACCAAGCCAAGACAGTTATCTTACAGCAACGTTAGCAGGTGCGTTTTCATAAACAAGTAGACAAGATGGACCATTAAGCACGCGTCGGCCGCGCAGCCGAAACAAAAGCATCATCATTAGTCAGTTTAATTAAAAATCTTAGCAAAATATTGAATTTTCTGCGCTTTGAATAATTTTAGCTCATAAATCCCGATTTTTGAAGTTTTTGAAAAAAGGTAAGGCATAGAGTACATTATATTTTTGATAATGAAGTAGAAAACAAGATTTACAAATTTTGGAAATATCGGCTATCGGTACATGAATGGCCGATATATCGGTATCGGCCCCAAAAAAGCCATATCGGTCGATCTCTTCTTTTTTTTGTCCCGTCCCATTGGATTCCCACTAAACTAGTTCTTTCTTTCATCTCCTACCTGGTTTGGTCCCGCCTTAATGTGAAGCCAGCGAAACTATCAGAGGTTGCTGAAACCCGTGAGGTATTTCGAGTCCTCCAAGGGCTCCTGGCCCCGTGACCTTCCCAAGAGGAAAAACGGGTGTGAAAATGAGTGTTTCAACGTTTTGCTTGATTTTATTGGAAAATGCGCTCAGTTGTAGTTTCAGTCTCAGGCTTTTCAGATTAAAGCTTCTGTTGGACAGTCTGTCGATTCTGATATTAGTTAAACCTGTTTCGTGTCAGGTTAGCATTTAAGTTTTGTCATTTCCAAGCTCGCTAAGCTCCTATACCTGTAGATGTAGTTGCTGCTGAGCGCAGTTTGCTTTTTAGTCGCGTGTGTTCACAGTTTTCACACTCCTGTTCCTTTGCATGAACTTGATCAAGTTCATTTCGCCGGCCGAGTAGTCGCCCTAGTAGTGTTGGCCAACTTATGAATAAAGTTGTTTGAAAACTTTCTCCGGTCCAAGACTATTGATGTAACGACAAGTTTACTACTTTTTTGTCGCTTGTAGAAATTAGCTGCATGATCACTTCGATATGTTTGCCATAGCGTTTGCGATATGCAATAGGTCTTGGTTAATTGATTGGAGACCAATTTCTCATTTTAGTTGCTGAACTGAAGCGAGTAAAAACTGAGATTTCATGGAAATAATTAAACTTGATTTTAGCATAATTTTTCGTTAGGTATGTACGGCTTATCGCATCCTGCTGGTCATGAAGTGCTGTCTTACGAAAAATCGACTTACGAATGTATTGTTTGGCAGTTTCCATCGAACAGACCTCTACCAATACACAAGTGACGATCGCTCAACTGCCGCTCTACTAAATTTCGTGTTAAAAGATTATGCGAACTACGAAGCTCTTACCGTTCCACCGCCTATCGACCACAAGTAAGTGAAATGTTAACGTGTAAAACGCGTTGTTGTGACAGTTTATGTTGCGCATACTTTCGGTTATACGAACCGGCTAGTCCCAGTTTTTGATACTGTGTTATTCTATTGGATTCGTCTGCTGTTTCCAAGTTTTTCGTTTCATGGTGTAGGGACTGAGGTTGTAGGGGGGGTGTCGGATTCTTAACTGGGTGCGGTACCGATTGGTCGGTCGATCACGATTCCACAGAGATCCCTACTACTTGAGCGGTCAACCTAGTTGTTGCAGGAGCACAGGTGCGGGAGGATGACAGGTGCCTTCACGTGGCCCTCCTGTACGACATTTGGTACAAATGTCAACTAAACCTGTCACCACGAGAGCAACCACTGCTAACCGCGCTGGATGTGTTCGGTATGGGGTGGGTCATAAAACGCCCTTCTCAGGGCGCAGCAGCAGAGATGCTGCCGAAGACCCACGACCCAACATGCTCCAGCTGAACACTGAGGGGCTCACTGCAAACAATATTTCTTTCATTGAGCAGCTAGCCTCTAAGAACAAGGCCTTCATCATCGTCTTACAGGAGACCCACTGCACAACTGCAGACAAGCTAGTTAGTGATTCCCAACTTTTCAGTAGCTGGGTCAGTCCTGAGCAAGAACCACAGTCTTGCCACATTTGTCCATGAGCGGTTGGAATGGTCACTGGCCGATCAGTCTCTGAACAATCAGAGACTGAGTGGTTGTGCGTAGACGTCGCAGGATATATCATTAACATCTACAAACCTCCACGCTCGCGATTCACACCAACGGCCATCCCGACGTTCCCACACCCCAGTATGTATGTTGGTGACTTCAACTGCCAGCATGTCAACTGGGGTTACAACAAAACATCTGACGGTGAGAGTCTGGAGTCCTGGGCAACATCCAGCAACCTTGGACTGTATAAGCCAAAGGCAACGGCCAGTTTCTTCTCTCACCGATGGAACGTCGGCACCAACCCAGACCTGGCCTTCGCGAGTTTCGGTCAGGACAACCGACTACCGGACAGACGTGTTTGTTCTAGGAAAGTTCCCGCGGTCACAACATCGGCCTTCCCTAGTAACGCCACTGAAGCTCAAGGTTCCTGCCCACAGCGATCCGGTGAAGCGTTGGAACTTTCGCAAGGCTGATTGGAAGCACTTTTGCCTTCTCACAGATGAATCCGTTGAGAGATTGTCACCTCCGGACACATCAAACATTGAGAGGGCATACCAGAATTTTTGCGAGTGCCTGCTATCCGCGGCCAAACAATGCAACCCACGTGGCTGTCGGAAGAATTATATGCTATTGCTGGAACAAAGAGTGCGAGACCCTCTATCGTTCCTTCACCCGAGCCCCACTGGGTACTGACTCTGATAGAGCTGCTTCGTCCCTACTATCTCGGCCAGAGCAGAAGCAGGAGCGATGGGAGGAAGCTGTCAACTCCATCGACTTCTCGCACTCTAGCTGCAAGGAGTGGAGAACCACCAACAAATTTACTAGCAGGTCTGGACGCTCCTCTCGCCAGTGCCCCGTCTCGGCCAACTCCATCGCCTCACAACTCATGAAGAACAGGCACACAGGACCGGGGACCGTAAGTCCACCAGGCTGGTCAACAAGGAGCTGTCCGACCTATGGAAGATTCCAACTCCTGAGGGTCACAGTATCTCTGAACCCTTTAGGCTGGAGGAGCTTGCTGCTGCCCTCAGACGCATGAAGCCAGGAAAGTCTCCGGGATTGGATTCCATCTTCCCAGAGTTTATACTCCACGCCGAGTCGGCTCTGAAATCTTGGTTTTGCGACTTCCTCAGTTCCTGCATGCACCAACTCAAAATTCCAAAGATCTGGAGAAGAGCACTAATAGTTGCGATCCCTAAGCCAGATAAGCTACTGGGGACCCAAAGAGCTACCTTCCCATATCCATGCTTTAAAATCCTCGAGAGACTCATCTACGCTCGTGTCGATCCAATCATCGACCCATTGCTAACTTTGGAGCAAGCGGGCTTTCAACACGGGACTGGGTCCGGCTTAACCACCTCCGCACCGGTGTTGGACGTTTCCACTTCTCCTTGTACAAATGGGGGTACGGCCTCCTCTGCGGCCTGTGAGTGTGGCGCAGAAGAACAAACTGTCGACCATGTTGTCCTCCAATGTCCAATCCATCGACCTCCCCATG
>JGI24159J19872_10008153_pt1 | contig 13700 bp, 12 predicted proteins | sample Ectturendosymbi4_FD_19872 | JGI IMG/M metagenome (IMG submission 19872) | reverse complement strand
AAGACTACCGATTTTCAGAGGGTTCTGGCCGACAACTTTTATCGGTCCATGCAGAGAATGCTGTTCCAATGCGTTCGTTGGAATATAAGCTGCTGCTGCTGCTGTTTATCACAGTAATTACAACTAAGCTCAGCTTCTATGCCGTAAGAAATTTAAGACTTAAGCTAGATCCGCTGAATCAACAGTTTCATTGCTTCGTACGAATTTCTTCAAAGAAAACAAGACAATGGTTTGTTTCGGCCATTACGGTATTCAGTCTACGTGCATTAATATCGCGGTGATACATCTACGTATGCACAAGAGGGAAGCAAGGCACACTTGGACGACAAACAACAGCTCTTTGTATACGAAACACTGGCCGGTTGTTCGGACAAACGAATGTCCTTCACAGGATCAGCTAGCATTTCAGCAGTGTTACGTCATAAGGGCATTTGAATTTTGGAACGTCCTGTACGACCTTCAGGGCAGCGACGTATCCAAAGGCCCATGACGTTCATCTTGAACGTCATTTTGATGACATAACACGGATCAAGGCAAGAGACAGAAAAAAAACAAAACGGTCAATATGGTAATGGATCAATAACTCGCATTTCGGATCTCGGGGCATCCCCTCAAGCAGAGGTCTCCAAACATTTTTGCCAGAGAGCCAAATAAGCTGTTACGCTACAGTTAGAGGGTCGAACATAAACCCCACCATCCAAAATAAAAGAAGGTCAAAACATCAATATTTCTTAATAATGAAAGTATACTCACCCTGCTCAGGTCTAATTAAAAATGTACACCGTTACTCTCACTGCCCTAACTGGGCTAATATTGTTTCCATCGTGACGTAGACGTACGGAAACGTTTTCGGTGCAAAGGCGCATTTTCAAACAACTCAAAACTGTTCCCAAACTCATCTCATCCTAAAAAAGTAACTTGTTGCATGTCCAAAAAATTGCATTATTTGAAAACCAAACACATATCCCTCCCAAAACACACGGTTGAGTGCGATTGTAAACGACACGAAATATGCACCAAAAATTCCGAAATTTCGCCAGCAGACCTTATTGGCGGTCTGTACAAGGTCAATGTTGTGATGTCTTCGCAACTGGCGGAAGTACGTGCAAATAAGTAAATTAGTTTGAGACACGAAAATATGTTATTTTCAGGATTTTTTTGAGTTTTTTGCACACAAGGTCTATTCACCCAATCAAGGGCATATTCTATACGACGACAACACCTGGCAATCTGCGGCACAGGATCTGTCCGAANAAGTTAAAACAACGTGATTTCACGCATGTAACGACGGCAACTCTTATTCTGAGTTAACGCACGTGTTACCANGTCACAACAGAGTTTGCTTTGACAGACTAATGTGCTATTGACTGTACGCCTCAATCATCCACAGCAGTAGATATTGCAACTGCAGTTTCAACGTAGCAGTCATTGCAATTTCAGCATCTCATGTGCTCGAATTTGTTGTTGGACTATCGCAATGGACTAGTCCCGTCGCCACGGGGGGGGGAATCTGGTGGGCTTAGCCCCCCAAATAAAGCACCAAGCCTCCCCAAATTGAAGTACGAAGCACTATAAATCAATTAAGTTCGTCGAATTTTATAATATCAAGCCCCCCCCTCCCTCCTATTGAAGACTTGGCGACGGTTCAGCGACGAACGTAATTGCGTGGTGCTTTCAAATGGCGTTGACGCTTTCTTTGANCTTGGAGCTGCNAAGTCCTGATCTGAAGAAAAAACTTTGCCAGCCATTGGTAGGGAGTCATCACTGTCAGAGAGTTCCACCTCATCCGCTGATACTTCACTCAACTCTGTGTCGCCGACACGTTTTGCGACAGCCACAAACACCGTACGTCCACTTCCATTACTGGCATGAGCACCATCACTTTGCAAAAGCCTTGAAAGTTGTACATCTTCTTCGAATGCCAACGCCAGAGTGCAGGTAATCACAATCAGCTGTGCTGCTTTGGTCACATTGAGACATTTCAGAATTTTCAATAATGAAAACTCCAGCGCAGGCCTGTGTGTTTGAAAACCTTTCAAAAAAGCAGCGAACATGCAGTGATCTGGTGTTTTTCAAAGTGGTCAGTGAAAATATGTTAAGTTAATACTTCCATATCTAATGGAACATAATAAGCTTTGCCGTGCAACCACGGGTCCAATCAACCAGCTACCGAGGTTAGCCACGCACGCCGAAGTTGCTTTTGTTCACAGAAAGGTTTCATTCATGTACCGAAAGAAACGTGCCTGGTACCTCGTCAACACGCATAACTTCTTTGCCCAAGCCGGGCACTGGTTTGCACTGTGAGCTTTTTGTTGGAAACTTTCAGATCAACTTTGGCGTCACTGGGCCAATTACCCCTTCTAACTTGATACATACAAAGGTTATGCAGATTTCGAAAATGCCACTCGACAGAGCACACACTGTAGAAAAATTNAGCTACCAGAAGAACCAGCTTTAAACGGTTATTTTAGATATAGCTACATTACGTTTTTGNTACGGTTGCCCAAACTGAGTAAAATAGACATGAACACGGTTGAAAGAACGGTGAAATTGCTTCTTTGACTCAAGCATGTGTGAAAATCTGGCTTCAGATAGGGTCGTACCTAATATCAAGAAAGAATCAAATCGTGACAACATATCAGCAAAGCTTAGGCCAGCCTGCAACGTAGTAAACTTCGCCAACTGACATTCGCGTGGACGTCTTATGTAATGTCACTTTGCGATATGTTACATTCAAATCAACAAATCAACAAATTTTTCGTGAATATCTTGTTTTTTTCACTATTGATAGTGTTTATTTGCGGGTCTGGTGAAATGGCTTCGCGGGCCTGATTTGGCCCGAGGGCCACCATAGTCTCGAGACATCGCACTAAATGCATTCATCGATGTTGCTGTGTGTGATCAACGATCATCATAATTGCTACTTTGAACGCTGAGTAGGAAAAAAAAATGCCAGGGAAAACCAAAATTTTAGCGGAAAAATAAAATGCCAAAATTTTAAAGGAAACAAAAATGAAATGTCAAAATTATAATGGATAAAAATAATTTTTCTTTAAAAACGAAAACAATAAAGCGCCGGGGAAAAACAAAATTTTAAACGAGGCAACCACAAATTTTAAATTAATCTAGAAAAATCCAACAGACCTGATTTTAAAACTTTCCGCGTCATCTTTTTACTGAAAGGTCGAATTTCTCGCGGCGACATCAACGTCATAGAGGAAACTGCCGTAGAGGCAAAAACAGCGCTCGCTCGAGTTGCATGAAGCATTATGACAGCACAATATCACCGCAAGACGAAGAATGCCACTGTGGCGACATTTAAAAGGTCCAGGTTTAACTTTGGATTAATTATCCAACCAGCTGTGGAGCCATAATTTGAATGGGTTTCATTACTTCCCATGTCTGAACTTTAAATTATGTTGGAAAATAAAGCAGAAAACACGAAGACCTACGGTGCAGTGACCAGAAACTATCAATTCATTTCTTCTAGATTGTTATTTCAGGCTCAACTCAACAGCAAACTCCATTAAAAAATCGGATTCAACGTTTTTTAAAGACACACCCAGCGTTTTTAAAACACGCCCAACGTTTTTTAAGACACGCCCAGGCCATATCATAAAGCAACCTGAGATCTTGCGCGTGCAAGCTTTCGCAGGCTCACCTTGCTTGCGACAGTGAACGCACCCTTCCGAAGAGGATCTTCCGTTGTGTGACCGGGCATCAAGCAAGGATGCTATTTGGTACGACCTGCATGTGTGAAGGTGTTAGTTTAAAGGCGCCAAGACCACAGTGCATCGTCTCCACATCGAGAAATGTTGATATTTAAAAGCAGGTTCATTATGACGAGACAAATGCAAACAAAAGAAATTTTTGCTAACGCAAATGAGCAAAAAATAACGTTGCAACTTTGACAGATGAGCACCGTGTTTAGTTGCTGGGAGAGAGCAGTGAGGAAACTTGTTAAAATGACACAAAAAACACATCTGCTTTCGAACATTGAACTTAGTTGACGCTTGGGAATAAACAAGCGGCCGTGAAGATCACGAATAATTTGCGTTACATCGCCAGGTCGCAGAAACAGTTGCGCTTTCACTGAGGAGCTGATTTGAAACAGGTTTGCTAGCTGCCAATGTTGCTAGCGGCAAATTCTGAGCATTGTGACCAAAAGCAAGACCAACAACGGAAAAAAACGACGTTTTCCGTGTTGTAGATTTCGAAAAATTGCTTAAAAATTCCTTAATGTTTCACTCCATTCCAAAAAGTCGCCAAGCAGTCGATTTTTCCAACAAAAATAAAACCAACTACAGCTTGTTTCGAAAGGGAATCTACGCCGCAATACTAAAGCACCCTTGAAAACCACCAACCTTAATGCACTCATGGCTTCTTCGACCTTTTTCCACATTTCAGATAATTTGGCAGTGGAGTTGGCTTCCTCGTTCTTGTTGCGCAAGTAGCAGGCTTCTGTTTGTTTCATGGCACTGTACTCGTCTAGGATCTGGCATAAGGTCTTGCCGAAGACGGAAAGAGTGGACATGTAAGGAGAGGAGATGCCTGAATAAATCAGCATGAAGTTCACGGTCAACACTTTTGCAAAATCGTAAAAATATTTGAAAACGCGTTTACGCTTACCATATCAACGCTCTGATTTGATCACCTAGCATTAAATAAACCTGAGCCATGTGTTGCGTCACATTATTTGAAAAACAAAAGTATTTTCGTATCTTATGGAGACTGCACCTCTTGTGACAAGAGATGCAACGGCGATTCACTCAGTGGCCGTGCCAACTGAGAGGCGGACACACCACCACTGAGCGGCCGCCACCGCACCTTATTTCGCTGACAAAATGGGCAAACTTTTGTCGCGCAGAAACGATCAACCACTTTTCGCAGACAGCTTAAGAGAACGGCTGTCGACTTGTTTTAACTCGGTCACAAGTCACGCGACTCTCATTCACAGGACAAAGATTTACCAACAAGTCACTGACCCTCTGTGAACAACGGTCGAATAGACGCAAGATGACGGTTCTCGCTCAGAAAGTATTGAAACGACTGGACGCAGTTTTCCTGAGCCAGATAACCTGAGAAGGAAAACACCTTCAATAAATTCACTAGTATCTTTGCCTGCCACACCCAGATGGGGAGTGGCCATCGGTCGCGAAAACTTTTGAAAAATGCAGAAGTATTAATTTGAACGATAGCAAAATTCAATCTGATGAACCAGTCTTCTACGCAAACTCAACAGTTCGGTCAAATCAAGCAGCAGCGAGGTGGGGCTGCATTTTCCTTCGAGAAGAACACAGAACTCACCCAAAACCAATCTTGCGATGTCCAAGTGCAGCAACATTTTGATTTACAACAAAAAACGCTTTTTAAATATGTACTGTAGCTACGTCTACACACAGACACAATCTGGAATGAATACGAAAAAATACATAAACAAACCGCGTATTGAAAAAATTGAAATGGTTGCCCCAGCAGCAAAAGTCAGTTACGTCGACTCAAGCAACCAGGTTCCAAATTAAAAATATTTAGACTGGATGACTATTTCACATTTCAGCGATTGTGAACAATGACTATGACCTATTGTGGGGCAAAATGATTTCAGCGGCGCATAAAATGATTATAACGAAATAAAAGGGTCACAATGCGCTGTGACGTACCAAAGATACAAATTACGGTCGTAAATCGGGTCGCAGCAAACGTCATCGGCAAATGCGGTGGCTAACCAGTTGAATAATGCACGCCGCATGTTTAATGCGCGACGACGGGGAAATGAAGCACAGTGGCTGCGTGGTCGTTCACAATGTGGCCTGTCGTCTGTTTCCGCAAAAATTTGACAAGCATAGTTAGCTGTTCAAAACCACAGAACACCTAGCGTGAGATCGAAGCACACCGTTGGGCGTCAAAATCAACCGAGACCAGTGATTACGGAAAAATAATCATGTCTTTGGCTGAAACAACAAAGGACGTGATTGTGTTTTGTACGCAGTGAGGGATGACAGGCGGTTATCACACAAGCCCAAGAATTTCGGGTTAATGTTAACGCAATGAGATTCGTTCAAGGTTTCATATTCAGAAATTTATACATCGGAGCAAAAATCCTTTTTGTGCATTTGAAAAATTGTTTCTAGCTGATGACTCGCAATCATACGTTTATAAATTTCTGGAGAAGCTGTTTTTCTGTATGGTGTAAATTTCAATACTGAGCGGTTGATGGAAAATACACAACCTGCAGAGTAGACCACGCAGTTTTGCGCAGAGCAGCTATTTGGAACAGGCAGTGATAAAAAAATGGTGTCATTTCAAATGAGACAAGGCAGAACTACATTCTGTAGGCGGAACTCAAACTTAAATACAAGCTGGTTGAAAGGAAGACGAGCGGAACAAAACGAGAACGTGTGAAATTATTCTATATCTCGATTGTTTCATCAACTAAAGTCTCATGCAAGTCGAATACAGCTATAAAATGGTTGGTAAAATACTTGCTGAAATAAAGTTTGTGACCCATCTCAACAAGAAATCAGTGGTGTACGTAACTTGTGATTGCAGTGCAAACATAATACATATGCGGCAGAAAAACACAGCACGAACACGTTAAAATTGCGTGACCGAACTCTGAATTATACCAAAAACCTCATAAAAATTTAGGTTTTCGCACAAAACAGCAAGCGAGGTCCTAGATTGCCTCTTCAAATATGGACTGGAAAATGCAGGAACGACCTTAACATCACTTGAGTACCATCTAGGTGACTCTATTTTGATTCACATTGATTGTGCTAATTTGAAACAAAAAGCCGAAAATGGGCAATGCATTGAAGACTATTTATGTGACCTGTTAATTAACAATTGAATTAACAATTTTGATAATTAACAAAACAATTTTGGTAATATGAGAAAGATAATTAACAATTTTGGTCGTATCTGCAAACTCAAATGTGCCCATAAAAACCTATAAAAAGTCAAGCTTAAGAAATATTTCCAAAAATGAATTGACAACTTGCAGAAAAGTAAAAAGCAATGACAAAATTAAAATTGAAAAACGACCAAATTGATAGACAGTCAACAAGTAAAACACATGGCATGGTAACTTGTTAAAAAAGTTACAGACAGAATACGGTCAATGATAGAAAACTTCCACTAAAAACAAAAAAACAGGAATTTTGAAGCTTCTGGCAAGGACTGGTGGAATACATAAACAAAGCACTGCAAAATAAATTTGAAAATAGTAAAGATTCTAAGTTAAACATTTCCTGAGCACAAAACAGAATATCAAACTAATGTGAATTTTTGAACACTATAGGAAAGAGCATTGCAGAGAAAGGTAGAAAACCAAGCAACATCAGCCCAACAATAAACACTTTGTTTCCATAGCTTCAAGTTTTATCGAAAAGATGAGCATTTCCAACACACACACACAGTGGAACAATTTTTAGATCCAACCCGGATGAAAATGTTGCACAAAACTAAAATGTCAGAAAAATTCACGATGTTTATTAAGTTTATCAATCAAATGATCAATCATTCTTGTGCTTATTTTTGCTTGCCAATGGACATACCATTGCCAACATGACCAATGCTATAATGCCACCACATACNGCATAGTAAAGGGGATCTCCAGCAAGAGTGTGGGCATACACAGACCATATTGAAATCAGTGTCATGATGANAGCCGCTATCTTCACTTGCCAGTTGAGAAGCAGAAGCAGTCCTGTAACACATAAAATTAGTTGATAAAAAGCACACACAACCATTTGCGATATCACTAACAGTTATGTTCAAGAACAATGTTTGCTTGTCAGTAAAATTTTAAGTTTTTTGCAGATTAGTTATCCAGGCAAGACTGGAACATAAGATTGGATTATCATTAGCAATAACCTGATTGCAGTGGACTTAGAAAATTGCCATTTTTTGAAACACTGACTTAATTCAAAAAAACAAAAAAGGATAAAAACTGAAAAAAGGTTGTACCTGCAACCAATATCACATAACCAATAAGTTCTCTGAATAAGTCAGCTGAAACTTTTATGCCAAGCTTCTTCCATGGAACTGAGTGAATATAATCATCTTCATAGTGGTCACTCTGCAAAAAATGAAACTCTACACATTTTCTGTGGTGTATCTTCTGCACTGTTACTGTGAAAACTTTTTCTCCAAAACGATTTTTAACTTGAGTTTGCTGCACTAGATCACAAGCGTTGTTCATTTATATGCAGCTATTTTCTTTATCAACCACCAGTGTTCAAAACTCAAAGCTATGCAAGTCGAGCAAATTAAAATTAAACAATGGTCACCATATAAGCAATGTGAATCAAGATTTGAATAACAGTAAAAAAATAAAGTTGCGCCAAGGGTTGAGCATGCGCTACTTCCGATAGGCTGGCTTTGATTCCCAGTCAGATCACACTGTGCACTTGAAAAACAATACTGTTGGTAGACTTGGTAACACTTACTACTGCAGTTGCATAAATAGGTATTTATCTTCAGCATTAACAGGTATGTGCAAGGTGAAGGTTAACTCATGGTTCTGCCAAATGCCAATGTAACACTCACTATCAGTATAGCCACTTGGCTCCATGTACATACCACTAATGACACTTCAAACAAAGTACATAGTAAGTACTGTATACTGAAATTAAATTGAACAATAGTCACTGCCCTCAGACATTTAAGTGAAATTGAATTTAGATTATGTTCTAACTAAAATTTGTACGCCTGAGACACTTGTAATTATAGGGTTTTATGTCAATTTCATGCAGTTGAATGCATTCAGTAGTTGAATTGCATCATGTATATAAATGGACTTCCACATGGTGCACAACTTCCAACAAGGTGTGATATATAAGTCTATTTGTGAAATGTATCACGAACTGACACAGGAAAGACAGCAATGAGATATTCCTGTAAAATTGATGTCAGACAATAGAATTCCTGAAAATTTCACATAAGAAACGAATTCTTGAACATTATGTGTAGTAAATCACAAACATTCATGACAATGTTTTCATAAGGTTCTGATACAAACAATCACAAAGTAATAACAAACAAAAATGGGAACTTTTTGAAGCTATACCACATTCACTGTAGTATAGCTTCAATGAGTATGTACTGTATTTATTCAATTGTAAGCTGCGGCTTACAAAGTTTTTTCTTCATCACTTTGTGCGGCTTACAATTGAGGACGGCCTACATTTTTTCACTTTAGCTTATCGAAAGGTCTAGATGACACCTAGTCTTTCCTTGGTTATGTTTTGTTGACCAAACCCTCTTTTCGCATTATCTTTCCTCTCTTCAGCATCGCATGCTCGCTCCATCACAGAAGAGTTATGATGAACAGAAGGCAGTTGCAGTGGCAACGCATTATTACCAGGGTTGCCCATTAAACATGAAACATGCAAGTANNNCAAAGGCTTAGGTAACATCTGTTCATGTGCGGCTTACAATCAANGGCAGNTAACATTACTTTTATAACACTTTTTTGTGTGGCTTACAATNAGGGCAGCTAACAATCAAATAAATACAGTATTACAAATTTCGTACTGAGNTCTAATTGGTTGTTATCACTGTCTTACAGTTGACAGATTTTCATTATCACTAGGAAGCATTAAGTGGCAAATGACAAAGCAGGATTTGATCACTCCATGATTGTTACTGTCACTACTTTGAAAAATACAAGTCTATTTGCAAATATATAAAAATTTTTCAATAAATTACATAGATAATAGACTTAGATTGTGCAAAAAGACCAGTTGAGCTTCATTGAGGGACTTGGCACTTGGCAACAACTGACAGAGATTATGTCAGTTTATCTCAAACTTTTTTCCATCGCATCTATGAATTTTGACATGTCATTATCGTCCCCAAACCATGAAGTGAAATAATACAAGATAGCAGAATTTTATTTTTAAAAAATCAACACATGGATGGTATTTCCTAGTTTAGTGTGATTGATGTGTTAGGTAGTGTTCACAATTAGCTTCAAAACTTCAGGGACATTTTAGTAAGGACAGTCATAGACTACCTCATTTATGAATTGCTAAGTGGTTTCTTTGCTTTAACAGTAGGAGGACAAGCTATTGGATTATGAAGCTGGTAACTGAAACAAACTAATCAGTTTATTGTTTGCATAATAAAAATAGCCTAGTGAAGCTAAATAAATTATTATTAACATGTTCGCTGCCAGCGTACAAATATATTGTACTTCGAACTCGGCCTAAATTTAAGCATAATTCGGTTGTCTTACCAACCGCATAGCTCCTCAGCCGATTGCACTAGAGAGCTGTTCAAACCCTCAAAAGGCTCAGCAAGTCCTTGAGTCTGCAATGAAAATAATGCTTGGTTTTGGGCCATTGTGGTTCATGTTACCCGGCCTGGGGCCCAACCGCTAGACGTAAGTATTTAGCTCAAATTTTCATTGGAAGCTAGGCTAGAATCTGAGTCTTTTGTGCCCTTGATCAACTTTCTAGCGCATCTGGTTCAAACGTTTTGGCCTAAAATAAACAAATAATTATCTAATTAGTGGATTAACTACTTATATTGTTGATCTTAAGTCATAACTTTTGAATGTGAAAGGCCCAGCAAGCCATCCAAAGTATCAAGAGACTCGGCTTTTAGCCTAGTTTCCAATAAAATCTTGAGTGAAATACTACCATCTAGCGGTTTGGGCCTAGGGCTGGATAAAGTGGGCCAAAAGGGCCCAAAACTCCTCCACTGATGACATCACTCACAAAAAATCGAAAACCTCAAGATTTTTTTTGTTGCAGACTTGAAGACTTGCCAAGTATTTTCAGGGTTTGAACAACAACTTGCGCTTTCGGTGCTGGTATTATGCCCATGCAAAGACACATGCAAACTGCTGGATTTTAGGCTGTAACTGCTCGGCAGCTAAAGTATTAAGCATTTGTGCCCCCTTAGCGGTCTTTAGCTTCTATATTAACCCTTTCTTTTTGCCCCCTTGTTTTTTTATATCAGCTTCCAGGGGTCAAAAGCACCCAAGCGAGAAGCACTGACTTAGGTAATAGTTAGGAATATGGTCAGTTTGCACCAGTTCTTGAATTATATAAAAAATGCAAAAGTTGGAACATCACGCATGTCATCTTTTGCCTGGAACCGTTTAAAGGAAAAGTGTGCNGCAACATATGGTCTGCAAGCCAGAACACGACGTGTGGCNAGNTTTTTTCCACAAACTTCATTAAGTGGGCCATTATTGTTAAATTAAAAGATATCATTGTTTGCAACATCATTGCTGGCATTTTTGACNTCATACTACATCACACTTCAATAATTAATTTTAGGCCCATTCTTGTGNNATAGTGCTTGTTGTATGACTTTGTTGCAACATAGCAAAAAGTTTAAACATACTCATTTTACAAAGAAGTTTAGCCCAGCAGGCTACAATGTTAAAAAATCATTTCATAATTAGCCAAAGCTCAAAAATGCCGAATGCTGATCAATAAGAAAACGAAGATTAATTAAGTACTGCATAGAAAGTTTAACAATAAGTGTTGTGCAAAATACTACATTCTTCAACATAATGAAGATGCAGTTTGCCTGATTTGTCAAAATACTGTAGCAAAAATGAAAGAGTACAATGTTAAGTATCACTGCTGCACAAACCATTTTGCTAAGTATTACAGCATTGTGGGTCAAGTACAGGTTGTCAAAATGGAGCACTTGAAAAAGCCTTTGAGCATGCATTAAAAGGTATTTCATAATATAAAGACCCTGAGCTCCTTATGAAAATGCTTCAAGATATCTGAAGCAATTGCTGAAACAAACAGGAAAAGCTTACAGTGATGTTGAAGTCATTATTGTTTGCAGATATTCATTTAAAAAAAGGTGTCTCCAGAAAAGAATATTTTGTGAGCAAACAAGCCTGTCTTATTCTACAGTGACATGCCAAAATAGATGACATTTCAGGATATATATATTGAAGTTTCTCCAAAGGAGAGGATAAGCAAACATTCTGATTTCAGTTAGATGGAGTACTGACTTGAATGATACGGCTGGTCTGTGGTAACTAGATTCCAGATCCCTCTGCACTGCAGAGCCAAGTTAAAGTTTGCATTACAGTTTTCGAAGGTTTTTGAAAACAGGCTGAATAGCAGGAAGTTTGAGTGTTTATCATATTCATGCCAGTTCCTTAAAACACCTTGCAATCAAAGCCCAAACAAGTACAATTGATTTGTTGAATCTGCTAATTTTCTTCATGGTTTTCATACGTAAATGTAAGAGAAAAAGATTACAGCCAGTATCCAACAGAAACCATATCTGTACTTGTATGCGACCTGCTTTCTGTTCTGCAAAAACACTTTCTGAAAAGATGCATATGCAGGTAGTAAAAGCATTTAAGGCTAGAACGTTTGAAGATGTTAAAACAAAACTTTTCACATATATGCAAATTTAACCATTACTACAAAATTACAATTGCAAGCCACAGGAGTGGCACAAGTGAATCCATCTGCAATGCATTTCACAGGGAAGCTAGTTTTGTGTATTGAAACACATCTTTAGTCCTGCAAAGGCAGTAAGAAAAACTTACTGGGGAAATGTCAATACTAAATCAAAAGTAGAAAAAAATACATGGACTGTGGCTTGGAACAAGAAGCAAGAGAGGAAAAATGTAGCTTTTTTAAATACTGACCATACTGGAACCTTGCAAAACTTAACAAACGGTGCTAACCAACCTAGTCTTTACTGTAATCACGCAGGTGGTGGGCCCAAGGCAAGGTCTTGCCATTGCACCTCAGCTTGGCTGACCCTTGTGATTACCCCAAATGTGGGTGACTCGGCCGTACCATTTCTCGCACAAGGCATACATAATTCAATAAAAATTGGCTTGGCTAAATCTATTTTAGAAAAGTTGTTTGATACAAAGATTGCAAGTTACACTTTTATATGAATGACATACAAGGCCAAAATATCAAAATATCTATATATACCTTTATTGCAAGGATTTTGCTTTGAAACTCATTTACTCAACACTCAGTTTGGGTCTAGTGTACAATTCGCCCTCCCCAACAATTGCATCCAGATCCGTGGCCACCTCTGCTAGGCAGCATTCCGCATAAGCAATCTGCAGCTCAAAATTAGGTACCACGATCCATTTAGCAAACATCCCGGAGATGATTATTTCACTATTTATTTGAAAAAGGTTCTGCTTGCCTGGATATTTAACACTTATGTTAATTGTGGTACGCCGTACAAGCAAGCCGAAATGAATTCCCCTAGATACATATAGGCCATCAATTTTGACAAGCTGTATCTCATGACGTGATAGTGACGTCATCACCAAATTTGGTGTGCGATCTGCTCTCACCACCAACTTCAATCAATGACGTCATCAATGACATCATCACCCAGGAACTTGGGGAGGGCGAATTGTACACTAGACCCCTCAGTTCCACCTAAGATTTGACTAAGATTTGATAACTATCCAGGATGCTATTAGCATTGACTCTTATATCACACACTGTCTACTAAGTTGTTGGATCCAACAATCATGGCTTACACTTTTATATGAATGACATACGAGATCAAAGCCTTAACCTACACATTTTTTAATTGCAAACATTTTACCTTGAAATTGTACTAGCATTCATAACTGCTTTTCATCTACGATTTGAAAATTTTCTGAGACACAAAGAGCATTTATTTTCATATCGTATTTTCAGTCATTTTAGATGAGTTTTCATCACTAGGTA
>JGI24159J19872_10008152_pt1 | contig 13703 bp, 8 predicted proteins | sample Ectturendosymbi4_FD_19872 | JGI IMG/M metagenome (IMG submission 19872) | reverse complement strand
TTAATGTTTTTTGGCCCTAATCTTGGAACCAGGAACGCTAAAAACCCATTCGGACCCTTCAAAGTCCCGAAATGTAACCAAAAAACAGCTAAAGTCAAAAAAATTTTTATGTCATTTAAATGGCTCTTGCGGGTCTTAAAGGGAGGTCGGGCAAAAATCCTGACGTCAGCAAAAAATAACATGAACATCCTATCGTTATATAAGCATTAGCAACAAACCAGACATCCTAAACTGAAACGTTTTTTTTATTGCAAACTACATACCTTCAGGGGTCTTTAGAGGGTTTGAACAGCTCTCTAGCTCAATCTGATGGCGAGTTATTGCCTGGGGCGAAATTCCCCCCAGAGTGGCTTCTGAGGAGCAAAAGTTTGGTCAATTTTTGGTTTATGAGCCATAATTTTCGTTCCCGATATGCTAGAAAGTCATTCAAGGGCTCTAAAGACGCAGATTTTGGCCTAGCTTCCAAAACAATCTTGAGCCAAAATAATGGCCCAATGGGTTGGGGTCCAGGGCCAGGTAAAGGTGGCCAAGGATGGTTTGGATAGCTCTCTAGCTCAATCGGGTGGCGAGTTGCAGCGTTGCAAACTTGCGCCAAAATTTTGGCCGGCGCTGGACTTAAAGGGTGGATTTACGCATAGGCCAAATAGGCCATGGCCTAGGGCCCCGCGCTTTTGGGGACCCCGCGCAACTCTTTCCTATAACGACTCAATATTAACTAAAAATTTACAAAACTGCGCACACACATAACTTCACAATTTACCTTGAAACGAGCGGAAATGCAAATATCTACTATAGACTCTTATCACTACAATATCAGCACGACAAAACTGTGCATCTGGGCATGAAAGAGATGCAGGTCGTCTGTATGAAAGCGGTTACAGAAAAAGAATGAAAAAGGAAAAAGCGGTACCTAATTGATGTTTAATTTTCTACTAACAAAAAGCTCGCAACATATAAAGACGGCCAGACACTGCAAAACTCTGATGAAAAGCAATATTGTCAGTATTGGATCCTACGTTTGGTTGTTTTTACAAGATCTTCCAAAAACAGAGATTGCTTGTTGAAACTCTATATGTTAATTAAATCAGCTAGAACAGTTTCTTGTGAGCTTTACTTGGAAAAACGTGTCTACCTTGAGCTTACTTCGTATGGTTAACTGCGGGTGTTGCGACAATACTTTGCTGCTGTGCAAAATTTGTCTTCATGCTGTTTATCATCGGGCTATGGCATAGATAGAGGAATAAAACACTATTTTTGGTTTGCTTGGAAAATAACAACTTCAAAACGGCATAAATAAGCCCTGTGTCCACTGAATGGATTGTCCTTGTTTGGTTCATAAAATATGTGGTTATTATTACTATAAAAAACAAACCTAATGAAAACGCTATAAATCACGTAAATTTAACGAAAAGAATTTCCGTACTTTGTGGAACCAAAGTCGGCACAGCAAAAGATGAATTTTTGAGGGGGCACTACACATAGGAGGGGCATAGTTTCACACTTTTCAGACAAACAGAAAAATAGGTCACATTTGCGTGGGGCCCCAAAAACTAAGATGGCCTAGGGCTCCGCGCTCCCTAAATCCATCCCTGGCTATGCTTATTGCTTACTGGTTTGCCGAAATTTCGCTGGTGTGTTTGAAGACATGCAACAAAGAGCGTGCATTCTTTCGAAATTTTAGGCCTTCATACTTGATATGATGTATGGAAGGTGATGCAGCGATGCAAAGTTTTCATAGCAAAGCATTGAAAAGAAATGTCGATCTCTCATGTTTCCAACAAGCAGGTTTTCCCACCAAACTGAAGAAAATGCAGTAGGCTCTTCTGCAGACCCACTGGCAGGCATCATCGTGAATGAATGGATTCCTCTGCCAAAACATGTAGTTGATTCCTATCAAAACAGACATAAGGGAATTTTGATAGAAATTGATTCTACTAGAAGAAAGTTGATAGTTTCACATCATAAGATCTGGTTAAAAACTTTGCTTTCGAAAAATGTACACATTTTGCAGTGCATGCTTTGCCATTAAGTCTGGTACTTAAAGAGATTGTTTTATAATTTTTGTTGGCAGGCCAGGAAAAAGTGGGGAATATGGGAATGTCATTCCCGGGAAATCAGACATGCTCGCGGAAAATTTTTCGCAGCAACACTATAAATTTTGTAAATTTTTATGGAGTTAATAAAAAATCTACGCTTGGTGCGAATCGACCTCGAGCACAAGATGCCACATTACTCAGCTTTCGGAAGTCGAGCCGTTTGATTCAAAGCGCACTCCCTCCATGACAGGTCACCAAGTAGTCTATTTCTCAGTTGAGTGGAAGGCATGCTGGTTTTGATAAAATTAAAATTCAATGGCAATTTAGTCGCAATGTGATGGGAAGGGGCTGCGCAAGCACAGGTTCATTAGTTCACTGCTGGCCTGTTCATGGTGTTCATTCCGGCATTTATTATTTGACTGGCGTTTAACCTTGTGCCCGTGCCACACCAATCAAAAGCACCGTAATGTGTGTTGGGCATTATTAACCCCATCGCAAGAGCGCTGAAATTATTCCTGGTGTGGACTGACAGCTATTACAGCGTAATTGAAATCATTAGACCTGCGCTGTTGTGTCAAGTGCCAGATCATAGCGAAGGGGTCAGAAGTTTGTACGTGAACATATACTGTAGACGCCGCGATTCTCTTAGTGATTGTAAATTTGACAAAGACGTGTATCTCAGTGTGTTCACGAGGTCTGGTCTTTTCTTGTTAGCACAGCATGTTCTAGAACATATAGCCCACATACTTTGCGGCTATCCACCGGAGTCCGTAGTTAGAGTATGGGCAGTGTTCTAGAAGAAAATTCGTTAAGTCCGCTGTGGGTCTGAAGCTTCTACAAACAAGAAAGATTAAAAATCGTACGCTGGATTGGACTAAACATTAGAAAATGTGACAGCGTTGTCATGTAGGCATTGAACCTTCACTATAAAAGTGGACCTTGGCACTTCACCTCTAGCGATGTGCAATCACAAATCCACAAAGTTTCTATAGTAGTGGACAGGATAAATCGCATAAACCTGCTTTGGCCTTCATGCCATAGACGCGAGTTTGGAAACAATTGATGGTAAAGTTTTTCGTGTGTCATCTGTCCAGGCATTTTACTCGACATATAGTTGTCGTGTAAAGTAACTGAATGTTTCAGAACACTGCTTTTGCTTTCGTGAACAATCTGTCACGTCACTAGCGTAAAGTCGACTTAACGTGGCAAGCGATCGCTTACCTGCGATTGCGAAACAAGTTGTCGTATACATTTGTTGTCCTTTCAAATGTAACGTTAGCGCTTTGACACCAAACTAACGTTCGGCGTTGTGCCAATAAACTAGCTCTTCTTTTTGCGAAGATTGCGGCACTATGACGCATAGTTTGAGAACTCATTATCGAGTGACATCAGTCTTTACTCGTTAATGCTACCACGACATGTACTGCATTTCATGGTTGCCTGCTATTGCGTTCTGTATGGCAGAGGAGTTGGTTGTCTTGACCGCTCCTTGCCCTTTGTCTGCGTTTAAACCGTAATAGATTGCAAAAGGTGTTTAAGACGTCGGTGCTGGCACAGCAAGAAATGAAAAACGAGGGAGGTGAAATAAGAGCTTTATAACAGTTGATGTAACTAGTCTCAAATGTTAATAATTTTTCTTTAGAAAGACAGCAACTTCAAAGGTGCAGTTCATATGCAAAACTTTTAGAATAATGGAAAGTAAGTCAAGAAAACTCCACGACAGCTCGCGGGAAATCAAAGTTAGATTCCGGGGAAATTTACATTTTTTCTGGCACTGTTTTGTTGGTATCTTCTAGAATCTAGATCTAGCGTATGGAATTGAGCTGCTGAAGTACATCTGTGTACGCAACTACTTTCTTGCCGATCTGTTACAATGCTGTTTTGTCATAGCTATCAGCCCGGTTTCTTTTAGTGTTGTAAAATTCAAGGAAATAAAATATCATTATTTTCACACACTGTAAAAAAATGAGTGAAATTTGAAAAAATTCTTTATTTGTTAATGTGTTTCCAGTTTCCTTAGAATTCTTGGAGCACTGTGGGTGTTGGACTCCGACAAGAGTGTGTTCTCACCACTCTTCATAATCTACATGAAGTGGTTAGACTGTAGTGGCTAAGCAATAGCTACCACTACAGGCGAACAGAAGGCGGCCAAACTAAGGAGAAAAGAAAACATCACAGAAAGCGAAACATAAAAGCGACTTCCATGCATATGGACGTGAGAGTTCTCTTTGGCCGAAACGCCTAGCGTGCTAGCGCTATGACGTCACCAACGACTTCCTCCATCGATCAATCCAACGTTCACCTCCCTTCTGAGGTGGTTCGACAAGACAACAGGGCCGTTCCACTTCACTGGCGCCTGATAACAGGGACACCTCAAGAGAAGAATACACTGGTGGGCAACTCCCAACCAAGGGTCAATCAAGAGGAGCCGGGAGGGTTGGCACGTGGACCAAGATGAGACTGGCTCGGCGTTGCCCAAGGTGAGATGGGCGTCATTGCCCAGGATGAGATGACGGCGCATCAAAAGGCCTGGGGATGAGCAATCAAAAGACCTGTGGAACGTCGGCGATCAAAAGTCTTGGAACAAGCATGTACTTCGGACCTGGCTGGGCTCTGAGAAAAGACTCGTTAAAGGGGGAAATGATATAGTGGCTATGCAATAGCTACCACTACATGCGAACAGAAGGCAGTCAAACTAAGGAGAAAAGAAAACATCACAGAAAGCGAAACATAAAAGTGATTTCCATGCATATGGAAGTGAGAGCTCTCTTTGGCCGAAACGCCTAGCGTGCCAGTGCTACGACGCCACCAATGACTTCCTCCATCGATCAATCCAAGGTTCACTTCCCTTCTGAGGCGGTTTGACAATACAACCGAGGCGTTCCGCTTCAAGACCGTCACAGCCGAGGTGATGCGGGTGTCACAGTTGGGAGTTGCAGGATCAACCGTTTGGTTTTTGCAGAGGATTTGTATTGCTACTGTAGCATCTTCTCAACAGGGTTTTCAGAATACGCTAGATCAGTTTTCTGCTGTGTACAACCATGCCAGATTGAAAATCAGCACTAAAAAGACCGAGGTATTATGTGTGAAGCGGAACGGCCATTGTCTTCTCGAACCGCCTCAGAGGGGTCTTAAACTTTTGATTGATCGATTGCGGAACTTGTTGGTGATGTCACTGCGCCAGACGTTTCGGCCAAAGAGAGCTCTCACTTCCATCTGCATGGAAGTCACTTTTAAGTGTCGCTTTCTGTGACGTTTTCCTTTCTCCTTTCTTTGGTCGCCTTTGCTTACATGTGGTGGTCGTAGTAATGTGACCACCACATGTGTCTCTAGAAACCCAAGGCAGGGTATGCTGCAGATGAGCAGCAATACACTGCAGCAGGTGAAGAAGTTCAAGTATCTACGGGTGGTATTAACGAGTGACGGAAGGCGGAAAAAGTAGATTGGTAGTTACCTAGGTTAGTAAAGCAAATGCAGTTCTGCGTGAGCTTTTAACGCTCTGTGGTCACAAAAGAGGAGCTTTCAAACACCACAAAGCTGTCAGTTTTTAGATCGGTCTTTGTTCGGATCCTTACCCATGGCCATGGATCCTGAGCAATGACCAAAAGAATATTATCTCAAGTGCAAGGGGCAGAGATTTTGCGAAGCGTCCACCGTGTGACATTTCCCGACAAAGTGCGCAGTTTTGAAATTCGCAGAGACCTCAATGTCGAAACACTTCTCATCCGAACTGAGAGATCCCAGCTACGTTAGTTCGGCCATGTGTTAAGAATGTCTCACGAAAAACTGGCGAAGCAAGTCCTGCTGGCTAAGCCCATGGGAAAGCGGCCCAGAGTTCACCCAAGGACCAGGTGAAGTGACTACATCTCCGGGCTAATTGCTTGGCCCGTCTAGGTGTGGAGCCAGCACATTATTTGAAGTTTCTGTTGACCGTGAGGTATTCCGAGTCCTCCTAGGGCTGCTACCCCCGTGACCCTCCTTAGAGTAAAAGAGGGCATGGAAATAAATGAAAAATCAACCAATGTTTTCTGATTGTGAAGCGTTGACTGCTGAACAAGAGTATCTCTTTTCGTTTCTCCTTAAGAGCTTGCCTCTTTTTTCTTCACTGTTTGTGTCAAACGACCACATGGACACTTAAATGAAAAAATTCATTTAAAACTACACTTTTTCCATGCTCAGGAACAGTTTTTCTCGAAGATTTTCTTCATTTTTAACAAACATATCAGCAAGAAAATCAAATGTGACAGCAAACTGCAACACTTTACTGGTTTGTTTTACATAAATTCAAATGTTATAGGCAATCCCGATGGGGCATGTTGAGCATTGCAACTTGGGATTATGCTAAAAAATCTTTAATGCCAAGAAAGTAAGCGGAGGTGTTTGCAACTTTGAAAATTTAAAAGTCTTCGTTAATGAAAACTCACACCTCGTGCGTAATCAAGAAACTCTCTCTGACACACTGAAGCATCAACATCTTGACTTTTTGAGCACTTAAAACATTCCCCCACCGAAGTGCATAAATCGTTGAAGTGTTTCTTTCGAATGAAGACAATTCAAAATTGAAATTAAAGCATTGGTTGCAAAACCTTGATTTTAACTGATCAATAGTCATGCTAAAGTCTTACTAAAATTTGCAGCAAGTATTTTTTCAAAACATAGCCAAGTATTAGCAAAATGCTCACTTTTGGTTGCTTTTCAGTGTGGGCCATTTTTGCGACAGCAGGCTGACCTTCTTCAGGATGTTTGGTTTTCGAGTCTGCGAATGAAAGGGTAAGAACAAGTCATTGAGCGTTCCATTAAATTGCTTTGTTTTGCAAGCAATCCTTGCGGACAGTTCAATGCTTGGGCACCAAAAAATGTTTGAGTAATAAATTGCATTTCAAACTGTGAAAAGTGCAGCACCGGGGATGTAAAGGCAAACAAATAATTGCAGCATTTTTGCAAAACTGAACTTGCTTTGAAATTATAATCTGCGACACAATAAAAAAACTTACGAAGAAGTAATGAACATTTGAGAACAACAGCCTCACACGAGCAACGTAAACGTCATGTCAAAAGTCGAGGTATTCGAGGAAATAAAAAAAGTAACTTTGGGGTTTGCTTTTATGTAATACATTTTAATTTTGCAATATTCTTTTTGATCAAATGTCTTTGTAATTTTTTGTCATAGAGTAAATTATGAAAGTTCGGGAATTTCATAAAAACGCTTTAACCTTTCTACATCACAAATAAAACGCTCGTATTACGGCAACATTTACAAAAAATGCACTCAGTCACCAGTGCAAAAAAGCTGACTGTAATTCCACAAAGGAAGGCTTTGTCACATCACCCAAATTTAAATAAGTGAAACCAGATTCAAGACCAATTAAAATTTCAAGCAGTGCTGCTGTTCACATTCATTGTTGTTCTTCAAAGAAGGATAACTCTACACAATGTCTTGTTTTGTCCATTTGATCTGTTAGGCCAGAGGTTCTCGCTACCTGGGGCATGAGCGGATCCAAGGGGGGGAATTGGGGCGATCGCCCCGCCTAAAACCAACGAAATTACTTTATTTACCATGATTTTGTATAATTCGGAAAACAGTATCCGTATTAAGACTTGACTGCCAAATATTACTGAAATCGCCCCCCTAACCTTGCGGTCTGGATCCGCCCCTGACCTGGGGTGCATTTGCCTATCTGAAGAGGTGCATGTATTGTACAGTCGCAACAAATTAACTTCGACACATAAAAACGGAGTCTACCTTTATAGTCGCAAAATTCTAAAAGTTCTATTAAAACTTTAGTAGATTTTTGTTATTTTACTCTGCTTTTTTGTCATATGAAATTTTAGGGGCACATGCTCATCTATTGAAATGCTAACGCGTACGTGGTCAGAGAAAACTTGGGAACCCCTGTGTTAGACATTACGAAATCGCAAGCCCCAGCCCACGGTTGAGTATATTTTCATGCGTGGCAAAACCCAGTTCGCCTAGTCATCTACTGATCTAATTAGCTACATTTACAATTTCATCACGGGGCTGGGAAAGCATTTCAGCTACAGTTCAAATTTAGCTCAGCCCGTATGTGAGGTCCAGTAGTTGTAGAATACTACAGATGGTGGGCTTTTGTAGAAAACGTCAACATTTTCAGGTCCTAGCACAGACGCAGCAATCGCAAATCATTAGTGTATGAAAACGGTCATTTTAAGGAAACACGTCTCCAATGACAATTGTTAACCTCAAATTGCAGAGAATCCAAAAACGTTTAGACCTCAATCATTTGCAGGTGACTATAAAAAGCACGAATTTTAGCCAGAAAAATACATTTTGCTTTGTATTTTATGGTATCACTTTAAAAACCTATTTAAAGCAACATACTGTAAGCATGCGCAAAACGTGAGCATCATAGGTGCATTGACGTGAGCATTGTAAGTGCATACATGCCTGTGTTGTCTGCTGTAGAAGCTGGAGATTGCTTTTTGTCAAGATGCTTATCATCAACTAAACTTTCATAATCCCTTCTCCAGTCAAACATTTTACTGTCTTCGTCGTATGGTTTATCTTCGTCATCTCCTTTGTTAATCTGCTTGACTTTCTCAAATATTTCATTCAGAAATAACTGCATGAACTTAAGATGTCCGATCACGCTTGCTCCAACGCGAAAATGCCAAAATACCAATGGAGAAGCAAAAAGAAAGGCCTGAAACAAAAGGCAGGTATTCAGGCAATAATTTGGCAACACAATATGCCATGTTTAGTCGAACATTTCAAGAAGTGTTTTACATTTCAGTATCAATGTTTCATTGAAAAAAATTCATTAATCTTTTCAATATTTGATGTACTAAAACTCTATCAGCTGCAGCCAGCACAACTCGCTTTGCCAACGTTTTGTAGGGTGCTCTGGTCAGTGGCGCACGCAGAAAATTTTCATGGGGGTTCATTTAGGGGCGTATGGTGTCAATTGTATTTGGTGTGCGTTTTTTGTGACGTCATACTTTGACGTCATATTGATGTTTTCCAAATCAACGTTTTGGTGAAGTTTGCGCCAGTGCTCAGAGGATGCAAGCAACACTAAGTTGTGGGCAAAATCCAAACGGCTGATCTTGCAACTTCCAAAGCAGTGACACCTTGGCCGACTCGGCTGCGACTGCCTATCTAATAATATGATTATGAAGAAGATTAGCAGCAGCTCACACACCTGCCGCTGTCGAAAACACACAACCAATGCTTTTGACTTAATCGTATGGGCTCATCGTGGTTAGTTGACCAGATGACCGCCATGGTCCTTCACCAATCCTGTGTGACACAGTGACACTCTTTGTTTACATTGATCAGTTATTTTGCCATTGTGTTTTCATTTATTCCAATGTTCACTGAAAATCGGTTTTCTTTTTGCATGATGCCTCTTTGCATTGTTNCTGTGTATTAGCTGAGTCACACGAAACAATAAATTAATCAATTCATCAATCAAACGTATGAGCAACAATACAATGATTCTTTCGCCGCATCCGATAGTTTGCTTTACAAGGTCAACAAAACAAGTAAAGACTTATTTGGCATATTCCCATGATTTCGTAAAAATTTGTTGTTACGAGTGGAGATTTCTGTGGCGTTCTGTGGTGATACGGCCAGAACGAAAATCTTACTGGATAGCCCCTGATTAAGTTATTTATCGCGCAGGATCTTTTTTCAATGCCCTTGGCATCCACTTTTCCGATGTGACGGTCAAGCGCGACGTCACATGAACCACCGCAGAGTAATGGCACCTGTATCACATGTGCGTATGGCAGTCAAGTGGAAATAGAGCGAGCGATCCCGTCGGGTGAGCTCTATTGCTTCTTGATGGCATAGTGTGCAATTTTGCGTGCTAGCCATTTTGTGATCTTGAATTCAAACCCTCTGTGGGACTGCAACACCGCGAACGCGAATAAGAGGAATGCTCCGGTTGTTGGTGCATTCCCTTAGGTATCCTTTCCAGAACCGTCGCCAGAAAGTTTTCAATAGGGGGCTTTGCATTTTTGCGGGGGGCTTTGGGTTTGTGCGGGGGGGCTCGACACTCTAAAAATGGAGAAAACTCAACTGATTTATAGTGTTTCATGTTTAAATTTGGGGGGGCTTGGAGCTTTGCTTGGAGGGGTTAAGCCCCCCAAAAAACCCTGTGGTGACGAGACTGATCCTTTCCTGTGTGGGGGAATGATCACCTCCGTTTGCCAATCCATCGGGCCCTTCTACATCGCAAGGCCACTTGACACATATGAGCTGGTCAAAGAGTTCCTCCTCTGTTCAAGGCTTTAGGTATTTTAAGTGGGGTTTCATCACAACCTGTAGTCTTCCCAGCTTAAATGTCTCTACAGCTCGACTGACTTCGGTCACAGTGATGGCGTTTTTCTTGCCACTGAGAACTTTCTGTGTATTTGATGGTGTGAGAATGACTAGGTTCAAATGGTCTTTAAAATGCTCTCCCCACCTGAAAAGAATGTCTCCCCCATTGGTGAGTAGAACACGGATTTGGTCCTTGATGGATGTCGCAGCATTAGATTTTGCTGTGGAGACTTCTGATGGTTTGCCTGAGCTTTTTATTGTTTTGCCAGTAATTGGAATATAGCTTTTGTCCAAACACCTCCCATGCTGCATTCCGAACTTCTGTACCGCTTGAGCTGCTGATTTTCGCGTCTGCATATTACAACTGCAAAGAAGATTCGGCTTTGTTCTGAAGCCAGACCTTGCAGGCTAATTTCTTTGCTGAGATGGCTCTTTTAACCAGGTTTACTTTTTTGCCATCCGTCGTCATGCCGAAGTTCCATCCCGGTCAGCTGATGCAATGACAGCAGTTGATGTCAGCTTTGAACCATCGCCACTCGATTTGCACGTCAGCTGTGCATTCCAGAAGCTAGTAGAAAAAGGGTGATACGGTACCTGTAAAGGTCTTTCCAACATGAGTCTTCACAGCTGGTGTGTATGTGAAAATTTATGTGTTGGAAGAAGGAGTTCATAATGCAGTAGTGCTTTTGTTACACAAGATGCTTGCTGTTTTCATTTACAGCAGATTAGTGTCACCGTATTGACCAACCAAACTTTTTCATTCACCAACACTGTTTCCAACGTGCGCATTACAGTCGTCCAAAAAGATCGTGGATTCGTTAGTTTTAAGCTTTCGCAGGGCACCAATAGGTTCCTCCACAACATCAGGGTTCTGTGCAGTTAGCTTAAGGCATATGGCTCAACGTCATACATTCTAGACACACGGAGCGATCTAGCGAATTCCGCCTCCACGTGCGCACCCTTTCTACCATTGTGATTCGTTCATCTGCACAACTTGCCAGTTGGAGGCTTGCGAGCATGCCTACTTCAAACTGACCAGATATTGTTGGCTCAGACCCCGATTAAAAACGTTTTCACCCAACGCCCAACTTCAAATGTTAGATCCATGACGCGTAGTCGAAGAGGTGCATCCAGTGCATATTGTTTGGTTTCATGTCCGTGGTCTTTTTTCGCGAGTCAAGCGGCGTTCCAGCTTCCAATCACCAGCTGAGCTGTTAACGTGCGGCTTTTAATACGTATGAAGTAGAAGCAGTGGCGGATTAAGGGGAGTGCTGATTGGGCTACAGCCAGGGCCCCCAAGATTTAAGGGGCCCCCAATCCCTAAGTTGGTAAAAAAGTGTAATATGTGAACAATACACAATACGCTGCAAAAGATACCATCGCCACTTGGAATTAATAAGTAGGCGCTCTATGCTCACTCATGGAAATTGAAATTGTTTCGTTGACGTAAAAGTAGTTGATTCTTTGGCGTGTCGTCTGATCTACACTCACTAACAAGTTAGTACTCCACTACTCCAAGGTCTAAAAAATTGAGGTATTCTATCCGCTTGTCTAATTTTGGTTTCCAATGCGCATGGGGTATCCACGTCATTTGAACATCGGTCCTGCAGACAGCCCCGAAGGAAGTTGTGGACTTGCTAAGTGGTGTCAAGTCTCTCAACAATGGTGAAAGCAACTAGATTTTATATTAGGATAATAAATCATGGTGTTATAAGGCAGGACTGTCAGAGTTGGTATATACGCCACGTATATATCCTCGTGTACTTTCATGTATTTGTGTGATCTTTGGTACTGCGATGCATGTTTGAAGTCTAGCGCGTTGCGTGTGGGAGTGAAGGCCGTACACAATACACAATGTCAACTGGTAGCTTAACATTTAAGTACATACTGCTTTTATGTGAATCGCCATTATTTGTTACAATTCTTGATAACTGACTCAAAACAGAATAAAGGCAATAATAAAAGGAAAAGTCGGCAGATATGGCGTTACTTGAAACGTTAACTGATAACAAGAATTAAACCGTGTCAAGCACGTCTTAGTTCTGAATACATTTCGTTCAAGTAACTCTAATATTGCTCTCGCTAAATTCAATGACTCACTTGATTTATGACTTTACTAAGTCGTAAGATGTGCTGTTAGTTAAGAATTTTGTTGAGTGCTATTTTATATTCTAAGTGCAGTAGATACATAAAAACAATTCAGTGGTGTTATGTCTCATAAATGAACATAAAACCATGCATAATAAGTGAAAGTGGGTTACTCAACAGTTATTGATAAGCGAGTGCATGTTCTTGTTCTTACTAATAGTCTTGCTGATTTCGCATTGATTGTGAACAGAAAAATGAAATACTGAATTGCAGTGAGTACAATTAATATTTTGCCATATCAATTTAGGACCTATATCAAACTGGGCTATCATGGTAGGGAAGGTTAGGTTAAATTTTGGATAGTTTAGTTTTAAGGTTAGGTTAGTGTTATTTTGGTCGGGAATCTGGTATGGAAAGTTGATTTTTCTCAAAAAATAATTTTTAAAGAAAATTTTCTCTGCCTCAAAAATGTCATTTGGATATATACTGTAACAGTGAAACTCCGCTAGCACGACCAGCCACTTTTGACGGCACTCAATTGGTCGTGTTAGCGGGACTGGGGTGGTCGCGTCGTACTTCCATTCCTAAAGGTTTCATATATTATCGCGATCACTTCAATTTCTACAATTCTTTCCCTGATTGAAACTTATTTAGCTTTGTCTTACGTGCTGCCATAGCCTATCGTTACTGTACTATAAAATCACACAACGGAAAAAGTCGATGTCAGCAATACAAATTCCTGAGGAGTTTACAATATGAGTTTGTTACGTCACATTGGCACTTTACTGCGCATGCACGCACGCCCACATCCCTGTCCCTGTATCTACGATGCTTCAGGACAACGTGATGCACATGAGCAAATTGCTGCTTACAGGTTCCCAGTTGTCCAGCGTAAGGATACCGATAGAATACGTGGTCGTGTTACTCGGTGCTCGATTAGCAATTTTGTAACAGCTGGTCAGTGGCCGCGGTCTGGATACCGGGTTGTAGCACCGGATTTAGGGGGGGCCCAAGGGGTCCGGGCCCAGTTCCCAGGGCCCCCCACCAAGCAGGGACCCCCCACCATGTTCATGTGTTTAGCCATATGTACCACATGTGCGTGACAATTAGTTACTTTTATTAGCGAGGAAAGTTTATTTGTAGACGCTAAAATATCGGTCGTCCAGACGGCGGTATTTCACTTGTGTATCATTTGATATTGTGACGAAACAACTATTACACTTATTGTTTTCCTGAAAGTCGGTCAGGTATCTGAATCTAGTGAATGCAAGGCCAAG
>JGI24159J19872_10008150_pt1 | contig 13706 bp, 12 predicted proteins | sample Ectturendosymbi4_FD_19872 | JGI IMG/M metagenome (IMG submission 19872) | reverse complement strand
TTTTCGTTCATTTGTTAAGAGCACTTCCCACATTTTTGTTTGGAAAATTGCTTTTGTTCTTCATCATATAAAAAATTTTCCAAAATCAACACGTTGTTTTTCTCTGATCGGATGAGTTTGAGAAGACTTGCTTAGTTGTACGAAAACCCGCGCGCATGTCTGAACCTCTCCGTTACTCCAGTATAAGGAATAAACAAAATCTGCCCATTTTGGGCAAGGACAACAACGGTGTTTGTGTTTAGTGGTTACCCAGGCCCCATGAGAGGGAGGTGCAGCCGGACCGCCGTCCGGGGGCCCGCAAGAGTCTAAGGAGCCCATGAACCTCAAAGTTAAAAAATGAAATGGGCAATTATGGACAAAGATTTTATTGTTGTAGTTTTATTTATACAGTTTTGTGCACATTAATTGACTGAGGTTGTTTTTGAAGTCGTTATGCAATGTATCGCCATTTCGTTTGGTGTGTGTTTGGGAAAATCTCAATTGCTGCTGTTGTATTGCTAGCCCAATGCACTAAGTGCAGCGTGACGTGTCGGAACAGTCGACAACACGCTTTATGACGCCACATACGAGTTTATTCCGCTCAATAGTGTTATAGAACAGTGCTCTTCAACCGTTTTGTCATCGTGGAATCCCTGATATGCTTTCGCGTTTGTCATGGAACCCCCATTATAAAAATTGAAAAAACACGAATAATTTATAAGAAAATCAAATATTTCGTTATTAGATGCTTAACTAAACAGTTATTACAGTATAACTATATATCTGTATAACTATATAACTAACTGGCCTAGTTGGAATTTGAATGCAGCACGGTGATATAAAAAAATTCATAATGAGGCATCAGCATACTGAAGCAAAAATCATTTTTCCTTAAAAACGAGGAACCCTCACGGAACTTTTAAAACTCACGGAACCCCACTACATGTTTTTCGGAACCCTAGGTTTCCGCAGAACCCCTGTTGAAGAGCACTGTTATAGAATTAAGTCAGTTCTTTCTGTTGTGTGTGGTTGAGAGTTACACATGCTAGAGTGTATGTGATTTTTAATGGCAGATATCCCAACTAAGAAGCGGAGTCGCATTGTTACGCTTACGCAACACTAAGACTATATCCAAACAGCCATTGAAAATTGCAAAAAGTGTGCATGGAAGACGAGTTTGGATTTACAGAAGAATTTGATGCAAGCTTGAGTTCACATATGCTCAAGCACAATGCGATGCCGCCCATTGGTGGCTGGCAGAAAGGCTAAGAAACCACTAAAAAGCAGCTTCTAACTCAAAAAATGAAGAAGGCTAGATAATAACGGGCAATAAACATGCAAATTGGATTGTAGAAAACTGGAAAAAAGAGTTGCTTTCAGATGAAAGTGATTTTTTCGTTCAAGGGAAGCACAGCAGATTTGTCATGATTAGAAAGGGTGCGAGCAATTAAATCCTGCAGATTTCAATGAGGTATGTAGAACATCTCCAAAAGATGTTCTGGGGCAGTTTTAGCTTTTCTGGAACAGGATCACTTAAGCCAATTGAGGGTATGACGCATTCAGTCAAATGCATTGGCGCAATTGAAAGAAAAGTCATTACAGATATGAGAAGGGCATTTCCTGAAAGTGAAGAACCTGTCCACCATCAAGACGGTGTTTAGGGAACACAAATTATATGTGTTAAATTGGTCTAGAAATTCTCTGGATCTTAACTCCATTGAAATTTTGTGATCAATGACAAAATCCAGGTTAAAAAGATTGGATTACGCCACCATGACCAAGATAACAGCGGCCATTATTCACGTATGGTATCCGGACAGTAAATAAAAGAAAGTACCGAAAATAGCAGAAATCATGCCAAAGCGAGCACAGGAAATGCTGAAAAGTAAAGCAGGTCATATCAATTACAAAAACTTGTGAAGTTTAATGTTTAATAGAAATTATTAGAAATGGAGCGTATTTTGCTTCTTTAGCCAATTATAATCTACAGAAGATTGTATATGCAAACAGTGGAAAACAGTGCTGCAGTACGGCAGGCCTCCTAGTGGGGGAATGGAGTTTTACTTTGAAAATTACTATAAGTAACTTGATTTTTAATGTTGAAAAGGAAAAGCTTAGAATTTTTAATAATTTCTAAAGCATTTGTTTATTTGAAATGTGTCTCTGCATAAATCAGGAGCACAAAAGAGGAAACAAAATAAGAAACGCGCTGACAATGAAAGAGGAGGATTACAGACACTCTTTCGAGTAGGCATGAGAAGAAAACAACACAATGTGGAAATGTATACAAAAGACGCAAATTTTGAAGAAAGGGAGAGTGATGGTGGCAATCGTGAAAAAGAGCCGATATGGAAATAAGACGGAAGCTAATAGAGAAACAACTTCCGGGGCATGTACAAATACCATGGACATAGATATTAATTTAGAACCTGGACCTGGTGGGTCAGATAAGAATGGAGAATCCAAAAATCAGGCAGACAGTGCAACAGAAATTCCTAAAACAAGTGGTGAATCAATGAATTAGTTCAAGATAAATTTGAAAATACTAGCACTGGGCCTGACATTGGATTCCTCGCAGCAGAATTTCCTTCTCAATCAGACATAGAGAATCGTGTTACAAGAGGTAACATTGACTTTCCTTTAACATTACCTAATGCTGGTAAAAATCAAACATTTCCAATAGGTTCACTGAAGTTCAGAAACATTAATGCAGAACAGCATACCCGAGACTGGCTTGTCTGAAGTCAGCATAGTTTTGATAAAGTTCAGTCTATTTACTAACTATTAAGTGTACTATTATTTGTATGTTTTCTGCAGACAGTAGCATTCATGAAACAGGTTATTAGTGTCAAAAAGTCTGTGTAAAATATTGCTCACACAATCATCAAGAAAATTTTCCTGGAAACCATTGCACACAAGCATAGTTTTAACACGTTAGGAATCTTCGTGCATGAATCTGTAAGAGCTTGCGTAAGCTCGTTTCAAAGGCAATATCACAAGATTTTTTTATAATGCTACCGAAAGAAACTCGACTAGTTGCTATAAAGACCTGTATGCATGGGCTTTCCATATGTTCGAATTGCGAATACTAACACCAGATTCGCAAGGTTTAACAAATATCAAGGAAGGGTATGTAGCTATTAATTTCTTATTCTATGGTGAAGCTAAGATTATCATACACGGCGTTTATTTGGGGAAAAAATCTCTAGTTGCCCGGATGGACATGCAGTAAGTGTGAAATGTGATTAAGATGGAGTTTTTAATAAATTCTTGTCTTTCTATTACTGTATTAGGGTTACAGCATTATTAAAATTGCTTGCAAATGAGAATTGCTGTATCCTACCATTTGTGAAATTTAATGTATATTTGTGAAATTCGGAGAGCAACTGTGTTATGTGCATTTTATGAGATTAGGCTGAGACATTTTGGAATTAACTAATTACAGTGGTGAATAGTTATAATGTAAAATAATGAAGAAAGCATGTAATTTTTTAGTCATAGTACTGAAAAGCTTATGAAGCTCTCAATCGTAATAATGTATAAGGGGACCCAAAACAGGTCTCGTACCAGCACATTTTTTTCCTCTCAAGGGCCCTGAGGTTTCCTAAGCAGGGAACACAATCCAATAAAAATTGATACGCTTTGTTTTCGTGTAGCATTTAGAATGTTCTGAATAGGTTACGTTTCCAACTTTTCTGTCTGAAATGCTTTACTATGAGCGCTTACAGAGCGGCTCACTACATAAGTCCAAATATCGAAGTAACCAAACTTCGCCAATTGTCATGCTTTACTTGTAGCAAAGGTCAGTTTTGCTTCTGTTACAGTTACGTGCAAGCAGGTGCTATTTTCTCCCTAGCACGGATGCTAATTTTTTTGAAGTAAAGCTATCCATTTTGCTCCAAAATATGAAAGTTAAGTGTGGGCTGTAGTCGCACAGCACAGTGAAAGCAAGTATAGCCTGGGGGGTCAACACATGACAAACTGCCGAGCCAACGTATGAACATTTTCTCATTAACGAGTAGCTTACTTAGCAGGTTATCCGAACAAGACAAAGCGAGCACGAAATCTGAATCTTGTTGCAGGCATGGCTAAAGCATTTTTAGCAAAGAAAAGCGTGTGGATTTTTGTCTTAGCTATATATCTTATTGTTGCGACACTCTACAGTGGCATTCTCTCGCCTTGGGAAAACAAAGAAGAGGCAAGACAGCCTTCGAAAGAAAAGGTAGGAAAAAACCGATGGAAACACATCCAATGGAATGTTTGTGCTGTACTACATAAAAATGAGTCTTTTGTTCAAGTTTATCACTCTGTTCATGGCTAAAATTTGAACAAATTTATCGCATTTCGATGTACTTATAGCAAGTCGTACGTTATATTAGGTTACTTGCATTACTGGCATCAATAAATTTTCAAAATAAACAATAATTTATTTACAAATAATTTGTTGGTTGATTTACCATCACTTCACCTTTCACAACCGCTTTTCCTCTCCGGAGTACAGCGGGGAAGCAGCCCTAATAGGTATCGAAATACCTCAAGATTTTCAGTTACCTCAAACGGATCTGCAGGCTTCACACCAATTTATAATTATCAAAATAGCATAATTGGCAACCTACAATAATTACTCCATAAGACAAATACCCACGGCCGTTGCCAGCGGGGGGGCCAGTGGTGCCCGGCCCCCCATTTGAAATCGGTGCCCCTCATTTCACGTTTGGCCCCTCGGTTGCTGCATGCATCCAGTACTGTATTTTAAAAATGTGGCCCCCCTTTCTGGTTTCTGCCCCCCCTGCTGCTAAATCCTGGCGACGGGCCTGTAAATACCACACACACGTTTTCATGTCACCTGATGCAAATCAGAAAAAAACAGAGAAAAGTTAATCAAAAGCAGGGATATCTAGAACTTCTAGATTTCAATCCAGAACTTCTATATCAGGGATATCTAGAACTTTGATATCCCTGATTTAGAAGTTCTGGATATCTCTGATCACAAGTACCAGACCAACAAGTTTAAATTTGAAAAGAAATGTGACACGGGCTGATTTATTACCTCCATTAGCATGTAAAGGTATACATTATTTGTCTTACCAGAACAGAAAATTTTTGTTTTTGCTAAGGTATTGTTTCAAGTGGCAGTCCAGAACAAAAGTATGAAAAATCCAAAAAAGGCACACTTTTGTTTTGTTTTATGCACAAAATACATTCTCCATATTCAGTAATTGGGAGAGCATTTGAACGTGTTCCGTTGAAGAAGCGTTTCAACATTTAAAGCGTTTGTGAGTGCCTGGTAAAAAGAATTTCAGAAATAAATCATTGTCGCAACACTTCAAAATGGTCGTTGTCACAACAATTTAAAATCACGGTCTTGTCCTTGTTTCCTAGTATTCGAATTACTATAGTCGCTGTAGCTGTACTCTGAGGTTCCTGTGTTTCTATAAATATCATGACAATTTGTTTAAAGTTGCAAATGTCATCGTTTGCAGAAACTTGCCAGCACCTTGTATGCATCCATTCCTGTTGATTTGATGATTTTTGTGGTTTGTAGATACCGCATCGATCTTTTATTACGTCTGCTGTGGCGAGTTTAATTTATACAAAAAAAACTCAACAGCATCAGCTTCTGAAATACAGTTTCTATACCACCTTCGAAGGTGATTTACTTTACAGCTTTGCAATTGATGTTATGCCTATGGACTATTAACGCATTTTCAAACACAAAAAGACAATACTTGCAATTGTTCCTGAAAAAGTAACAATTTGCAACACCAGATGCTTCTTAAAATGGTGTTCGTGTTGATTTTCTGAACAAGTCAATTATCCTAGTATCGGGGCTGGCGCTAGGTGGTTTGGACCCCCCAAGCCTGGGCTTGGGATCCCAGCTCCAATATACATTATATTGCATTTAGCACATAATATTTATATAAACAAAAATTAAACTTATCTTAAAAAATGTTCATAAAACCATGTTTCTACAACATCAACACAGCACATAAAGCAGACAGCCAAGAGCATTTGCTAAATTTCAAGCTATGAAAATCACTTTTTCCTAATTTTCAAAGATGCAAATGTTTTTGTCAACTCAGTCATATCTAATGTTTTTGCAGTTTCACTTTCAATAGATATCATTGCCACTTTTGCTAGTCTTTCATCAGTGGTAGTTGATGTGTGAAACGTTTTGATCAGCTTAAACTTGTTAAAAGCTCCGTTCAACAGTATCGCGTAGTGCGTACAGCAAAGCAGTGATTGGCAAACGTTTGTTGCGTTGGTCCCAAACCCCCTTTCAGTCGTATACCATATTTATTCGTTTGTCAGCCACCCTTGATTGTAGGCCGCACTTTAAGATAAGCTACCTAAGCCTCTGAGATACTTTCGCGTACTGGCACGTTTCGCGTGTTTGGCAATCCTGGTAATGATGTTTACACTACCACAACTGCTTTTTCTTCATCAAATTCCCTCTTGTGACAGATGTGCCAGTCCCGTCGCCACGGGGGGCTTTGGTTGGCTTAGCCTCCCCAAACAAACTCCAAGCCCCCCAAAATTGAAACGTGAAACACTATAAATAAGTATAATTTTGGTTAATTTTATAATGTCAAGCCCCCCGCACCAACGAAAAGCCCTCGCGCAGAACTGCGAACCCCCCATTGAAAACTTTCTGGTGACGGTTCTGAGATGTGCACGTGATGCTGAAGAGAATAGAATGTGAAAAGAGAGTTTGGTCGACAAAATGTAGTCAAGGAAAGACTAAAGACTAAGCGTCATCTACACCTTTCGACAAGATAAAGAAATAGAAAATATAAGCCGCCCTTCATTATAAGCCGCACGAAATGAAGAAAAGAAACTTAACAAGCCGCAGCTTACAATCGAATAAATACGGTAAAGGCCCGTGCTTACCGTGATTTCATTTCTCTCACACTTCTGGATCCCAGTATTATGATGGGTGAATGACGCTACAATTGGGGCGCTGTTAAAGGGTTTTGCTCCTATCAATGTTGCGGTCGTGTGCAAACACCTATTTTATAATTAGCTACGGCTAATCATTTGCTGTGCTCTTGCGTTGTGTGATTGCGCCAGTGATATGGACCAAGAGTCTGCAATAAATGAATTATTATTATAATATTCACTGATGTATGCATAAATCATTCGAAATGAATAATATATAAACATATTTTTCCTTTCTATTGCTAACCTTAAATGTACCCCTTCAAATAGGCAAATGTACCCCTAGGGGTACATCTACCCCAGTTTGGGAACCCCTACATTAAATTGATATAAAAGCAATAAACAGTTTTTAATAACTTCGTTTTTTAATTTGCGAGAGTTGATGAGTAGATAACTAACTCATTTGAAAGTTTGGGCAAAAGAAAGCAATTCATTTATGTGCAGTAGGTATTAATTGTACACAGAGGTAATCGAGTATGATGCAGGGCATCTACTTCATGTTAGCAGAGTCCATGCCATGCAAATACAAAAAGCTTTAGTTTGTAATTCTAACCACAGTGTTTGGATGAATACATTTTGCCATACAATTTGTTGCATATAGGTGCAGTGGAACATACAACGTTGTGAGAATCACAGCATAGTCATAATATAAATGATATGATACATGCCACATATATCACCAGTGACGTCACAGATGGGTGGGCAGGGGCGCGAGGCGTCCCCCTGGCAAGCTAAATGTAAAAACCGGGTCCCCATTTAGCTTATATTTTGATGTTTAGTATTTTTTGGTTTTCAGTAAGTTGTTGTCTTTGCGTTTTTCGGGGTTTTCCGGGTTTTAGCTAGCAATAGGCATCCACATCCGGATTCACTATCGTTTCTCAACTTTTTTTCTGAGTGTTGGCTAGTGGGCCGCATACTGTAGCCAGGACAGTGTTCCCTTTCAGCAAAGTTTCCCCCCTGGCTCAAAACTCTAGTTACGCCACTGAATATCACATATATGTCTTCAGAGAAGGAAGCAGCTTTGGGCCTACCTCAGCTAGATCTGAGGTTCCTTGCTGACAGCAACAGCTGGAATGTGAATGGAAAACCTCACAACTGTGAGAGAGATCCTCAATAATACTGAGCCAGCTGGCTTCTGGCAATGTTCTTGCACAGCCTTGCGTACTTTTTTCAGTTGGATTATTACGAACCAAATGTCAAGTACCAAATTTTCCATTTTCCAATCTATGGCAACATGGTAAATGAAAACATAATATAGCAATTTCGGACAAGATTTTCTTTTCACACCCAAAAATTGCCTGTTTTTGCACCAATGTGTTTTATAGAAAGCGTAAAGCGTTTTGTTTACGTCCATTTGCATTGCATCGTCATAGGGTCACAACCAGCTGATATTTTCTTGTTGGGCTATTTTCGGGGGGGAAATGATTGTAACTTGGTGTAGTACCTAACAACTAAACAAGTTTTTGAAAATTTCGGGAGGGAAACTGCGCGGTTCCCCCGCCTGGTTGCGGACCAGATTGTCAGCATTAGCAACCTGAAAAAGATAAGCAAAATGTCGGCTTTGCCCCCCCCCCCTGGAAAAATTCCTGCGGACGCCCATGATTCAGTCATGTTATGTCTGTGTTCAAGATGGGGAAAAGTTGTAATTTTGAATGTGTTTAAGACAGGTATCAATGTTCTGTCATTTTTGCCTGTTTTTATGCTGTGGTCTCGGTGTTTTTAACAGCCTAGTGGCAACTCCGGCGCACGGGCTCCTCGGCCTTTGTCCGAGTCTTTTATTACGATTTATGTCGGATACCGCAAGCTTGCTTGATTTGTATATTTGTTCCACCACCCACGGTCCCACTTCACTAACTTGTTAACTCGGGCTCTTTTCTCTGGACTTTGTCACTGTTCATGTATATTCGTTCCACGTCTGGCTTTTCGCGCCTTCATTTGCAAGTGACCTGAATAAAACAATATCGTTCGTAGTAGGCGTTCTCTCGATTTCGTTAGCACGCGTTTTACTCGGGCTCATCCATTAGTGCTTGAGCTGTCATATGCAATTAAGTATTTTTTAAAAAATTATTCGTATTGTACTGAATGTTTTCTGAGGCAATGGATTTGTATAGAGCATTGGATTTGAATTCCAATCCAATGGACAGTTCCCATTTCGAGCCTGAAATTCGGGTTCCGGATCCACAGAGATGGTTTCTCGGGCAAGCGAACTGTACAAATAATACAATGTTTTTTTCTGATTTTTTGGACCAAATTGTTTCGGACCCTGAGCCAGAGGCTTCTAGATGTTGGAGCCGGAGCCAAAAAACTAGATGCCCGGAGCTGGCACCGGAGCCTGAAATTTGAGTACCGGCTCCACAGCCTTGGTACGCAGAGGACTTGCAGGCGTTATCATTGCTCTGTGACGTACGTTACTCAACAAGGAAGAAGTTATCATGCGACCTTTTCATTTATTGTTACTTAACCAACGTCACAGAGCAACAATAATGCCAGCCAGGATGAAAGCAAATGGAAATTTCAGTGACGCAACCTTCGAACGGTTTTATTCAGTCAATAGAAATTGTGTGATGAGCCTGAGGAATGACCATAAAAACAATATCATTGGCCCGAGTGGCGGTGTTGACCTGGGTCGCTCCTGTAACAGCCTCTTTGAATTTCAGGTGTTTCACCGATAAGTTTTCAGACTGGTGTAATTTTGTCCCAAATAGTGTAATTTAGACCTTCATATGGTGTATAGGTAATGACGTCATATTTCAATGCTTGTGACGTCACAGTTTCCAATTCAAACCAAAATTATCAATAGTTTTTTGACGTGCGCTTGTGCCCCCAACTTTGAAAAAGGTTCCGCCACCCATGGGAATACGTGCTTATCGTTAAGGTTTACTTCTGACTTCTTAGTGAGCACCAGAGATGTAGTGCTAACAACAAAGGTGTGGGAACGCATCAAAAAAATAGCCATTTTGAAACAGCTTCAAATGCATTTTAAACCAACACATGAAAAAGGTGTGGGAACGCCGTTCCCACGCGTTCCCGCCCCACTACACCCTGGTGAGCACCAGGCTCGTAATCAGCTTGGCACACCAGGCCGGGCGAAGAGTTTTCTGAGGGGCCCAAATTTTTAAACTATGTAAAATAGTTTTAAATTAAGTCCAACACGTTTTTCCAGGGCGGGAGAAAAAGTTTGCAGGGGGGCTTCGCCCGCCCTGGTTACGGGCCTGGTGAGCATTAAGTGCAAAGCTATATTTGCTGTGGAGAGTTTTTCACGTAATTCGTAATTCACATGCTCAGTTTTTTAAGCTTGCGTGGTGCTCTAAATTTAGTAAGTTATCCGACAGTCTTGTCAACATATATTTCTACTTTCTCATTGCTTGAAACAGTTTTGCGAGAGTGTACAATTTTCTTGTTTTTTCACCGTTCATGTTGTTCAGGCCGATGATTATTCTTAAATTATGACTTATTTGTAAAACGTGCTCGAAAAGTGGATGTAAGGCGGTTTATGAAAAGAAAAAACATTTGTGATAGCCGAAGTGTAGAAAAGATTTCAGATAAAAGATTGAGAATTGAGGTACAATCAGCACAGACTAAAGTAGTAGAAAGGGTATAGCATTTTGTGCACGTCCATTTGCACCAACGTCAGAAATTTGAAAAGGATAAGCAAAATTTCGACGTTGCTCCCCTGGAAAAATTTCTCCGGACGCCCATGAATGCACTGATTTCGATTTAATTCTCAGGTCATAAAGCGTGGTGCTGTTTGGTTCAATTATTTTAAGTCACTCAAATGCCAAAGTAGTTTCCTTAACCTATAAACTAAAAGCAGTAATCATAAAGCTCTACAATTTTGACGCGTGATAAACAGCCTAAAACATGAAACCCAGAAAAGTAGTGTTTTGAAATTCAAGCGTGAGGCCCCGGGCATTTGCCCAGTTTGCCCAATGGTTAATACGACCCTGGCGTAGAGTCATGAGAACGGAAGACGAGCAGCATGAAATATTTGACAAACTTCAAAACAGCATGTTGGGATCTAACTTCTTATAAAATGGAGCATGAGAATATTTGTAAAAGGTTCAGCAAGCCTAAAAAAATGTCGATGGGTTGCGTGTTTGAAACTCCTGCTGTATGTTTACCGACCCTTCGTGTGAAAGCTGAAAAACAAAATAAATATTTTGAAACTAAAGCTGGGCTTGCCAACATGTTGTATCTAGTTGTAAGCTACGGTAGTGACTTACGCAAGTGCATACATTGCAATTTATTTCACAGTGAAACTAGCTTCGTGTATTTAACACATCTTCAGTCGACTGCAAACAGTAAGAAGACTTAGTAGTGAAATGTTGACACTAGAGTTGAAAAAAAGACACACAAACTGCGGCTAGGAACACGAAGCAAGAGCAGAAAATATAGCTTTTTAATGCTGATCGTACTAGAGTAGAACCCTCAAAACTAACCGTACTACAGTAGAACCCTGCAAAATTCAACTGCTAACCAACCTAACGCAGTCCTGTCGCCACGGGAAGCTTTTGTGGACTTAGCTCCCCAAACAGAGGTCCAAGCCCCCAAGTTGAAATGTGAAACGCTATGAATAAGTGGTTTTCATCAAATTTTCAGAATGTTAAGCCCCTGCACAAACGTAAAGCTCCCCTATAGAACATTTTCTGGCGATGGTTCTGAACTAACGCATGACAACGGCTAGCAAGCACACTTTGAAGCCAGGATACACTCCTGTAAAGATAAACAGCAGCGCTGGCAACAAGCGGCGTGGTTTATGAGTCAGCGCGTCGCGTTTATTAAGTCGTATGTTGACGTTAAGTTTTTAGCCCCAATGCGAGCAGCTAAGCGAGCACCTGCCTCCAATAGGACTTTAGGCGCATGAAGCCCCCAGGGGTAAAGTCGTCCCATACTATGACCTAACAGCTGAATTGACGACATGAGGAAATGAACTACCAGATCAAAGTCAACACATTAATCAGAGCCAGCGATTTTGACAGTTTCTCACTGCGCACGTATTATATTCGCTCGGGCGTCAAAAAACAATTAAAACGCACACAAAGACCAAAAGGAAACTTTTGATTGCGCAAACAGTCTTTCGAAACAAAATGACCTAAGAAACCACAAGTTTTAGTTTATTTCAGGGTTCATGTCCTTATTTTCTTTCGCCTGGCTAAGCCCTCAGAAGCAGAAACACAGCATTAAAAATATGACGATTGTTTTATAGAGTATTCTGAGATGGCGGGACGAACTTTCGAACTTTCATGTGAATGCGATCCTGGTCCTTCGTCGACCACTTTGCCGTCCATAAATGCTTGCGGATCCCTCACCTCTCCTAGGCGAGGTTCCCGCCAAGCATCTATAATGAGTCCCTCAACATGTCTTTGCTCGTTCTGGGTCAAAAACACATCGAGTCTCGACGCTTTTGCCTTCAGCATCTCCAGTTTGTGGCCCCGAGAGTTTTGCTCAGGCCTCCCGAAACCAAAAGACACCAGAAAATCCGTTCCATTGCCACGGTTATCACCACAGTCTCGCTGCAAGTCGGAAACTCAGTCACAGCTTGCCCAGGCGAATCCGACTCCACTTGCAGCATGTAGCAATCAGTGACGTAACTGACGGGGGGCAGGAGGGCGAGCGGACTCCCGGCAAGCTAAATGTAAAAACTGGCCCCTTTAGCTGACATTTTGAAATTTTTTATATTTAGTTATCTTTTGTTTTTCAGTAAATTGCTGCTTTTTTGCGTTTTTCGGGGTGTTTTCGTTTTGTAGCTAGAATAGACATCCACGACATCCAGATTCACAATCATTTTTAACACTTATTCTGAGTGTTGACGAGTGGCCCCCCTTCCACTCGTTTTGACCACCTGGCTTAAACCTCTAATTACGCCACTGGTAGCAGTGGAAGACCTTCCGAATGCCGTCGAGAAACATGATCTCCGCCACCTCCGACTGTCAAGCCCAATCTGAAGCAAATCGCTCGGCACATCAGTTTTACGTTATAGCGGGCATTTTAGAAGAGTTAAGAATCGCGCTGATTTTCTGGAAAAGAAGCACGTGCACGGTCCTACAATTTCTCCTGGTGTCACAAGCAGAGTTCGTCGTCTGGGTTCCACCCATTTAGCGGTGGCTGTTGGTTTCTTCTTTGTAATTTGAATCGTCGACGATTGGTGGCGAATTCCTGGGGATAAAGTTATGTACAGATTCGCGCCATGTTTGATTATTCAAAATGGGCGATGATGAGACTTCAAGTGTTCTGATCGGTTGTTGGTACCTCGGGTGTTGTTGGCGTTCCTGTTTCGAATTGTGTTGTGTCATCATCTTTGCGTAGGAAGATATGCTGCATTGCCAGTTTCGAAGGGTCGGGTGGAGATGAATCGTTTTTAAGTCAATGTAACAGAGCGGCAAGGTCACCGCCGGTTTTTGCCGCACTGGGATCTGAACTATGGTTGTTAGAATTTTCGGATTCCCCTTGGAATTCGGCGAGACACCAAATCCGCCTCAATACGTTTTACGAAGACTAAAGCACATGGCAACGCGGTAAACTTCGATAAATTTTTTTTGCTTGCTTAGATTAATATGAAGTTTCTCTCTTGCTTAAGTACGAATCAAACACTCCTGTAAAGCCGAACAATTAGATTAGGGCCGTAGCCTACAACGAAATATTGATTCTGTTTTTCCATTCTTTTGCCAACCACAGCTTTGTTTGTGCCACAGTTCGTGAGTTCTTTCTTGTTTGCTTTGTAGACCTAGTTCTTTTCCAAGATTTTCTCTTGCTTCAGTAAATCTCAACATTTGTGGAAAGCAGTAGCA
>JGI24159J19872_10008149_pt1 | contig 13707 bp, 10 predicted proteins | sample Ectturendosymbi4_FD_19872 | JGI IMG/M metagenome (IMG submission 19872) | reverse complement strand
AACCCGGTTTGGATCTGTAGCGACCCGATTTCTCTGATTCTAGGGACCCGATTTTCTCTGATTTTAGGGACCCGATGATAATTTTCTTTGATTCTAGGGACAGATTTGAAATTTTAGGGCCCGAATCGGGTCCCTAAAACGCCTTAAAAAAACTGATTGAATTAAAGTAGGAATAATTCAAAATCACGGTGATGCCGAGCTGTCAATTATTATAATTTGATAATATCTCAAAGTAATCGTGAAAGAGATTGGGAAACAGTTCGGATCCAACTTAGCAGTGTGATAATAACCAGTAGAAGGATGAATCATTAGCGCTGCTGTGCAAGTTTTTGTTAGTCGGTGAGAAAACGTTTTTTTCTCGCGAATGTGAAAAGTGTTTTTATATAGACAACCAAGTAGAATGCTCCTTTTTGGAACATCCAGTAGCAGCAATTTAAGCGGGCAACGTGTTACAAAATCGCTTCAGCAAAATAATTTTAATATCACTGGTGGTGGTTTAAATTTTATTTTGTAGTGTTGTGTAGAATGATGCTTACAGAAGGTAAAATATCAAAGATTTTGTTAATGTTTTGATAATGTAAGGAGAAGTCGAAATGGATAACCGGTAACATTGGCAGCACAGCGCAATGCTTTTCAGTGGTTATGAAAAGACTTTAATCATATTTATGATTCATCAGGGTATCCCCTTTTTTGCGATCGCAAGCATCCAGATATTTTCCATTTTTAATTTCGCTGCTATCTGTTGTGTGTTACTGCAAGGCGCCGGACCGATGATCCCGAGGANTATGGGTGTGATCAGCTTCCGTGAGAAGTGCTTGGCTAATGCTAAGTCGCAATCACGTCNTTGTGGTGAGAACACACGAGACAGACCTCTGCGGAAGTATTGGCAGTTCGATCGCAAAACCGAAAAATGCGTAGCGAACCGTTTCCGCGATTGCAGCGCCATACTGAACAAGGTAAGCAGGAACATTTTGCCAGAGCAAAATCTGTTCAAACTCTGAAGCAGTGATTGCTTTTTTCTGCATATGGGCTTGTCAAGGCATTTTACAAAAATGAGCTGATTTTATTGCATTTGAGGAATCTGGCTGATGCGCCAAACATTTGTTATTACCGAAAGCATCCGCACAGTCATCGCCAAGGGCGGATCCTTCTTTGCGCACAATCATCGCCAAGGGCGGATCCGCCCTTGGTCATCGCAGATTTACTCCGGGCGCTGATCTTTGCTAAAAAATGTGCATGAGGCGGCGATAGCTCAGTGGTAGAGTGTCCGCCTCTCAATTGGAAGTTTATTTGATCGATCCCAGGTCACTGAGTGAATCGCGGAAGCGCTCCTTGGGCAAAAGCGGTCACCCCAACTGCCCCGGCAAGAAGTAAGTTTTAAGCTTCGTCCTGGCGCCAATTGCCGTCAAAATCAAATTAAAAAATGTACATAAGCAATTATATGTACGCAAACGCCCTTTTTTCATTGCTGTAGTCTGCCGTTGGTGATCACAGGCTGGTGACATACACCCTCGCCTAAGACCTTCAGAACTAAAGGCAGTTAGACACCCGTTGTGTTTTATTTTTGCGTCATGCTCATCCACTCTAATTACACCGAAGCGTGACCTGAACTGTCTTTAAAGCTAGTGGTTAATAGAGACAAGTCTGTAAATTCCAAGATCAAAATCTGAAGAGTTTTCATTTACCTCTTTGACACAATGTCAAACAAAACATTTCAAAACCTAATGGTGAAAAGCTAACTAAAAGTTCAAAACCAAGCCTGAGCTGCATTGCAATCAGCAACTTCATAAAAAGGAGGCCAATAAAAAACAAAGTTCATAAAATCTCTCATTTTTCCAATATTTTGTTTAAAAAGTTTGCTATACTAATGGATCAAAAGACTGTCTTTGGAAAGAAATCCTTTCTCAGCAAAGAATCAGACACTATAAGATCTTACAGAGTATATATTTCGCCTACGATGTAGGCATCATCAGCTAGGGTCAAAAGTAACGAGCTTTGTATTTACTATTTTTGACAATATAAGCTTTCAAAAAATAGCCAAACCTTTGGAATGTAGCAAAGCCAAGAATGGTATTGAAACTTTCTTGAACTGGTGAAAAATCTCGCTGATGAATGAGAAATGATTTGAGTAACAACTTCAATATGTAATACTGTATTTTAAGCTTGTCATCTTGAGACCACGCGTATGGTATTTGCCTAGGTGGGTTAGAAGATATCGTCCGGTAAAAATTTTTAGCGTTTTTCCCATATCCCAGCGCGTTTCTTGGTGTAGAATCGTCTTTCTTCAAGCATTCGTGAAGAGCTTTCAAATTTGTGTCGCTGTTATATGCTGGTAGTACAAAGTGAATCGAAAAATGAAGATTTCAGTTTTGTGGACGAAATAAAAAATTTCATGTGGAACTTAATTTTCATGCAAAGCACGATTGGAAAACACACAGGCGGTACAATNAGCATACTGGTAACTTGNATGCCGTNAGCTTTTGCTAAAAATACTTCGATCCGTCTGATTCCAATAGGCAGTGCACTGATGCCAAGCANGAGTAACAAAGTAGATGTTTGTGANATGCCTTTTTGTAAAGCCCGTTCATTCATTCATCCACAGTCTTNTGAAATGCATTGTGTTGTGTAAGGTCTTCGCTCCCACACGCAACGCGCGAGATTTTAAATATGCATCGCAGTAACAAGGAAAATACAAATACAAGAATGAACTCGAGGATATATACGTGACAGTAGTAGAAAAATATACGCTTGATAGCGCACATACATTTACTTTGATGAAACACAAGCATATAGGATACACGCATGAATGACGCCATCATGTTTATTATACTGTAATCCTGCGATGACCTCGAAGTACACCGATTTATAAAATGCTTGAGGGAATGAGAGGCTGCGAAGGACCATGGGTCATTTAGACTGCAGACCTCCCAAGGACGAAGAGATACTTATATTGTAAAGGGGACAGTGTATGATAGCCAGTAAAAGTCTTTTTCTCTGGGTATAAAGTTTGATATGCGCAATGTGTTTATATGGTTTATTGAAGCAAGATATGTTGTGGACAAAGTCAAGCCACCAGTAAAAATGGTTTAACGTTGTCACATTGCACATTTGCTGTTTTCACATATTTAAAATATTCGTGAAGGCTAAAGAGGAAATGCGTCAAAAGTCATAAAACTGTAGCAGCACTGCAATGGTGTCACGAGATTTAAGCGGGTTGAAATAGAAGCGTCCTTACATGCACTGCGGAAAACAATTTGCAGTCGATGTAGGCATGGGAACGAAAAATCGTTTGCAGTTTGGCACGTTGTTTGCTTCACACTTGTAGACTAAAGGCATCCCACTACTTCACATACGGGTTTGATGCGACCAATTTTAATGAATGCAACAAAAAAAACAAACGATGTTTGTTGCGGAGACACTTCATGATTTGACTATTTCCACTGTAACAGCGTTAAATAATCAAATGAATGCACCTGGTTTACGAACACCAATAAAAAGAACACAAAATTTGTTTCTAGTAGCTTTCATTCATTCATTCATTCATTCAATCATTCATTCTTCGCGCAGCCCACATTTCCTCCCAATGGGGTCACCGGGGAAGCAGCCCAAGAAGGTCCGAAAAACCTCATGGTTTGCATCAACCTTTGATAGTTTTTGTTCGAATGTGAAACTAGAGTGAATCAAATTAAATGTATAGTTAGTTTGTCCTGAAGAACCAGAAAGCAGCTCACGCTAAGTAAACGTGTTGGAGGTAACACGTTTTTCGTGAAACGATTTATTTTCACAAAAGTTTTTATTTCATTGCGATTACCTACTCTTTGCATGCCTGACCTACTATCTTCTAATATACCGCAGCACCTTACGAAAGCCGATTGCGAAAGAGAATGCCAAAATAGCTGTTACCTGCCACCTGTGCAAGGCCCATGCAAAAACTTTCGCCAACGTGTCTTCTACAATCATGTAACTGGAAATTGTGAGGTAAGAAAAATTGTTATTAAACATTCAGAAAGAAATGAATCAAACATTTGCAGCAAACTTGGACCTCTTTTCTCACACATGTTGAAAATTCTGGTGACTAGTTCGCGACGAATTTTTGAAAATCATTACCTTTGTGAAAGCGACGATTCGGCACAGCTTTAAATGCCATTTTTTGCATTACAACCAAACCTTAAAACAATTAAATAAAATTTTTGTAAAGATTTTTATCAATGAACATTCTTTCTTATACTTTATTTTCAAAACAAACGAGGTACTGAATATATACTCAAAGTTTTAATCCAGTCCTAAACCGAACAAAACCGATTATGAGCAAAATCTCCATGACAACCTGCTTGTTTCAGGAAAGATGAATTCAAACATTTTGTTTCACAAGTCTATGTTTGATGGAAAAATCCATTTCAACCGTCAATTGAAATACATTGTCAATGCAAAGTAATTTTTAGTCAAGTTGTATCGCTTTTTGTCATATATAGGGAGCAAGCTTTAAACGCAACACGACATGTTGGTCAGAACTTGACGTTGGTTTTGAATAAAGCTTTTTCAAATTTGCGTTTATTATAGAAAAAGTTTTTCTGTAGTGTGGTTTGCACTGTCGTGTACTTTTATGGTAAACGGGGTTGGTCGGCTTTACGTATCTACGTATCTAGAAAGCTTGCGCTCTGTCAGAATCTTTAGAAAATTGCTGCGATCTTTCAAATTTTAGAAGTAATTTCTACTGAAAAACTTGTTAAATGTTTAAACAAAGTATCTTCCAAACAAAGTAAAGGATCTTCCATATTTATCACCAAAGCTATGTTCGTTTTACAGCCATTCAGATACGGCGGATGTAATGGCAATTCCAACAACTTTCTGACCACAGAGCAATGCAGACAAACTTGTCCTCATCCGACAGGTCCTCCGTTTCCAGCTCGCACCTGCCCATTGTGTAGCAAGCATCTAGCGACCGCATTTTGCAGTGAATCTTTCGTCGTGGCTGGATACGTAAAAGGCATAAGCCCTGGGAGGGCGCCTTCACCATCGCGCGGAAGAACAATAACGCTGCATATAACTCGCGTCTTCAGTGATCGGGAAGACCTTGGGCTCGTGCATCTTCTTGCAGCGGCGTATTATCGACGACCAGTAAAGAGATTCAAGCTTGCCACCACTCCTCACTGCCCGTGTCCAGATTTCAAGACCTTAGTGCACCAAGAGGAAATAGCACAAACCGGCGTCTCGAGAAGATGCGGCCAGAGCGCGGGCGCCAGAAGCAATGGCAGAATTAGCAGTAGATGCACCGAACTCCTCATATCTGGAAGAGTGGTCGATGGCGTTCCGACCATAGGTCAGGGAAGTCTAGCTGTGACGGCCACATCCGTCAACCTCGCACGCATGATGTCGAACAGGAACCAACCAAACTTCTGCAGGATCATAAAGGCCGCGGAAAGGCAACAGCAGGTGTTGGATAGAGCGTCGAGAATGCTCGGATATAAATGATTGTTCAAGTTCATTCCTCAGTTAAATCCTACTCCACAGTGTCTTTGATCGGTTCTTGTAGTCTCGGCTTACATGGAGCTCTTGGAAATTCAGAAAAGTTGATCTCAAGACAACGTCTTGATTTACCCGAAGTTAGCCGAACGCTCTCTCCTAGTAGTTGCAAAGATTTCTTCACTGTGCTTTTTTGCGTATTTATTTATTCTTGATCTTAGAAATGTTCTTTACCTAACCAACGTTTCTCTTTCAGCATGTATTTTCTAATAATTGTTAAATCTACTATGTTTTCGATTTTACACAAAGCTAAACCTGACGATAGATGAATGAACAAAACAATTGCGTTTCGAGATCGTTGCTTGCCAATTATTGACGTTGGCGTTGTCGCCATTTTTCATGTCAACCACCTGTAATAGAAAAATATTCAAAGGTATTTTAAAGTATCGTTGTGAAGCAGATCCGTTTTCGGGGCTTAAATTACTGAGTCTTGTTTTGTTTTGCAACAAACAACGGTCGTCACTAAATTAACATCAAACCAAACTGTTGTATTGTCGTATTTATTCTGACACTGACTGTTTTGCGTATGTGATCCCTCTTTTCGCGATTTGTGTAAATAAAACCATAAAGGTACTGCTAAATGGAGGAGAGACCAGCAGTGCTTTTTTGACTACGCCTCACAACCAATAATGCTTACCAGTGATGACTCCAGCTTACATGAAGCAAAGTGATATTCAACTGCTGTGTAACGACTAGTATAGTTTTTCAGCGGTTCAGAGTCTCTGGACATGATACTAAAAGACAGACTTCAAAACAAAAATTAGCGTAAATTGTATTACTTTTATAAAGAAACTTGCGTAAAATCATCAAAGACGAAAATGCAAGCGTCACAGTAGAGTAACGTCTGCTTAAAGTAACACGACGTGACGCTAACAAGGCAAAACCCAAGGCAAAAAAAGGAAAAACCGTTTGCTTGCTGCGGAAACACCTCCGGCTCTTAGTTCTAGTTTGGCAGTTTGTCGGTTAAGCTTTTGTGCTGCGGTGTCGTTTATTTGTACCGAGCCTTTTTACAAGTAAACTTGCAGCTTTCGACCTTCCTGAGAGTTTACGCATTAAAAGTGAAGTTGCAAATATCTTATCTTTGTGTCAGAAATTCTGTTGCAACTTGTTTCAGCTACAGTCACGCAAATTTCAAGTGTTTGTACTGTTTTGTTGGTCGTTCACTTAAGGGTTTTTGCGAATATTACTCCCGCTGTTTGAAATTCTTTGCTCACAATTAACATCGGTGTACAAGCTTTCTGTGTGTACTATAGATCATTCTTTTCTGCTTTTAACTCGTTGCTTTGTTTCTAAAATTGCTGCCGGTTTTTGGTGAAGTGTAGGCCCTACAATAAAACTTAAGATCATAGGAAACTGTGGCTTGCTTGCACTAAGTTGTATTTCCAGTTGGTCAAAAAGCAGGCAATTGATTAATAAATAGGTAGCAAGCATTATATTCAAGAAAGAGCTACACCTTTTCCAGAAGTATTGTTTTAGAAATATATTTTATAAGAAGTTAACCTTTCGTAAGTTGTTAAATTGTTTTCCACTCCAGTTTATCTGCGTCCCAATGTAAGAGGCACCATGCAAGTACTTTTATTCACTGCCCGTCTGTAGATAACATGAGTTTGCAAACAACGCATTGGTATCCCATTAGAGATAAATCGATAATAATCAAGCTTTCTCCAAAGTTCACTCCAAGTGCGACCAGTCTCTTCTAATATCGGAGAACCATCATCGTGCTGTCAGTCGACAGGGTAAATCGGCAAGGACACAGACATTATCGCCATCCTTTCAAAACAAGCTGCTTATTTCTGGAAATTGTCAGAAAACATTATCTGCTGCTTGCAGTGGCGTGCAGAGGTCTGGTGATGCCCGTGGCGACTGCTTGATTGGATGCCCCCTACCAAATTCTAGTATTGAACAGTGGCGTATGGTGGTCATTGTTACTGGATATACGCTGTTTGTGACGTCACAATATTACGTCATATTCACGTTTGCAAGCCAACGTTTTGACGAAGTTTGTTGACAGAACACGAATATTCAGGGACACCGAAGCAGCGGTAGGACAGGGGAGCAGTAAAACAGTTGATGGCAATGTAAACTTATAAAAAACAAATAATCGTTATCAAATATGTTTGTTTCTGTTCATCAAGAATGTTGACGGCAAAAATAATAACAAAATTTATAGAAAATCATTCTGAATTTTCTGGGGGCCCGAATAGCTGCAATAAATTTGTTTCAAGTCAATCTTGATATACCATGAAATTACGTGTGATACTGTTATGAAAAGAAGTGGTGTTGGAGGTGGGGGTGAAGGGGTGCAAGTGCACCCCAGAAAATTTTGATTTCCTGAAAGTCTGAGCAAAAGCCCTGAAAATCCGGGTATCAATGGCGCCAAGCGTTGTTTGACTTCAAAGAATGGCACCCAAGGTTAGCAAAAAAACGTGAAGACCTTTTTTTGGAGGTCACACCAAAAAAAGGTCTTGATGATCTTTGTGGGAGAAAATTTGTAGGCAAAATTGCACAAAAAAACTTTTCTGTCAAGTTTGAGGAAATTCGGGCAAAAATCCTCCGCACTCCCAAAAATTTACCTGTTCCTACACCTGTGATGAAAAGGTACCTCCACCTCCATTGCCCCCTTTAAAGGGGCAGAGGGGAAAATGCTCCCGCCCTGCCTCCATTCTCCGGCGTCCCTGTGCATACTATTCTACACTCTCTTCACTCGTTGTTGTAGGTTACAATGTGTCACTGAAATGAACATAAATTATCAGCCGTCTCCTAAGACAGAGCAGTTCATACCTACAAAAATATCTGGCAACGCACTAAAACAGGGAGTAGAACACACTCACTGCTACGTCAGGGCAGTTCACAACTGCAACAATACAAGGCTGCGCAACTGTCTCGTCGAATAGCAAACGATCAGAACGTAGGCGGTTGGGATGGCAGACACCCAGGGTTGACAGTTTGAAAGTTGCTAAGCTACACAAGAATTGAGACTGAGCATAAAGTACGCAAAGAAAACTTTAGTTTTTATTATGTGACTGTTATATGTACAACTACTGGAAGGACAGAACAGATACGGGCTTGTTGGAGCCGTTATGATTAATCCGCCTAAACTGTCTTATATTGATGAAGCTAGAAACGATACACATATTTCAACCACAAGTGTGCGACTGTATTAGCACAAAACACGAAACGGGAAACTAGTGATGCATTATAAAATCAGCCAAATCAAGCACGTTGAAATAGTTCAGTTTTGAAATTTGGCTCAGAAAATCAATTAAACGTCTATAACTATCTTCAGTGTTGATGTAATTGGACTCAACCAACACAAAAACCCGTTTTTTTTGAAAGCCCACTTAAAAAAACAATAAAACCCACAAAAAATCCCATTCTTTACTTTTCCTGTGAAAATGTACTATGAAGTAAACAGTAAAATAAGCAGCACACTTGTACAGTTAGCTGTACATTTTTTTATGAAACAAAACGAACAGCAACGAAATTTCAAGCACTTGAAAAAAAGGTAAGAATAATTCGAACAGTTTGAGTAAATTCTATTGGTTACCTTCTTCAGCTCTGCAAAATCGGTGCATTTTAATCAATTTTTCTGCCTTCACTGCATCCAAGTTGTTTCTGATGTTGGATCATACCAAACCATATGTTGAAAGAATACACCAGGCCTACATAGATGTTGAACTAGCAGGGCATGCACATAAACTTGACGTGAAACTGCAGAGTTTGTGTGGGAGTAGCTTTTCTCTGTTTGCTGTGCGCATTCTTGCCAAGCCTTACCACTTTAGAGTGAATTGACCAACAACACTTAGCAAAATCAAAGATTGGATACATTTCTTTACCCTCAAATTTGAATGCCATAATAGGTATAACAAGTTATTATTGTGTAATTTTTTTAAAGTGGTGATATTGCATGATGCAATAAAAATAATTCAGAATAGGGTTTTTGTGCTTTTTTAAAACCTGTTTCTTTAAAAAAAAAACAAGAAAAACGGATTTAAAAACACAGGAGTTTTTTTTCAAAAAAAACGGGTTTTTCTCAACCCTGATTATTTTTCAATCCATTTTTGCAATTTTCTCTTGATCGCACGACCTGAAACAAGGCACGTCGCTATCAGTTTTATTGGGTGCGCGCCGCACACCATGGGCGTCCGCAGAAATTTTTCCAGGGGGGGGGCAACGTCGATATTTCGCTTGTCCTTTTTCAGGTTGCGAACGATAGAATGCAAATGGACCTTCACAAAACGCTTTACCCTTTTTGCGCCACAAAGAAAATTCCCCATGAAAACACGCGCTCCATTCGCTTTTTTAAAAATCGTATTCAGATGGATTTGTATTCGAGTTTGCGAAAAGGCTGTACTTTTTGTCATCCTTTACAGCTTTTGCTGAATTGGGGTGTCATCCAAAATCATTATTATTGTGAACTGCAGACAACTGACTCTCAATTGGACTTGAACTATCCACAACTGCGTTTCCGGTGCTCGCATTAGTCTGTGCGGGTTGAACCTCCCTTCTGAAAATTAGTCAGAAATGTTTTCTATACTTTGGCTATCAGAAATGCTTTTTTTAATAAACTACTTGATATAGGCCTACAGGTTTTCGAGCACTTTCAGAAAAAAGTTATAATTTCAGAATAATCAACAACCAGAACATCAGTAGTGGTGAAAAAACACAAATGTTAAACACTCTCGCAAAACTCTTTCAAGCAATGAAAAGTACACCTGTAAATTGGCAACGACTATTTGACAACTTTCTAAAGTTAGAATACCAGGAAGGCTTAAAAATTTCGCAGATGAATCATGAAAACTCGCCAGAGCAAATACAGCTTTGCACTTGCTCACTCAGAAATCATAACTAATCCTTAGGTATACTGCATTCAATGGAGTAGCCAGCTCAAATTTTGGGGGGTGGAAAAAGTGTGGGGGATAAAACGTTTGATTTTAGGCGAATAAAACTATTTTTTTGGGATACCGCCTCTCAAACCACAAAATGAATTTATATTGCTAAACATTTTGGGCGGCCATGCCCCTTTGGGCCCCACCTGGCTGTGCCTGTGACTATATTTCCACAAGACAGCATACATAAAAAGCCACGCAGGGTGTAAAGACTGCATCGGGGTAGTTTGATTAAACCAGTGTGGTCCAACTACAGGCCTGCTGGCTGCATGTGGCCCGTCACATTTTTGTGCATGTGGCCCGTCACGTTTTGCTGCATGCGGTCCGTCACGTTTTCAGTGGCCCGCGGAAGCATTCAGAAAATCTTCAAATTTTATGTTTGTTGAAAATCGTGTGAGGTACATTTGTCTCAATGAATTGCTTGCGCTGAATAAAATGCGTTTGCAAAAAAACAATGAATAATGCCTTTTCTGTGTACCATTATGGTTTTGTTTTATTTATTTATTTTACGATCAAATTAGAAGTTACGGCCCTCCCCTAACCTTCCGCTGGGGCACGTACCTGACTAGATAACCTATGTGTTTTTTCGGTGCCCCGGCGTTCGTTGTTTTGAAGAGTACATCTGGCGTTGGCGCAATGAACTCAATACCGCCTAATAAATCTGTCTATCTATCAGCTAAACGCGACCTTCACAAAGTAGCCCTTGAGCCAAATTAATTGCCCGTCCCTGCAATAGGTACAGTAATTGTAGTTACTGTAGAACAAGCATAAAATCTTTTGATAAAAATGTAGGCTACAATAATAACGGTATTAGAGACTGTGAAGACCTTCTGGAAATTAGTCAGCAAGGATAGATTTCCCAAACTGAAAAATTTCGCAATAAAAATGCGCTCGACGTTTAGAAACACATGCATGTGTGAGAGTACATGCATTTTCTATGATGAAGCAAGTCAAATCTACAGTGAAAACATGAATTGAATGGCAGATGAAGCACTATTGTGCATGACGCACTCACATATCTCCCCTTATAATTTCAAATGTTGTGCATCTGTTGTTTTATACATCATTTTATTGGAAGTGACCCGCAAGTTGTCATGTTTTTGTAAAATGGCCCGTAGGTGAAAAGTAATTGGTCCACGCTGGATTAAGATTTTCACTCAGGCACATTGGCCACACTCAGTCTCACACTAGCAATGGATATTTCAAACTTGCGGTTGCATTGCTGTAGATTCACTCTGGCTTCTTTTCACACAGTATAAAACTACGTGGCTTACAGTTATCAGCAGACACTGCCTCGCTGCATTATCTGCCAAGATATCTGCGTTCAATACAGTGTTGCCACTCTGTTGTTACGAAAAAGTACTAGATGTCATGATAAAAAACACTAGATTCACAAAAAAACACTAGATATACAAAAACAAAGTTACACACAGTGAAAATGCCCAGAAAATGCGTTGCTATGCCAACCATAGACATTGTGTAACTCATTGGAAATAAGAGAAAAAGAAAACGGGAGATAGTAGCAACGCTTGCGTTTGTTTGCACAGGTCACTTAGCAGATGACGAAGTGACTTCGCAGCGGTTTAACTCAAAACATATTATATTGTCTTGTGTAATTTAAGATTTAATTAGGTAGAATTTTTAGCAAATTACAATTGAACTCAAAGCAAAAGGTCTCAATTACAGTTACAATTACACAAAACTGGGCAATTAATTACGCTCAGCTCACTCATAAAAAAAAACACCAGATAGCCATAAAAAACACTAGAACACTAGATGAAATGAAAAAACACTAGATCTAGTGGAAAAACACTAGGAGTGGCACCACTGGTTCAGTATCAATCAGTAACATGCGGCAAAACGCCTACTTTCGTAACTTGAAGTGAACCATGTTATTGTTACGCAATAAAGACCAACAGCAGAAGAATCAGCTCCCAATTTTGGCACGCATTGACACCAGGACCGTGAACCTGGCTCTTGTGCAGTGTGAGTGTCTTACCGGCAAGCAAACTGTCATTGCAAGAATTACATCAATTAATCGAAATTGAACTGCTGACTTCATCTTTTCTAGAAAATTTTGGATTTAGGCCCAATTTCCATGGGGGGCAAATGCCCGTTTTGCCCCTCCTGCGGACGCCCATGCCGCACACGTAGAGTATAGGTCTCTGGTAATGAAGAAGCTGAGAATTACTGGCATCCGAATACGTAAAAATTAGTGTTGAGAAAAAACAAGTTTTGAAGAATTAATTCCATGCAGCATGTTTTGGTAGACTTACAATAGGAAAAATCATCTAGTTACAGCGTATAAATTTTTGTACTTTCACTCTGTGGATGACCGCCCTCCCTTGGATGCCCGGGGCCGGCACCCCTATCGCCCCTCCCCTTCTGCACGCCACTGGCTCCTTGCTGTGTCATGATTCTGCAAAAATTCAGAAATATTTGGGCAATTTTCAGAAGTATTTGCGGGGTTGCACAAAATGGTTGATGCAAGCAGTGCCGTGGCAAGGCAGCCCGTACCCCCCGGTCGGTGGGGCCCCGATCATTCGTAGGGGCCCCACAATATATATTGTATTAGTAAGTTAGAGCTGCCTCTCTACCCTTGACTTTTCCTCTTCTGGTTTTTGCCCTCAATGCAGAACCGGTAGATTAAGGATGTAATATCATGATCCGTTAATTTCGAAAAAAATTGCGGACATTCGGACATTATAGCAGTTTTAGTAAAGTTGTGGTTACGTCAGAACAAGGCCAATTGTTAATTGTTAATAAAGTCTTGACCTTTTCCACTTGACTTCGCTGGTTTCACCCTTATACGTTGAAATTCTCGGGGAATTTACGTCATAATGAATGTGCTGTGGAGTGTTGTGCAATCGCTTTGTAGTTGCGTACATATAGAGAGACTAGGTTTCTAGTTCAACGTCAAAAACGTTTTCGTGAAAGCTGCTTAGACAGTTTATGTAAAGTTGAAACGAAGGAAGGCTATTGTGTCAGTTTATTATCATATGTCTGTGCAGACTGTATTAAGACAATCTAATTTAAAGTTTCGACCAGAAAAACCGGAGATAATCTCGATAAGTTTAACGCTCGCTTTTTCGATCTTGAAAAGCCTCTTCAGATTTGATCTCACTTGCTAGATGTCATGACGAAGATGGTGGTGTCAGATTCCAATAAATTCGTTCTTATCAGAAGTGACGGCAGAGTGAATGTTGGGAAGCAGTTAGTTCTACGCACTGCTTCCACCTATCAGCTTTTGGTGAAAGCACCAAGTTGATTACATTGAGACTGGCTATTAAAATGA
>JGI24159J19872_10008148_pt1 | contig 13708 bp, 6 predicted proteins | sample Ectturendosymbi4_FD_19872 | JGI IMG/M metagenome (IMG submission 19872) | reverse complement strand
TTCCGGTTTTCCAAACTTTTGTGATCGAATGATATTTGGTAGATGAGTTTTCCTGGAACAAGGTGGTACGTGGTGATGGTACGGGACCCACAAATGGTACGAGATCAGAAAAAGTTTGGGAACCACTGCTTTAGACCCTGGAGTTTTTTTTCTTTTTTTCTAGGACATGTGAAGAAAACAAATATTTAGCCAATGTGTGTAACTTTACGGCACATTGTGCACTAAAATTGAAGAAACTCAAATGATTTCACTGAACTTTTTGCTTCAACCATGAAGATGTTATTGAAGATGTCATAGGGGAAGTGGGAAGATGTATTTATCTGCCACACCTTGAAGGTCGTTCAGTGGAAATAAGGACTACCTTCAACCATTCAGTAGTGCAAAAGAGGTTGCTGACCACTGCTTTACAGAGTCCCAACGAAATTTCAACCTAAAATGCTTCGAAATGAAGTTTTCAAAGTACGTTGGCCATGACATGCTTTAGAATGACATACAAGCTAGACGTTTTTTCGATTACAAAGATCTGAGTAACATCCTGCACGTTCTTGCTTTTAGGACAGCTTCACTTATTAATCAAATTCAACTTCTACTGCAAAATGCTGTGACGTCATTGTGGTAGTATAAGAAGCTTGGTTTGCTAAAGCTATCAAAAATCTTCGAGAAGAAGGTCTTTGCTATTATTATGCTAGTTATTTTAAGTTATTCCATGCGGATACTAACATGTAATTTACTTACAAGCAAGTAAAAATCATCAATTCTGACAGTATTGACAGTGTTGCGGTTACACTGTTACCTGTACGAAAGCAATCAATGTGATGACGCAAATCGAAGTGGAAAATGAATCAACGATCATATTCGATAGCTTGTTTGCTATCACAAATTCAACTGGTAACATAGTATTGAAAATAAACTCGGAGTTTGATTGGAATTTTTAGATTTCACATAAATGTTGTGCTTCTGGAATAAAAAAAGCCATTTATTTCTACGTATTTCTTTGTGCAAGCGTTTTTACCAAAAACAGATTTAGTTTGTTTGTTTCAACCCTTTTCAAGATCTCAGTTTACTTGCAGCTTATAAGGAGACGCCAAAGGATGGCAATGAAGGTGGAAACCGTGAGGACAGCACGCCTGACGTGCGACTACAAATTAAGGAAGAAATCCCGGACGAAGACGAACAGGGTTCGTTTCCAGCACCACCAAGTATGGTGCAAGCGGTTCGCACATTTCACAAGGATGTTGCACGCAGATCAGCATGCTCTAATGAAGGTCTTAGCGGTGTTTGCTTGCCAAGCACCAAGGCCCCAATACGCGACCAACGTGGAGTCTTCAGCAAGGTGCATCAGTCCGAAGCGGAGCCTCTGGATTTGACTGTGAAAACAGCTCGGCTTGACCAAAAAACAGATGGTACGTAACTAGCGGGCATCTATTTCGTACAAGCACAGCGACTGAGGTTTTAAGCCATGCATAAACAAACACTGCAGTCTTGACGCAGATTGCAGCGGGAAACAATTGTTCGGGCTCAAACGTTTGCACATTGTTTCAATTTCGCTATAAAAACATAAGCTTATGACATATGGGTTCGTGAGCGCACCACACGTTCGCTTCGACATCTGGGACGTAGTTGATGCAACATACGTTCAGAGTTGCACCACTGCGTCTCAGGTGTCAGCGTGTCTTCAACCTGAGTGCACTTGTCGCAAAAGAAACTTTTTTGATATACCTGAAACTCATCAGTATTTAGCTGGTGGTTTCTTGCGCTCTCGTTGCGGAAATCTATCTTGTTTATTGAACAGGCAACTAACGCCACAACACTTACGTAAGATATAGGTGGAACAAAGTGAACGAAACTGCAATTGACTTGAAATTCGAAAAATATTCGCACCGTGGCCTTCAATTGTTTATAGATTAGCAAACTGTTTAACTGACAATAAAAAAAAACATTTTTGCTCATAGCTATAAGCTGAAAAAATAGTAAGAAATGCCTCTGCCAGAATTTTTGCAAGCGAGATGCACATACACACTGGTGTAGGAGGCGGGGGTGCAAGAGGTGCAAGCGCACCCCCAAAACTTTTGATTTGGTGAAAATTCGGGCAAAATCACTTGAAATCCGGGCAAAACCTATGGAAATTTGGGAAAAATGTGTGAACACCTTCGCAAAATCGCTGTATGCACTTTAATTTTACAAAACTGGCCCCCAAAAGTGAAGACGTTTTTTTTGAGATCAAGTTTTCATTTAGTTATTTTCGGGCAAGTTTGGGGAAAATTTGGGCAAAAATCCATCGCACCCTCAAAAATCTGCCTGCTCCTACACCTATGCACACACAGCTGGTCACGCCGTTGCACATAAGGGTGTAATGTAGTAATGACACACGCATTTGGATTAGAGAAGATCCTGACCACGCGTAGAGCCCTTATAGACCGTTATTCAAACGAGGCATTAACTTATCTCACCAGCCAAAAAGTTGTAGCGACTACTGACGTCTTTATCACCTGCGTTTCAGTTCAACTGGTTGTTCACAAGCGTGGAGATGATCGTGGATTCACACTGAGCACCATAAAACCTGCAAGCAATGCCTGCGTGAAAAGTGGATCTGGGATGGCGGTTGCTGAGTACCAGCCTGCAGACGTACCGGTTCCAACTGCATGGCGTCCATGTCAAACTACTGGTACACCGGGTAGGAACACATTTTATGCATCATCGTGTTTGTATACTTAGTCGACAGACCATTCGATATTGACCACCACTGACTAATGACATGCTCCAAATGTTTTATTGCCAATGTTATGGCTTAATTTAAAAAAAAAAGAAAAACAAGAGCGTGGGCCCAACATTGCACTGCTACATCTTGCTTAATTATAGTATATTCATTTGTCTTGATGCATTCACAGGTGCTTCCCACCACCAAAGAATTCCCCCTGCGCAGTATGTACTCCAGCCAGCGTACATCGCTTGGCCAACCCGCAAAATTTACTGCCCTCAAACTCACCAGTGGGTACTACCTGGTCCAAAAATTATACCCTTACCGCTGCCGCAGCAAGTTCAAACCGAGTCGCCAGCTAAACGGATTGCAGGTGTACAGAGCAGGTAAAATGCGATATACGTAACGTAAACGCGTCAAGATCAAAATGGCTTTTTAGTAAGACAGATATGGAAAGTTTACCGTCAACCGCCATGACGCTTTTTGAAATGCTCAGTTTTTTGTTATTACTGTATTTTACAAAGCTGCCGCGTGGGCCACGGCGTGAGCAAGGGGAGATGAGCGCCGTAGACACTCGTGACACTCCGAAAGGAGTACAAAAAACGAGCATAAATGAAAGTGAACTGAGCTTTTGCAACCAAAAATTGGTACGTTTCGACCAAACAGTTATGCTTGTCAACACCGTAATACGAAGTATGCGTGCATGTAAACCTAAACCAGATGTGGAGCAAAGTGAAAGAACATAACTTCAAGCTCTGGATTTAAAAACTGAGTTTTATGAATACAAATTTTTCAGCTTTGGTTCAACCACCTAATCGATGAGGATCGTGAAAAACGGTAACATGTACTTGAGCGGTGAATAGCAGGTGAAAGCTACACTGTAAGGTTTTACCAGGATGCCATATACTGATAGCCTTGTGTTGTACCAGTAGAAAAATTTATTTTTGCCTGGTATGTTTATTAACGATCCGGTCGTTGCAGGGTGCCTGCTATCCAATTCCAACCCGGACAAACTATAGCGAAAGGGGATGCTGGACCAGGCGCCGTTCAACGCGGGGAAGCAGTGACTGCATTATGAGATTGCAATGCAATTAAGCGTCTGTAAATGCCATATATCGCTTAAATAAATTGAAATTCTGACAAACACGCTGCGATTAAGGCAGATAAGCGCGAGGTCTTTCACAACAAAAGCCTTGTAGCGAAGAGAGAAGATGAAAGTAAAGCAACGTACATTCGAGTAATTTTGAACGGAAGGTAGAACAATTAGAAAGAGGACACAGGCCCGTAACCAGTGAGGGACGAAATCCCCATTACAAAATTTTTCGCCACCAGGACAGAGAAGAAGAGCAGCTAAATCAGGTTCAGCAACCTGCGGCTCTTTAGCTCCTGTAGTGGCTCTCTGGATTTGATAAAACTTCGATTTTAAATATTAATTTGATTTATAATTGAGTTGATTACAATTTAGCCTATGCCCCTATGAAGTCGCAAGAAAGATGAAACGGTGCCAACGTTTTGTGGCTACTCCCATATGCTAGAAGATGAAGCAGAAAGGCTCTTTTGTTAAAAAATGGTTGCTGACCCCTGAATTAAATTCTAAAGCAGCTATTTGATGTCCAACCCTAATGGCTTACTGAGACAATAATTATGTCACTATCTTAACCAGGGCCGCACGCTGAATGACATAATGTGGGCCGCACATTTAATCGCTTACTTTCATCTTAGAAAACTAAATTTAGCTTAAGCTAATGTACTGAAAGCGTTAGAATACAAACTGCAATGGCAACAGACGTGATTAAGTGGCACTGAAGACCACCTGCATCAAAAATATCAAATTCAAGTTTATTAAAACAAGGACTGTTTGTCAGTATGCAGGATACTTTCAATGCAGCGAAGATCAAATCTGGGCCGTGAGTTAGACATAGCTGCTCGAAAGTCTTGTGAAATTAAAGCCGTTAGACCTAAGGAAATTTATCAGTTTTTATATGGTTTCCTCCCGTACAAGTCATTTTGCTCCTCCCAACATTTTCAGGTGGTAGTGTTCAGACCAAGGTTACCATACTCTCGGCAATGATGTTTCATGTGTCTATCCTGTTACAAAGCACATCTAATGATCGCGAACCAAACTAATGTGATGTCAGTTCAAAATTAATCTATTTTCATAATTTTACTACACAATAATATGGCTGCTCCAACCAACATAACTATCTATATTTTGAACATATTCAGTGCAGATTCTGAGCTTCCTGCTTCCCTTGTATGCTAGCTGTTATACATAATAGCAGATAGCACCTACCTGTATTCGATACCCTCAACACACTTGAGGGATGTAAGTTTTTAGGCTTTTCGTACTTGGTTATCCACCCCTTAAAATCTTTTTTTATTGCTGGTACGTCGTAATACCAGTGCACTGGCATAGCCAACGCATCACCAACGAGCATGCCTGAAAAAGAAATGATTTTGAAAATTAACTTTGCGATTTGGACTTGAACATCAACCAGTCAATTTCGATAATTTTTGCATATAAACGTTGTGGAATGGTAGAAATTGCGGAGCGTCAAATAGATTGACTTCAAGGCTTCCCTATTGAAAATTACCAACGACTGGAATGTACAAACTAAAAATTGGCTTTGTATGGAAACTACAGCCCAATGCTAGCTTTCATAGCCACTACCAGGCCCGCAGCCACGGGGGGCATTCGGAGACAATGACCGAATTTTTTTGTGACCCCCACATTTTGTTTTGCTCAGCAATATTTTTATTAAAACATCGAGTAAAAATCTCGCCCCCCTAAAAATGTATTTTACCCCTCAAACCTTAAAACCTGGCAGTATGCCTGGTCACTACTACGAAGACCAGCAACCTAATTATGCAAATAGTCTCGTTGCACAAAATTAGCTGTCTAAACAATTGCTTGCAATTTAGTGCATTAAAATTGATGTGCACCTTAGCCATGATTGACACTCATCAGTGCAGAAATATCTTTGCACAAAAGTCGGCTTTTTTCTACAAAGCAACAATGAACACATATTTAATTAAACACATCCTTAGATTAATAAATTATGTAATTGTGTGCTACTGCAATTGTCAAAAAAACAGCAGTGGTTCACCACCTACGATTCAATGGGTAAAATTTACAGATCCTTGCTTAGCTTTATGCGAGGCGCCGTATTTTTGATAGCTGGTTGTCAAGGGTAAGTCAACTTGCTATGCAAGCATATACGTTTCACCAAGTCATAAGCAAAGCATCCCTCAGTGTTTTTCTTGCAACGAGCGCTCAACAGTAACATATATATACGAACAGTGAAAAATATAGAAAGGAACACTGCAACCTCTTGACATTGATTTTTCCGAACTGGCTCTAGTTTTTGAAATGTTCCATTTTTTTGTTTCAAAAAAGCGCTTAAAATGCTCAAACTCTGATATTGGTATTGTCTTCATGTTTCAGGTTTGATGAGACTATATCTGTTTTTTCAGGCATTTCCATGAAAGAACTAACCCCAACCTGCTNTTTGCTAAATTAATTTAAGTGCATAGCAAGACTGTTGTTGAGTTGCTACAGGCAACAGACCATGCAAGTAAAATGGGGCACCANCTTTTCAACCTCTACTGTAACTAACGGGGTAAAGCAACGGGGTGTTCTGAGCACATATTTATTTGCTGTTTACCTTGATGAGCTCTAATACCAGCTGTGTTCAACCAAAGTGTGATGCACTGTGGGAAATATGGTTGTGACTCATCTAATGTGTGCTGGTGATATATGTGTCTTCAGCCCCAGTATTAGTGGACTCCAACGTCTTCTTAATATTTGTGGTGGCCATCCTGCTGAACACAAAATCGCCTTTAATTGTAACAAAACAATTGGTGTTCTTTTTTTCCCAAAAAGTATAAACAACCTGCTCAATCAATTGTTTTTCTGAATGGTGTACATGTACCATTTTCTGACCAAGTGAAATACCTTGGTGTGTGGCTAAATGCCTCACTGAAGGATAATGATGATATTCAGAAACGAGTGAAATCGCTGTACTGTGCAGCCAGGCGCGGATTCACCATTAGGCTAAAAAGGCTTAAGCCTAGGGCACCCGATTTTGAGGATCCCCAAAATTTCGGGAGTAAGGAGAATTTCCAGCATTTTTTAAGCAATTATATTTGTATTTTTGTTTTGGTTCAACGCACGTTTTTTTACTATGCCGCTAACAAAAGATCTATATGGAACAGGGTCTTCAAACTTTTTCATCCGAGGGCCACATAAGTTATTACACAATAGTGCGAGGGTCGGACATCTTACGTAATGTGATTGTTTAGGGATATGCTACATTCTACCAAATTGTAAAGTTTTTCGTTAATTAATTTTTCATTATTTACAAAATGTATTCGCTGGCCTTATTTTGGAGACCCCTGATGTAGAAGAATGAGCGCAAAGGATTGAAGTGAATGACGATGAGTATTCTCTTTTTATGGCGTTGGAGACTTGGTTATTGTTACGTATAATGTGTGGAACAAAATTCCTGAATGTTTATTCAGATTACACGAGGCCAGTAAGGCACTTTCGTTCAGCCCGGGTCTATCTCTCGTTGCTTTTTATGGGGCAGATACGGGGTAAAGGCGTAGCTAACGCTGCAGATATTCACTGGCGCAAAATGCAGTGGCGTATCTGTGCGAAATGGCGCCAATGGCAAAGTTGAAGTGTGTGTCCTAACTAATAATTTATGTATTATATATAGGCACAATTTTTACGGAAGTTAAAACATTAAGAAAATAGATGTTTTAAAACGGAAAATGTTTGTATTTATTTTTACTTCGAATTTTCAGCAAATAAAATATGAATCATCCATAACCACCATAACATATTTCTATACTCCTTTATTTTCATTATAAAGAATATCAAAACTTTCAAATAACAACGTTCTCATAATTTATAGGCCTACGTAGTGTTGCCTGACAAAATTGTACATCTTAGAAAAAAATCAAACAATATATTGCGACTGCAAACCACAAGTTAAAGAAACACATTTTAATTTGAATTGTACAATGAATTATTTAATGCAAGTCATGTACCACTCGTCTTCGAAAAACACAATTCCATCGATACATTAATATTCCAGCCTTTTCCGGTTAATTACACAAAAATGCTCCTTTCCTCATCAAAGCTAGATCACACAATCTGCCCTGATTTGCTATTAGTCATTGCAGCACGGAGGTATGAAAGGATCAGTTTCAGTTTACCTTTAGCGCCTCAAAGAATTTTGTTCGAGAGGGGCAGTCAGTGACGTCGTCAGTCACTGACGTCGTTTTGAGTCCGACTGTTCCTTCAGTTTATTCTCTTGCAGTTGAAAATTAATGTAAAACACCAGTAAAATTCTTAGAAGGTTTGTTTCGGTGTGGGGGGGAATGCTGCAATGTCTTGCTATTCTGTATACTGAACACGCTTTAGCTGGAAAGGCGACAAAATTTTCAGCGATTTTGCAAACAAAAGACCCGTCGATCGCCGACTATGCACAGTAACAGGCTGTTAAGTGTCGTAAGAAGTACAGGTGCTTCATTCAGAGCCAGTTCTTGGTACTTGGCAAACCGTGCAATTGCACAGGGCACTCAATAAATATGTAATAGGAGTGTGGTCAGATAACATCACCGCTGCCTTTTTCGTTGCTTTCAGTGTGGCTATTTTTGTTCCTGACATCGACGGAATTCAGAATAAACTAATATGTTTATGAACTGGAACAACTTGTTCAGTGGATATAGCGAGCACGTGTAGTGCTAATTTGTATGACATCAGTCGTCGCGAACCTTCTAGAAGGGCCCTCAATTTAAAACAGCCTAGGGCCCCGAAAATGAAAATTTGCCTCTGTGTGCAGCAAACAAGCTCAGAGGCACATTCGATCAGTGATCTTCTGGATTCAAAACCACTCAATTTCGTGCCTATTTCATGCCAATGTACGGTTGCCAATTGTGGAGCAAATACACACAGACTAGTATGAAGCGCTTACGCGTTACATACAGTAATGCCTACCGAATCATGCATTACATACCCAGAAATGTAAGTGTTCGCCCACAACAAGTTAAACATTATGTCAGGACCGTTGATGCCTTGTTGAGAAACAATCTGTATCGGTTTTTCATACGCTGCGCATCTTCATCTAACTTGTTTATCCGATCGCTTCAAATGTCTGATGCTTTTTACAAATCTTCATTTTTCCTCAGTTATTTAACGCTCCTGTATGACGGTGACCAGCTGAAGTAGTTGTTGGTGCATTGCTTCGGTGTACGCGTCTCATCAGTATTGCTTTTGTGTAGCAAGAAAAACCTTCCTTGTGCTTTGTGGTGCCTCATAACTTCTGCAATTTCTTTTGATCNTCTATCNCAGCGCTCTTCAACTGGTGTGCACGGTGCACCCTAGGGGNCACCAAAATATGCGTGGGGTGCACCACTANGAAAGGGTTCACAAGGGCAGTAGCGCAGCCAGAATGAGGCCGAAGACGCCATGACCCCCCCGAAAAAAATTGCTAAAAGATATTTGACGTCATATCCTGTTGTAATAGACTAGAAATTGAGCTGTGACATCGAAATAATCTTTGTGCAAAATAACTAAAAAATGAACTCTGACGACGCTAGTGACTGGCCACCCCCGAACAAAATCCCTGACTGCGCCACTGCACAAGGCTGTACCACAAACTTGTCACACTAAACAGATACTTTTTACAAAAACTTTCTGTTGGCAAAAATGAACCATTAACCAACCAATGACTTTCAGGATTAAACCTAGACCAGTGTTTTTGGACCTTTTTCATGCAGCGACCCATTTTGCAACCCAATTTAACCAAACCACTCCTTCCGAAAATTTGCAGTCAGGCACAAGCAATGCAGGTATGTTTGCACAATACAAAATCACAACGACTAAAAAATAACTTTCGATATCACTGTGTTGAACAAAGACTCAATTTATTAAATTCATGCACATAGCAGCATCAGTGATAGAGACCCGCGCCGTATGCAAATCACTCCACAGCACGACTCATTGAAAACTAGAATAACTCCCGCCAAGCACAGCTACCGCAATCAGACATCTAATTTACAAACACAGCACATTCTTACGTCACAACGTTATTCGTGAGTTGCCAAACGCAACGGCACTGTAATGGTCATAATCACACTTAAAACAATTTTGGATGAAAAAGTAGGCTATCATATTTTCCAGTACAGGTGATCTTATTATTTTAGCTACAACAAAAAGTGGTTCCATATAGGAAATATAAAATATAGAAGAAATTATTAATATTTTTATCAGAACCTCTCGCGACCCTAGAAAAAAGGCAAACGACCCCACGGGGTCGCAAACCATTGACCTAGACTTTGCACATTCTAAAGTGTGGTGCGTAAGCATCAGACCAGGCCAAGCTAATTATTGTAGCCTAAGTAGTTTATTATTTGTGATTCATAAGCAACAGACAATGAGCCCGTTATCAATTGAATTACGTAGCGAGTTACTGAATTAGGTACTTGCTAATTTAGGCCAGGGTACTTGCAGACATGGACACGGGGTACGTGTCAGTAAATAGGGTACATGAGTTCGTCAAAACATCTTTATGGGTACACCGTAACGAAAAAAGGTTGAAGAGCACTGCTCTATCACCTCCAACATGTAGACGGCGTGTGCAAGCCAAACATACAAAAGTGAGTATATATAATTGGTAAAGCACTAACCGTCAAATCCTGCTTTAAATTCAGTAAAAACAATTGGCTATCAGTCTCATGCTTAATGCGTTGCAAAATATTTGAAACCTGGATTAAGACATTTACATGCCTGTGTACCAATCAGCACCCCATCCGATTGATTTTTTACTTTTTTCTGTTGGCTGTTTATCTCAAAATTTGATGTTCAAATGCCTTCATTTCCCTCCCACTGCCAGATACCTGTATGATGATGAGTGAAGGGCGTTACAATTGGGGCGTTGTGTTTTGCTCTTCCCAGTGTTGATCATGTGCTAAAACCTAACCTACTCTGTAATGCGCAGTGACTAACCATTTTTGTGCTCTAACGTTTATTCGATTGTGCTTGCGATATGGACCATGTGTCTGCAGCAAATAAATAATTATAGGCCTACTGTAATAATGTTATAATATACTTTTCTACAGAAAACGTCTCTAATGTTTTAAGCGTGTGGTACAATACAGCCAACAAACGGCGAAAACAAAGCACCTCATGGCATTTACCACTTTGCTGCACTCTGAATTTAAAATCATCGAAATAAAGCAAAAAATCGCTACAGTGGAATGCATCACGTAGACAGGGTTAATCTGCCACATTCAAACGGTGTTTTGAGAGGTATAACGATAATTTTGCTAAAGATTAAAGCTGGTGATGAACAGTGGTGGTTCTAAGGGGGGCCTGGGTGGGCCATGGCCCCCCAGATCCTTGGCTGGCCTCCTGCTTGGCCCCCTCAGTTTTGTGCTTAGTTTCAAGTTCAAGTTCGTTTGATTGACATATACAGCTGATAACTTTCCGCCTGCAAAATTTTAAACGATTTTAAGACTTTCTGGCGACGGTTCTGACGATATTCACAAGCCTGTGTTGGGTTTCGTAGGGTTGATCATAGCAAATCAATCTTCATTACAACGGAAAATCACCATGTAGGAGAGACATTTATGTTGGCCCCAGTGGCGTAACGAAGGGGGGATATCTGCCACCGGGCGCAGCACTTTGGGGGCGCCAAATTGAGGTCGGAATGTTACCTACAAATTACGAAATGTCAAATGTCAGCGGATGCTAATAATTACAATTAACAAAATGTCGAAAGTCATTCTGAAATCTCATCAAGATCACCAAGGTTCGCAAAGCGACCAATTGTAAATCTTAATGAAGTTTCAAGGCACCGTTTCTGCATCCAGCAATAAACACCCGCTTGTGGTTTGACTCCCGGCTGCGTCACAATGCTTTCAGAAAGCCAGGGTTGCGAACTTTAAGACTTCTTTATCATTTTATAGTTGCGTCACAATTGGAAGGGAATCCATCGCTCACAGTGCATGTAGAGTGCTACATTGCGCATGCTTTTGGAGCAGCGATAAAAGTTACACAATGTTGTTACCAGGGAGGGATGTGCAGAGGTGGGATGAACGAGGCGACAGCCCTGGACAGCCAAGGCAGAAGGTCATCCAAAGAGTGAAATTACAAAAAGTGCATTTATCAAAATCTTGTAACTAGACCAGGAGTGCAAAATTTGCTGTGAATGTCAGTAGCGCGCAGAAATTTTTAGTAAGCTTTGCCATACAGCATTCACATGCATGAAGTATAAAATGTAAAAAAACGTTCCCGGATTCCACGTTTTTGGTCGCGCGGCGCGAGTGCGCGACCGCATTTTTGCACTCCTGAACCAGACGCTTCTTATTGCTTCTAAAACGTGCTGCATGGATCTCATGGGAACTTCCCTGAGGCAGCATGCATATGTATGTTAAGTGACCTGAGGTAGAGATGAAGCACTGTCATCGTTACTTTCATCTGTTTTTACAGAACAAAACATGCTTAGCAATTTGTTTATAGTTCAGAAAAATATAAAAAGCAGCGATGCATCTAATTGCATGGTTGTAATATACTTTTTTCAGATACTATTTCTAAGAGAAACAATAGACAACTCTATCTCCTAACATCTAAGTTCTATCTTCTTTTGGTGGGCCTATCTGATACGTAGGCTACTTGCATGAATAAATGCAATATTTAATTCCTCAATACATAGCTTACCTATGAGTGAAAGAAATTTGCTTATAAACAGATGTCTCAAGCCCACAGAATAAAACAAATTATTAAAAACCTAACACATTAAAAGCAAGAAATACTGTTTGAAGTCATTTTAATTCAATTTTTCAAAACTTGTTTATTCGTCAAAACTCGGTTTTACTTTTTTAAATGCCTGTATTTTTCACATTCCTCAATGCTAGAATTTGGTGGGGGTCATACAATCAAGCAGTTGCCCGACCTATCTGCATGCCCCTGGTTGTTACGACAACAAATCTGATGCTTTGCAAATTTTTTGAGCTTTTATGGTTTGACAAAATTAATGTTGAAATGGATTTGGTGTAGTTTCAAGGAAGCTATGTTGATTTTGTTTGTGGGATATTTACATAAAGACTGAATACTTCTGCAAATTTCTAATTGCAGCTGTATTACAACGTTTAGTATAATAGTTACTGTGAACTTTTCAATTACTGCTACTACATGTGCTTGGCTTAGAAAACTGAACATTTTCATGGACATGATTGTCGAAATTCAGGTCACACAATTGCTAACCTGGTACTTCGGACGGAGCGTCACTGACCTTAGATATTTCTTAGATTAGTGGATGTGACAAATTTTACTTTTAGCAGTTTTTTGAAGGAACAATCGACAAATTTTCAGTAAAGGCAAAAAACTTCTTTGAAGTTAGGTAACTACAGATAAAGCATTAAATCGCAGCATTTCTTTTATTTTCTGTCAACTTTTCAGGGTGTTATATCCAAGAAAATGTTTGGGATTTTGCAATTTTATATTTGTCTAGTGCAGTGGTTCTCAAACTTTTCGAGATCGCGTACCACTGATGTTTTTTTAATGTTGGAGTGTACACCCCTTGGTTTCAGAAGAACGTAATTAGCTCAAATGTACTTAACATTAATATAACAAATAAACGAATTAGCAACACTAGCATAACACAACAACGAATTATAACACAGAAACGAATTAACAAAGCTTTTCGAATATGACAGGAAAGCTACTCGCGTACCACCTGAAAAGCCCGCGCGTACCACTAGTGGTACGCGTACCACAGTTTGAGAACCACTGGTCTAGTGGTTTTGTATAAAACCATTTGCTTTCAGTTTTTCATATGCATTCTTCTGTCTGTTCTTCTCTTTTATGTATTCGTGACTCTTCCTCAGTCAGTCTTTTATGATATTTTATTACTCAAAACTCTGAGCGTGCATGCTCCAAAAATTCCTAGTTCTTACAGCTCGCATCAGTAGTGACTGTAACCCGACCTGGCCAGGGAG
>JGI24159J19872_10008147_pt1 | contig 13708 bp, 8 predicted proteins | sample Ectturendosymbi4_FD_19872 | JGI IMG/M metagenome (IMG submission 19872) | reverse complement strand
GTGGTGACAGCACACACCATTGTCGGAGTCCAACACCAACACTGAACGGTTGTGATTTAACTCAATCGACATGCACACTATCTTTTGAACAGGAATACAGTTACTTGACGGCCAGCAAAAGGCACCTGTCAACACCGTATTCCCGCAACACCCCCCAAAGCTTTTCACGGTACACGGCCATATACTTTCCCGAGGTTGACAAAACATCTGCATAGGTCTTTGGGATGCTCCCAGGATTTCTCGAAAATTTGCTGGAGAGTGAGACTTTGGTCTATAGTGCTACGTCCGCGACGAAAACCGCACTGGGTATTATCCAGCTTTGGTTCAATTATTTTGGCGACATCTTGGCATACACTCTTCCTGGGAGACTGTGCAAAGAGATGTCGCGGTAGTTGTTCATTCACTCCTGTTTCGCTTTTTGTGTACGGGGATGGTCTGCCAACCTTTCGGTGCCCTGATAAAACGCCATGCCACTTGACACACTCAGCCAAACCATCCAACGTTCTGAGTTCCCCTAATTCACTATCAAATTTTTCGCAATTAGCTTCAGGCTTGGATTTAGCAGCGGCGTCAGAGAGTTTATTGATGCACAGTTCTACGGAAGCTTTCATCTGTGTAAAGTTAAAACATCCCGCCTGAAACACTTTGCTCAGTTCTGTCACGTGAAGAACCAACGTTGACAAAAGGAAAGCAGCATGTTGAAATATTTTGTTTTCATAAGTCGCAGTAAAACAACGCACATTGCATCATTTTTATTTTCTGACAGCTGCTTCAGTGCGGCCCAAATACCCAAAATCTCACACCTTGCTCTCACTGTTGCCTCACTCGACAACTACCTTGTTTTGTATGCGCGCTGCAACTGTCAACCTTTTGTCTTCATTGTAATTTGGTGCGTCGCCAGGCCAACCAATCGCAACGCCAAAAAAACACTTCCATAATTGCATTAAAATGTTTTTGCAGTTTTGTACGCACAAAACTGTACAAATCTGCGGCAGTATAGTAAGAGGCCAAAGCGAAGCGGTGCGCATGACAATACACAGTTACCAAACTTACAATTTTCGCTTCCAACTTCTGCGCCAGAAAATTGAGTCGACCTATGACATTGCAGCCGTCTGTTGCAATAGCCATGTGCAGGGAGACATGCTGTACTCCTCAAATCGTTTTACTTCAATACAAGGCAAAACCATACCCCGGCTTTCAGAATTTAGGGTGTCATTGCAAAATTTTAGGATTTCATGTTGACACCGAAAAACGGCTTAAAAAAACACTGATCTAATTTATATTTATTCTTTTGCAAGCTTCTCACATTAAAATTAAAATAGGTGAAATTTTTTGGATTTTTGTTCCACTATATATGACCAATGTGTTTGCGAGACAAGTATTTTGTTTGATTGTTTGCTTCTGACAGAGAGAAAATCTGCAATTTAGTACAAATGTCAAGATAATAAATCATAAGGCAGGAGTGTGCAGCCATGCAGCGCTGCCGGGCCAAATATTTATAACCACAGCTGCATATGTCAAGCTCTGCGGGTTAGACAACTCGCTGGCAACCCACGGAAGATTGACAACGCAATTTCAAAATTTGAACCTTTCCACGGGCCACAAAACTTTATCTTCCGGGCCACTATTGACCCGCGGGCCACGGATTGCACACCCCTGTTCTAAGGAGTAAAATCGTTCATAAAAGTCTGAATAATTCAAACTGCTGAATGGTAAACTACCGCAAGTACAGTTTATACACGGACGACGTTTAGACACTGTAAATTATTGAGCATTAGGATCAATCTGAATAGATACACAACATTCTTTTGTTCCTGGAGATGAATTTCACAATAATGGAAGGAGGCATGTCTTGCTTATGAATCTTCTTGTTTTTCTGTATTCTAGTCGATACATGATATCTGTATCATCTTTTCGAAGTTTTTTTATCCACATGTTATAATACAGAGATAGCTTCCTTCACCAGTTCTTCTGGTTTTTCATGATCATCGTTCGTGACAAAACCTTGAATTTCCAAACTTTGCCTGCAACTATATTGTTCGAAGTATTTCTTAAATTAGTTACTTGTTTTTCAAAGTGAACATTCTGTTGCTTGAGTCTTTGATTTGAAATTTCGAGGTTGTGCATTGCAAGCTTGATTCCTTGCATTTTTCAGTAATATATTTCATTTGTTTTTGCATGCTATCAACTGAAAGTGGTAAATCTTTCAGATGCTCAATATTTCCAATTGGGATATCAATGTTCCCCAGGCCCGTAACCCGGGTGGGCGGAAGGGGGCGAATCCCCCTAGAAAAAATTTTGCTCTACCTGAAAAAAAGTGTTGGACATGGTTTAAAAGTATTGGACATAGTTCAAAAAATTTGGGCCCCTCTCAGAAAACTCTTCGCCCCTCCTGGTGTCCCAAGCTGGTTACGAGCCTGATATTCCCCAACAATTCCACAAAATGATTGCATGCAGGTGCATGGTGTTTGTTTCATGGTTCTTTGTTTTGGTTAGCAATGATGCTTTATCGTTTGATAGATATAAATCTTTGATGAGCTTCACTCCACAATAAACTTTGTTTACTTTCAATCCATTAATGGTGGCAACAGCCAACACGCTGCATTTCTATTATTTGTCAGTCCGCTCCTTTGCTCGTGTGCATGGAAAGTGAATCTGCCGACCCGGGGAGTAGTCATTGATGGTCTTTATTCTTTAGTAAACGTGATTAAAACTGTGCTGGTAGATATTTGACTTCCGGTTCCTCTCTGTCCCACAACAGCAATGAACATCTATGTGGCTACCACGAACATATTGGCAATATCTCGTATCTAGGGGCGTAACAAAGGGGGCAAGAGGGACACAATGTCCCGAGCGCTAATTCACTGGTGGGCGCCGAAAAGACCCAACAATGTCGCAAATATTCCTTCTTCAATACAATACAATCACTTCCAAAAGACTGCAGGTTCGAACATTGAGACGCCAAACTTGTTTCTTTTCCCGGGCGCCATTTAACTCGGTGCGCCCCTGCTTGTATCATTTATATTCTATATGTTTACATTTGGCAACGTCAATTTTGATCCATTCGTTTACATTTGACTTGGTTCACTTGCTTTTCTGATTAACCTCCTACTTTTGATTGGGATATTTTGTAGTTTGTTTCAGAAGAGAATCGTGCAAAGAGCGCAGTTAACTCTGTACTTGGGTGGCAAGAAGTTAAAACACGGCCGAAGAAAGTTGCTGGTGTTGTTCATGTACAAAATTATGATCCAACCACAACCCTTTAAAACTTCCAATGTGTCATAGTTGCGTAGATCCCGGTCATCCAGACTTGAAATTATGGTCATTTGCTATTCAACATTTCATACGAGGCAGTCGGTGCTTCATTAATGACCAGTAGAAAAATCATTTACCTGCAGGAAGTTGCGATCAGCGCATATTCAGCGAGACTAATATCCTGTTCCTAACATTCTCTGATGAATATTGTGAGAATAAAACCGAGTGTTTTATGTTGACACCTATTCCAAAGATTTAATCGATTTTTGCTTCATGTATTCGAAATAAACTTGGCAACAAATCGCATATTGTTATAAACGTATACATTCTTACTTTTGCTGTGAAATACGAGGAATCGGAATGAAGAGGTTGAACATTTTTGAACACCTAGTCAAAGAATGTGGTGTCATACTTGAAAATATGCGATTTTCATGAACTCCTTTTGTTGCAGTTATTGCCAATGCAGTGAACCAACGAAGTGTAGGTGTATGACAAAAACTCGAAAGAAATTTTTTAGTTTGTATGATAGGCGTTTAGTCCAATATGCCTGGTTGTTTAAGTGAAGAAGAAAGAAATCTGGCTGAAGAATTAAAAAGTCAGTGTCATCCGAACGGAAAAGAGAAGAACCCTCAAGAATCAGCTAAAACACTTCATCAGTTAGGACTTTTGTACAGAAACAAAAGTCCAGACAAAGTTTGTCTCATTCAAAGTGTTGCTTTGCTGACATCAGCCACAATTAGGAAACCAGACAATTCACGGAAAATTCAACTTGATCTCAAAGAAGTTTGTGGTCATATTTTAGATCTAGCTGATGCTTCAGGAAATCACGAATCATTGCAACAATTTGTGTCAGATTTAAAAAACCGTGTTGAAAATTTCAGATCACAGACAAAAAAAAAATTAGAAGCGTTTCACAAAATTCCTGACGATGTTCCTGAAAATAAACTCCCACCAATGCACATGAGAAAAATAAAAGATGTCAAAGAAATTCAGCTTTATTTAACAGACTCTTACATGCAATTAATGCAAAGCATATGTAGGTATTGTTGCAGTACTTTAGGAGATCCTCCTTGCAAATTTGCTCTAGCGGCTATGGGATCTTTAGCCAAGCAGGAAGTAACCCCTTACTCTGACTTTGAAAGCCTTATTCTTTTGGAGGATGAAGTCAAAGATAGTGAAAATTTTGAAGATTACTTGAACTACTTTCGATGGTTTGCAATGGTGTTTCAAATGATTCTTGTGCTTTTGGGTGAAACCGTTTTGCGTTTCCTGACAATTCCTTGTTTGAATAATCCTGATGAACCTGAAAATGATTGGTTTTATGATGCGCACACTCCCTGTGGCATCCGACCTGATGGATTTGCTCCTCATGCTTGCAAGAATCCATTAGGAAGGCAAACACCAACCTCTAAAAAGAAGTGGACTCTGGAGTTGATAAAGCCAGTGAGTGAAATGGGTGCGTATTTGGAACACAGCGAAGATTTGAAAAACGGATATCACTTGGCGGATATGTTGGTAAGCACTTGTTTTGTGTTTGGGGACCAGAGTGTTTTCAATTCATTTTCGGTTTACATTCGCAAGCGGAAGAAGAAACTGCATTGTGAGAACAGTGAACAAAACAGAGTTTATCTTCAACAGATCCAGGATGACCTTCGAAAATTTGATTTCCTGCGAAACATCGACAGTTACTTTGAACTGGAAAAGATTGATCTGAAACGGATGTTTTACAGGAGTGCTACATTGTTTATTTCTTCCTTAGGCCAGTTGTATGAAACGGAATCGTTGTCATGCTTTGGTATTTTGGATGAATTGAAAAAAAAAGGTATTATGTCCACGCAAGACTTCTTCAGGCTCTCATTCGCCGTTGCTATTGCTTGTGAGTTTAGGCTGAGGTGCTATGTACAGTTCGCAACACAGGGTGACATGGTTTTGCAACCTTTTGTTCTTTTCCTGCCTTGTGCCATAGACGGCGTGACTGAAGCTGTCGGTGCTAAAGCTTTTACGCAAGCCTTAGCTATTGCTGCAGCATTTCAACGGAGTCTGGAGAAATTTGTTGCTAGCACCGGCAAAATGTGCGAAAAGTTTGATTTTCTCCCAGAAAAAACATTGCTTTATCTTAAAATTTGCTTGAATCTGACATTATTCAAGAAGGCAGTTGAACTTTGTCGTCCACTCATTCAAAGTCAATTTGCGTTGTCGTTTTTGGACAAGCAACATCTGTTTAAAGTTTATGTCACTGCTCTGCAAAACTGCCGCAGATGTAAGGAAGCTTGTCGAATAATCAAACTTAACTTGGCTAATATTCGAAAATCTAAGTTGGTACACATTCTCAACTACGCCTATGCGTCTTTATGTAGGTGCTTGCTTGTGATCGGCGATCCCAAAACTGCTTTAAAATACTGCAAGAAAGCGAACTGTTTATCATTTTTTGGTGTTGTTATTCCCGCATCACCGATCCCGCACGGATATTGGGTCAGCTGTTACATGCATTTGGGAAAATTTGCCAAAGCCTTGAAACACCTCAACAAGGAGTTGGCAGAATACGATAAAGAAAAAGACAAACTCCACAGTGGGCACTTTTGTATGGCCATGCTCAGCAAAGGAATTTGTCTTTTAAATCTGGATCGCATTCAAGAAGCAAAAGACATCTTTGAAAATATCATACGAATGAGACGAAGAAGTTTTTTGTATGATGATAACGATCACTGGACAAACTTGTGTAAATTCCAATTGAGTATATGCAAGATGAAACTGGGTGAACCAGAGCAAGCATTAAATTTGTTTGAAAACATGAGTGATAAAGATATTGTTTGGAAGGAAGATGTGGTAGATCAGACTAAAACCCTTTTGAGATGCAAAGGGCACTGTTTGCTACAATCGAAAAAGACAAGTGAAGCTTATGAATGTTACAAGGAACTGCTCCAGCATTATGAAGTTGGTTGTAAAACCGAAAGCAATTTAGGCTTAGCACAATGTCTTGGTAAACTGGGTGTTTGCGCTTATATTCTAGGAAAACTCGATGAAGCAGTTGGATACTACCGGAAACAATTGATTGTTTTGGAAAACCTTAAGCCTCGTGCTCATGAGAAAATTGCGAAGGCTAAATCCATAGTAGCATTGCTGCTTTCCAAACTAAATAAATACGACGAAGCAATCCCATACTTCGCTGACAAAGCTGTATCTAAAGTCAAGCTTGGTGACAGCCTGAGCTTTGACCGTGATGTCGAACATGCAGAATGTCATATGTTTTGTGGTAATGTAACTGAAGCCATTCGTTTGTATCGAAATGCTTTTGAAATTCTCGAAAAGCTTCCGAAATCTGGAAATAAACGATTGTGCAACGCTCGCGACTACAGCAGCGATATCGCTAGAACTGGAATGCTCACATGTTTGTCAAAACTGCAACTCTATGACTCTGAGGCCATGCATCATGCTCGCGAAGCCTGGAGGGAGTCAGTGGAACTTGGATGTGAAACCAGATTCACAAAGAGGAAGGTTCATGCTCTTAGGAATTATGGATATTGCTTGTCGCGCTTAGAACGCTACCCTGAATGTGTTCAAGCTCTTAAACATGCATTGTATCTTGCCCAAGAAGCGTACGAACAACCTCACTTAGACGAGGACTTCTTTTGTGCAGCTAAGACGTTGATTAGTGTGCCCACCTTTCAGGGCAAAGAACGCGAAACACGTTTTTACTATTATTCTCCATCGGTATATTATCGCTGTACGTGCTGCGACACTTTCACTGATATTCCTGAGGCAAAATGTTCGTGTGATAACAATGTTTCTGAATCCACTTGAACTTCATTTTCAGGAGTGAAAGCACATATACTGGATTTCTTACAGGAAAGATCCCGGGATTTGTAAATACCGTCCTGAAATCCCAACCGAAATATTGCGAAAGCAGTCAAAAGTAAGTCTCCTTTCGGCCCAAACTGTGTTGCAGGCATTGACACAATCCAAAATTTATGCTGTACTAGTCCAGACGCGCAACCAGGGGGGAATAGGGGGCATTTTCTTCTCCGAAAATTTCAAAACATTGCATAGCAATTTTGACATTTGCAGAAACTTCAAAAAATAAAGATACAAATTTATACTCTAATTATTTTTAAGAAACGTCCTATTTCAATACGTCTTTGTCCTACTGGTTAGTTATTTCCTTACAAGCAGGGCCGGCCTTAAGCCGATGCAACCGATGCAGCTGCATTGAGCCCTGCGCCTCTGGGGCCCGCGCCATGGTGATTGTTCATTATTGCCAGATACACCTAGCGCTTGAGAATTTAGTAGAAACGCCATATACCGTAAATTTCATTGTTAACAAGGAAGGCTCTCGCCAGAACTAGCGAATTTCCTCTATTGTCGAACGTTAGCAAACGTGCTCAATTCTCGTGTTAGTGCCTTACATCTGCGCTCTACCACAATCGTAACACGGTTGACTGAACACAATGATGTCATAAAATCACTGCTCAGAGGGGCCCCGCGCCCAGGTCTTGCATTGGGCCCCGCAACTGCTAGGGCCGGCCCTGCTTACAAGATTTATCTTGTTGGTATTTCTAAAGCATTTTTTATCCTGTTGTTCGTGAAACCACTTTTTTTCTGAGACAGGCCTCAACTTGGCCTCATGAAACTTTATTACATTAAGGTACGGTTGAACCGTGCAAAGTGCTGAAACTTTCAAAGTGAAAAGAGAAATCTTGGCATGTTGGTTGTTCTTGAAAACGTTTGTGGTCACGTCTAACCGCTTGTTCTTCTACGACCTTTTGATAATTTTTGTTATGGGCAAAACTGATCACCATTATTAACGTAGTACATTTCTTAAAAAAACGTTGTTTGGTTGCACTTTCGGATCGAAACTTGATAGTTTTCAAAGAAATTTACCGTGAGGACTGCTTTACGTTTAAGTGTTTTCCTGGGTTGGTACGAGTACCACAGCTAGAGAAAAAGGGTTCAGGAAAGTATGATAGGAGTGCTAGTCAAGAGTTGAACGCACCTACCTACTACACCAATTTGGCTCAAAATGACGCTTTGCCAGATCCTACCTTTTGCAATCAGTGCAAGTCCTGAAAGTTCAAAGCTTTAGACTTGCTTCTAAAAACTTTCACAAAACTCGTGCATGCTAGAAAAAGCCGCTTTGCCCCAAAAACACTTGATACGTTATGGACCAAAACACAAGACACCTGGTCCGTTTTGCCCGAAATGGTAGCATTCGAAGAACCCCTTACTCTTGACATAGGCTATCCCTCAAGTTTGGGATCTTCATGTATGAGAGAAATTCAAACACATGCCAAAAGAATAGGGCTAGAAAAAATTGGCTAAAACAAGTTGAATAGTTGGGCATGTTTACAAGCAGCTTGTGCATCTGCTATACCAAAACCGTGACTGCACTATTTGAGTACGGAACCGTGTGTTTGTATTAGGCTACAAATATTTACTCTGTGCTGATCGTTTGGTCTGCATCTTGAATAAAACTGAAAAGTTCTAAAATGTGTACTAAATTGTGCAACGTCTTCACTCCCACACGCAACGTGCTAGACTTTGAACATGCATCGCAGTAACAAGGAAGTCGTCACAAAATCGAGAAAGAAATTTCATGAAAATTGCTCACCCATTTTCTCATTTTCGGAAATATTATGTTGCGAAAACATCTTTATCCGTGACCGTTTCCGAAAAAGCTGTACCACGGTTGAGTAAGCACGATGATGTCATCGAATGAACTTTCATGAAAATCCTCCCTTCCCTTATTAAAGAGCTGGTTGCTCCCCTATACTAGTCTGTTTTGTTACACGGCTGCCAAATAAGGAAATTGTCAACCGTGTAACCAATCATGGGATTGTACCAGTTTAAGTTCTTATGTAAATGTAACTTATTTCATGCAATTGATAACTAGACCAGTTTTGCTAAGTAGTTTTTCTCACAACTTGCGACACCATGGCGTCTCAGCGGAACGCCGTGTCGGCAATAATTTTTTGCCGCAACGGTGTTCCGGCTTATACTTTCGCCTCTCCTGGTGCATGCCCAGAGACATTGCTTATTATTTTTAAAGCGTTAGCATCATCTTGCTCTTTGCTTTCTTTCATCTGTGTCCAATCGTGGTTACTCGTATATGAAACCTAAATCATGCCTCTTTTAGGCATTACATCATAATCAGAACACAGACGTGTGGTTGAAGCGAAAACTGATTGCTCTGTTTCACGGTATCCTTAGCTTCAATAGATTAAAGCAAAAATATTTAAAGAAATTCGGAATTTGTTACTATTTTTCTCCACCTGCGCTATACTATCGCACTTGCTGCAACACGTACAAAGAGATTCCTGAGATCAACACTCCGTTTAAGTGCGATTTCTAGATAATTCTTAAATTCATTTCTGTATTTAGAACGTTTGAGGTTTTGAATCCGTTTCAATCCTTCCATAGTACTTTGTTGGAAAGCAAATAATATCGAAGAATTCCCGTACATCGGCAAATCTGTGTATGTATTTAATTTGTTCATATTTTAAATTTATTTGTGTTTTCTTCAGCATCGGAAAAAATGTGTGTTATAGTTCAACTGTGGGCCCAAATTTGTGCAACCGTTCAAGGATTAAGATTTAGCACGATTGTTTGTAGACAAATTTCATTTTTTTGCTCTGTGGCCTGTGATGATTTGTATTCGACTCCCACATTGGTATGTATATGTCATGTACGGCGGTATCAGTGCTACAGCTCTTTATATGATGCTCCAGGTTATCGAAACTTGTCCCCGTGGCAACCATTTATTAATCATTGCTTGAGACTCAAATAGAACAGGCGGTTTGGTAGTCTTGGAACGTGATGGCTGCCACCCTGCAATCAAAAGAGAAATCTTGGCCGGACGAAGGCCCNCGGTACCTCACAGACGGGGGCTGGCAAAAAAGGGGCCCCAAAATCTGAATAAGGACTGTAGTCAGGGCACATAGACACACCAGAACTCAACTTACCAAGAACTGATTTTACATCTTTCCCCTTTCAACATTCCTATTTATCCAATACGTCAAAGAAATAAATCTTCCCACGACCCATAGAAACCTGTTCTAAGTCAAGCAGCCAACCATTTCGAAATGCATCGTGGATAGCTGCGTTGTCAGCATTTGGTTTGGTAAGCTGGAAGTTGTGTGTGTAACGTTGCTGAATCCAGGTTGATTGTTAGCATTTTTAGTATAGTAGAAATTAAGTTGTAAACCAGTTGCGTAACTAGAGGTTTCGGCCAGGGTGGGAAACTTAGCTGAAGGATGTCCCTGGTCCAATTTCCAAGACTCAGAAAAAGGTTGGGAAATTAAAGTATATCCGGGATTGGATTTCTATACTGAAACCTGAAATCACCGAAAACAGTCAAAAAGACGTCCCAAAAACGCAAAATACAACAACCTACGGAAAAACAAAAGAATACTGAATATCGAAATATAAGCTAACAGGGGCCCGGTTTTTATATTTAGCTTGCCAGGGAGAGGTTCGCACCCGTGCACCCCCGTCAGTTACACCACTGTTGTAGACCTGTGTTTTATCCCTTTACTCTGCAAGAATAGAACAGCCGGTTTACAAGGTATACTGTGATGTAAAATCGTATTCGTTGCCCGTGCCTGTAATATCCGGTGTATCTTGCATTAGAGTTGTCCGATGAAAATCTCAACAGTTTACACCAATGAGAAATCCTATTACTTGAAGTGTTGCGCCGGCTGCGTGGGATAAAACATAGGCTACTCTAACAACTATAGAACATTGATTGTTTGACGTTAACAAGACATTATTTTTGTCATTATAGGTTTATGACAACAACATATCATTCATATGTTGCAGATAACTAAATACCACATAAGTTTAAAATCGGGTCTTCAAAAATAAACACGGGCCTTTAATTATGAGTGAAACGGTGTTTGGGGGCATCATAACGAAAGTTTGCCGATCACTGCTGAACGCATTACGCAATACTGTTGAACGGAGGTTCAGCAAGGTAAAGTTAATCAAAAAATTTCACAGATCAACTATGACTGAGGAAAGACTAACAAATCTGGGAATAATATCTATTGAAAGTGAAACTGCAAAAAGATTAGATATGACTGAGTTGACAAAAATATTTGCATCTTTGAAAACAAGAAAAAATCCATTTACGTAGCTTCAAATATAGCAAATGCTGAAGTCTGTCTGCTTTATATGTTGTGTTGATTCTGTAGAATCATGCTTTCATAATCATTTGTTAAAATAAATCGACGTTTTCATTTATACAAACATTATGCGTTAAATGCAATATATAGTATATTAGGGTCCTTGAAGTCTAGGCTTGCGAGGGCCCAAACCACCTAGTATCGGGCATGCCTGAATATTGTCTATTTGAAGACACTGCTTGGTGCGAATCAAATCGGCTATCATCCTGACAAAGCAGTCGAACTGTGTAGGATCGTCCAAATCGCATTTGTGACGTGATAGTTAAAATTGCTTCTGCTGAATATAAAGCTTTCAAATCGTCATGCGATGTTAAATTGATTGATCGCATGAAGTAATAACTGAATCAATGTCGCACTGGTCGTTGCAGTGCAGAAATAGCAGTTATTATGCACTCCCTTTTTAGAACAAATATCAAATTTACTTTAGAGAATATCTCAAAACATCTGAGCGAAAAGGTAATTGTATTGTTTGTGAAATTACTCATTCAGCTTAACCACAAAATGAAGCCACCCTGGAATGCAGTAGCCTACGTCCGAAGTAATCAGTGATCAAGTAATTCGAAATNCTTTATTAATCAACGTTAATGATACTGTTGCATAAAATGCAACAGNTCTCTAGCTATGACACTAATTTTTTGCCTCCTCCACAACCAAAAGGTAGNTGAAAATAAAGCAAAATTTTCTAGACATTATCGGAACTGTTCAAAAGCTTTTTACATTTCATATTTTTGCAAATGAAAAAATCTTGATTCGCAGTAATGTGCAAGTGAATAAAATTTATTAAACAAGAAGCAGATTACCATTGCACGAACGTGGGTTATCCTGTGCAGCTGTGCCTTGGTCGCACGTTCTCCATTGACTACGATTAATCGATGTGTTAATTCGAAAGTTTGCATTTCGCAATTTTTAGCATCACGCTAGTTAACCGACCTGACTACAACGTCATTGGAGAGACGCATGCATCGAAACATTTGATTTTTTGTGAGATGTGGTCAGGTCTTGCTTGAATATTGAACATTAAGAACGAAAAGGGCGGTTTCAGAGGTCGCGAGGCTTAACTGAACCGTCCGTTTTTGTCTAATTGGCTTATTGTTAGAGTGTGCACTCAGCTTTGTCATTAGCGGTAAATGTTCGTGGATGTTTGGCAGTTTGCTGGCCTTGACGAACCAGTTGCGAGTTTTCTACGCGCTTTTTCAAAGTTGGTAACTTAGGTAGCAAAAACTAATATTAGCGAATAATTGACTGGTTTTTCGACTGATTAAATGCAAGCCTGAGCCGCAGTTGCATTCACTCAACGCTGAGCTACAAAGTTGATGCGCACTGACCGTTATGCGTTTCTTCTTTACCAAGCATTGTACGTCACTCCGAAGTGTATTGTATCTTTTCTTCGTCGCCATTTAACATATTGTTAAAATTCATTGCAGAGTCAAACCCACACAAACATCTCTTGATTGCTTGCATTTCGTAATTTGCGCTTGATGGCAATTTATGAAGTTTTTTTGTTGCATTGCAACCACCTCGTACATTCCTGGATTCAGGGATGGATCGAGTATGTAACGTCAGGGGGGCGAGGGTGATTTCAGGAAGATGTGGTAGTCAAGTCTCATAGCGGCTTCGTTACTGCATGAGAAATAAAGTATACTTCACAAAACTGCGGTGACAAAACAATGGACGACACAGTAACTTTTTCACGCAAACAATGAAACAAATTGAACGTCACGAAAGACTTACTCGGAATTGGTTTTGATATGTTATTTGCCGAATTGTATAAAATCATAGTGAACAAAGTTACTTTCGTACGCTTCATGGAGAGCGATCGCCCACCCGCCCTGCCTGGAGTGTTGATATGCGACGTAGCGTAACGCCGCTGCGGCTGTGTCCACACTTTTGGCGTGATGCAATACACGGGACATTGCATTTATTCGCCCCAGCCAATCGTCGCAACTGTATTTTTTCTGTTCTCTAGCTTTCGCAACGGCGTTAGATCGAAATGGCGTTGAATTGGTCAACGTGCAGTGCAGGGTTCGCATTTTGAATATCGCTTACATGCGTTATGCAGCATTACCTGGTATTTCGGCGATAGTTTCAAATAAACTTGTACATTAGGGCTGCCACATCTGCAGAAGGAAAATTGCTGACAGTCTCAATTTGCGACACCAAACAAGCTCTGTGCGGCACTTTTCAGAATGTTCTTGCAACTACCAATCCGCCGCAAAACAACATCACTCTTACAGAAGAAAAATATCACAAAATTGTTAAACAATATATTTTAAAAA
>JGI24159J19872_10008145_pt1 | contig 13710 bp, 6 predicted proteins | sample Ectturendosymbi4_FD_19872 | JGI IMG/M metagenome (IMG submission 19872) | reverse complement strand
ATTGCTGTGATTTTTATTCATTGGTGAGTGTTATCCAGCGCACTTCAAAACAAATCTGTAATGTGGGCGCCGGCGATGCATTTCGGATTTAAGAAACTTCAATCAAGTATGGTAACTGCCGACTCAAGCCTTGTCAGATTTTTACAGCAGGAAGTAAAGCCATAGCCCGACGTGCAGATTGCTTGGCCCCTTTGAGTGCGCGTTTTTAAGTGCCTTGCTCAAGCACACAGCAACGATTACGCGTAGGGAGGTGTGGAGTCAGACCCTTCGATCCGGAACGTTGCTTTTAACCATCGCGTTACGTCATCGAAGTCGCGTACACGTTTGCATCAATAAAGGCGATTACCGTAAAGTTTCTTGTCTGGGAGAACACAACACGCAAGGAACTTCACCCCATTGAATTAACAAGCAAGGTAACTACACAATTTGCTTATAACAGCCCCTCTAGGGGATTGCATACATAACGTTATTGCCGAATTGACGTCATAAGCGAATTGAAATTCATGTAAATGATGCCATCGGGACAGAACAAAATGTGACATTGTAAGCGAATTGACGTTATAGATAGACGAAGCCGTTATAAACGAATTCAACTGCATAGAAGAGCTTTATAGGGGGTTTCAGACCCCATTGGATTAAACTAAAAAAAGTTAGTTTCAAGGCAAATTGTTTATTTTTAGGGAAAATTGTTATTTTCAAGGCAAATTTTTTCCGTCCCCCCAGTAAAATGCCTTCCCGTACGCCTATGCGTTCTGTTAAGTAAGTTTCTGTACCCCGGTGTCAGGCGAAATTTCTGACCTCTGCGAAATTTCTGACCTATTATTTTTTTGTCAGTTATTTTGCTTCTCAAAGTAAAGGAAGAAAGTTTGGCAATTACTTTTTTGATGTGTGTTGTGTAAATTAAACTTTTTGGCTAGATGTCAGATGCCCACAACAAGCTACAGTACGGGAATAAGTAAAACCAGTGAAAAATATTGTACTTAGACTTCAATTATTTTTTTTTCTAACTGTAACATAAACCTTAACCCGACACACTTACCTGAACACCAAATCCTAAGCTCTAACCATCAGTTTTCTCAGCGTATTTGATATGTTGAATGTTGCTCTGTGCATGCGCATATGGCGTGAAGCTAGAAATTTTGCAAATCAGAAATTTCGCTTGATACCGGTGATTCAGCCTGCAACGTTGTTGTAAAACGTTCTGTTTTGTGTGTTTTTGTTAACCAGCTTTGTGTAGAATGTGTGTGTTTGCACTATGGACTTCGTGTCTGCGGGAAAAAATACCTTATTATTATATGTGACCGTTTTCGAAAAAGTTGTACCACCGTTGAATAAGCACGATGACGTCATCGAATGAAGTTTCATGAAAATTGCCCCCCCGAAACGAAGAGCTGGTTGCACCCCTGGGTAAGGGTGTGGGCAGCTTTAGATTTTGTTAATGCACGGGGCGCAAAATAGTGGTTGAAGAAACTATAAATAAAGATTTTAATTTTTACTAAGCAATTTTTGCGCCCACCATCAAAGTGGCGCCCATGGCACGTGCCATGCCTGCCATACCTTAGATACGCCACTGATGCAATGTTTAGTGGTCAAGTTTCACGTGTTACCCTTACACTTACACGGTAATTATATTTGTTTTCGAATTCCTCATGCGGATTGAAATGAGTCTATTTCTTTCCCGAATATCTTCTACCTGAACAGAATTTGCAGCGAATGCGCTAAACTTGAAAGACTCTTCTGTCTGCAGCGTTTTGTTGTATAAAACCGGCATCAGTCGAGCTCATACTTTCAGCAGGAACTGTTTTCGGGGAAGCATAGCCTCGTGTGCACTATTGAAAATGGGTCATTTGCGAATAAACACGGGAATGTGAGAAACACCGAACAATAGAAGTGAATTAAGAAGCTGTTGTAGTGTGGGACTTTGCAGTTTGCAAGTTTCGTTTAACCAGAAAAAATCTTGGTCTTTCAATCAGGGTTGCGGAGTCGGAGGTTTTTGGGCGGAGTCGATTCCTAACAGCACCTGTAAATCGGAGTTGAATTTTTTTTCCGACCCCAGATGTCCAATTAAATCATTGTTTACATCACACTTTTAAATTGTGAATTCCTGTTGAAATGGTGCAGTTTCTTTGAAACTTTTGTTGAAAGAGATTTCTTGCTGTGCACTACGATTTCCATTGATTTTAACTGCCAAATTTCATTCCCTTTGGTGTAATGAGTCGGAAATTTTGGAAAGGTCGGAGTCGGGAGTCGGACATTTTGGAAAGTTTGGATATTTGACTTCTGACTCCGCAACCCTGCTTTTAATACGAACAACTACAACAGGAGTTAACATGAATCTTCTGTAAACGTGCTACGGTGAACAGCTAGAAAGGCAGCTGTTAAATATCAAATGAGGAAGCGAACCTATTTCTCTCACAATGCAATGTAAAAACATGATTTCTTCACCGCACAATCACCGGATATATGCCTTTGCAGCTGCAACGAATTTGGCGAGCATCGTTTTTGAAACTATCTCTCTAATGCCAACAATTGCCTATGGCAGCTGCAATTAATTGTCATATTACCCAGTTAGTGCTTTCCATGTCATACACCGTTCAAAATTTTTTTTTATTTGGATTTGGGGTTTTCTATAGTTGTAACAATGAGGGCATGTTTTTACTTTTTTGGCCAACCTTACCTGACCCTGGGCGCCAACCTACCGAGGCATTCTTTTGGCTCAAGCTTTTTTGGAAACTAGTCGATCATCCGTGTCTTTAGAGCCCTTGATTGACCTTCTAACATATCTGGGACCAGAATTGTGGCTCAAAAAAACAATTTTTCACAAAAATCAAAAAATTGCAGGAAAGTGTGATTTGCCTCTAACGGCTAACTTGGAAAGTTATAACTCGGCAGCAGCTTATGCTAGAGAGCTATTCAAACCCTCAAAAGCAGCGGTTCTCAATTCATTTTGTAGCCCGCACCCCGTCCGGAAGGAAAAATCATTTTTGCACCTCTTGCACCATTTGATGTATTGTTTTTGTATTATCAGATAAATTTTCATCCCAAGAAGTCCCTTCTCGCACACCCAAGAACCGCTGCTTTAAAGACTCCTGAAGTCTTGTAGCTCAGACTGAAAAAAAAGCTTTTAAGATTTCGGTTTGGGATTTTTGGTGGATGGCGTCAGGATTGGGGTATGTTTTACTTTTTTGTTTTCCTTTTATGACGTCATCGCCCAAACAATGACCCAATAGTGTGGCTCAAATTTGTTTGGATTCTAGGCTGAAATACGAGTCTTTAGAGCAACTTGATCGATTCCTAGCTTTCTGGTGCCAAAGTTATGGCCAAAGATCCAAATTTTGTAAAAATTCCATAGGGGTTAGTGGGGATATCCCTAATTAATTTCTGGTTATTTTGCCATAATGTTTGAACCAGAAACGCTAAAAAGTCCATCAAACCCTCTGAAGCAGGAGTCGGGAACCTATGGGTCGCGAGCCAGATGTGGCTCTTTTGATGACGACATCGGGCTCACTTGATATTTTCTTAACACGATTGTTACGAATTAATCTTTTTCTGTAATTTTCCTTCAAAGCCGTCAGCAACATCATTTAACACCAGAAGTCGCATTAACAGTAGGAAGCATGTTATTAAAGAAAAAATTCAGACATTACCATTGTATAAAATTGTTAATTTCGTTTAGAAATACACACGTTAGTTAAGTAAGTTAGTTGCATTAAGTGTTGAAAAACATTATATGGCTCTCACGGAAATACAATTGAAAATATGTAGGTTTCATGGCTCCATTAGCCAAATAGGTTCCCGACTCTTGCTCTGAAGACTCCTAAAGACTCGTATTGTAGCCTAGAATCCAAAAAACTTTGATCCACGAAATAGGCTCAATTGTTCGACTCCCAGGGGATTAAGACATAATCCAAATGTAAATAAATATGCATAAACATTCTCTCATTATGTAAACATCAACAAAAAAACGGCATCCCAAGCTAAACATTTTTTTCAGTCTAAACTACAAGACTTCACGAGTCTTTAGAGGGCTTGAACAGCTCTCTAGCTGAAGCTGCTAGTGAGTTATGGCCATATATGATATGGATGTAATATACCAAAGGTTAGCGTTTGTTGGGGTACAAATCTTCACCAATTCTTGGTTTGTGAGGCCATAGCTTTGGCTAATCAAGGGCTCCAAAGACTCGAATGATAGTCTAGTTTCCAAAAAGAACTTGAGCCAAAACATTGCTCGTTGCATTGGCGCCCAGGGCCGGGTAAAGTTGGCCAAAAAATGCATCAGCAGCTCCGCTTGTGACATCTCCCCCAGAGAACTCTAAACCCCAAACTGAAAAATTTTTTTCAGTCGAAACTAGAAGTCTTGCCGAATCCGTAGATGGTTTGAACATCTTCCTAGCTCTGTCGACTGGCCAGTTATGGCTGAAATTGTCGGAGACGATATATCGGCTTTGGCCGTGCTTAAAGGGTTCAGCGAATCCACACACTGTTACACGAAGCACCTAGCCATAGCCGCCGTGAAAAGTCTGGGCCTTACGCAATTGTCAGGGCAAATCAACTACCCGCGCTGAAAAAGCTTTCCTTCGTGCGCCTATGATCAGCAGCAGAAAATGTGATGTGAAGTCGACGACGTCCACCACGAGTCCACAATAGCGTTGCTTTATTTCAACAAAAAGTCAGAACAGTCTATTTTCAGTTCTGCAACTGATCAACGATAGGCGTCTTGTCTGAGTCGGGAAAATCTTCGTGTGATCCGGGAGTTACTAGAGGTCTATTTGCTGCTTGAGATCGACCGAAAAATCCGTTCTTGTCTTTCCACAGTTCACTGATTGCATACCTAAACATTTTATAATTCAACTTGTAATACTCTAATGCTTGAAGCCATCAGGCCAAAACCTTATAACAAAACCATAAACTTATTGCCACGTAATATCAAATCTTGTCCATAATATAAAGTCAAGAGTTCGCATAGATTTTTAGAGCAACAAACACGGTTCTACGAAACATGGACCAATACCAGGTTCCAAAACCTTTGCATCGATGAAACCAATATGAAAGGAAAAGGCACCACCACGTCACTGCCGCCACAGTTTTTCTCGCGTTTGTTTCATTTTTACAGCGCCATTCTTTCTGCTTCGCTTGTTACAAAAACATGCAGCAAACAGTCAGTCTTTACTAGTATTGATGGTAGCAGTATTTATCTTAGCCTCTACGTTGTATCCTTGCCCTCATAGGTTTTTGGTGTTAATATATATGATGAGGAAAAGGTTTTGGTTAAACCCGTAGCTGTTGAACCGGAGCCCAAACAATTTTGGATGGAGCCGATGTCAAGCAAAATTTCTGACTTGCGAAATTTCTAACTTCACGCCATGTGCACGTGCACAGAGTAATATTCTACAAATCAAAATCGATGAGAAAAGTTATTAGTAGGGCTTAAGGTTTGGTGTTTGGGTAAGTGTGACAGGTTAAGTTTGGATTAGGTTGATAAAAAGAAAAATAATTGAGATCTAAGAATAAGTCAAAAATTTTTCAGTGGTTACAGTTATTCCCGTACTGTAGCTTGTTGTGGGTATTTGACATCTAATCAAAATATTTTCATTTACACAACACACATCAAAAAAGTAAGCGCCGAACTTTATTCCTATACTCTAAGAAGCAAAATAACCTACAAGCAGTAATAGGTCAGAAATCTCGCAGAGGTCAGAAACTTCGCTTGACACCGGAAACTTTTAAATGGTGGAGTCGGAACCTGGAACATGTGTGTCGGTTCCACAGACCTAGCTTGTGGGGCAACCGATTTGTACAAATAATAAAATGGTTTTCAATGGACCAAATGATTCTGGAGCGGAAATAGATGTTGGATCCGGAGCCTGAAATTTTAGTTCCGGCTGTGGTTAAACAACACAAAAAGATATTTTTTTTGAATTTTTGGTATTGGCTCATCAGGAATTCGGAGAAATGGCAGCAATACGGCAGGGTCAAACCAGTCGAATCACCACCGCAGCGAAGACGAGTTTCTTTCCTCAAGGAATTCATTCGTTTTTAACTTTTTTCGCAAATGTAATGTTCATACATACAATCCCTGAAACTTACAGCCGCAGTGTCCCAGCATTTGTGTTAGAACCGCAGGAAAAGAAGTCATGTTATGAATACCGCTATCCCAGCCAGCTGCAGTAAAACAACGGGGGTGTCTTTTTTCTGCATAATGTTAGCGATGCGATCAAATTCAAGTCATGTTCTTCGAGTAATGCGTCGAGCCACAAGCTTGCCGAGTCCGAGTCATTTGACATTTTTTCGTGTCGAGTTCAACTGATTCATAGACATGAGCAATTCGATTCGAGTTACAACTCTTTGAGTCAATGGGTTGCCGGCTCGACTCACTCTGTAGTCAGATAAAATCAGATGTGTTCATATTTTCTGAAAAAGTGCGGACACTTTGTTTAAACCACATTATGACTCGAGTCAGAAAATTATGACTTTAGTCGAGTTTCTCACAAAACAATCAAACTTGAGACAAGTCAGTTTACATAAAGTGTGATTTGAATAGCGTCATCACATGAACTTCACAAAATCTAAACCTCGTCAAATCGAGCGAAAAAAAGCGATTGAATCGAACCAATGACTTGAGACACGTAACCACTGCAATATGCACGCAGGCAGCAATCTGGCTTTAGAAAGATTAACTACAATTTCTTTTCGGCATATGGACTTCGAAAAATTTGCTTTCAGGTCCTTTTAACTGAATTTGATATAACGCCATCGCGAAAAAAGACGCACTGCGAAAAGATCGATTTCTGGTGGCAAAATTAGGTTATGGTATGCTCAGGACCGGAGCAAGCCATTCCAGCGCCCTTGGCAAAATCCATTTTCAGTGGCCCCCTTATAGCTTAAAAGAAGTGTTCGCTCTTAGATGACGCCATCCTTTTGCCGGTGCGTCCCAAGGTTTATAAGGTCCACTCCTTCACTCCTCCCCCAAAAAGACCCTTCGTTTTACATATGGCGTATATAAGATCGATTTTTACATCAAGCTAATTTATTAAATGAATACAGTGTTCAATTTGAACACTAAGTTAATAAATATATTATCTAGACAAGCAACAGGCGCTACAGTATTCACGTAAAGAAAAAATCTAGCACAGGCCTCAGGATCAAAACTTTGTTACGGCCGGCCCATTGTTATAGTCTGGTGTCATAACAGTCGACCAAGTTCCACATGCACAACAAAGCTCTGACTTTCGCGAATGCCACCATATTGATTTTGATGTGTACCAGCTGCAGCTGCGAATCTGTTTGGTTGAATAAATAAAGGTGGTGCGTCCTGTAATCGAAATTTGACTGGTTAACTACGCTACTAACGCTAATCATGCTGGCGTTCCGGCAGCGCTTCCCAACCTGGCTGCATTGGATGGCTGAAACGTAATTTAGTGAAGATGTCGACATAAACCAACTCCGGTAAAAGCGGTGCAGCTAAGAAAAATGAAGAAATGAAAAGAACAGACATGGTAACCTTAAAATTTTGCAGTTTACTTGATAAAGTTTGGTCTGCTGCAGGGCATGTTTTGCTGGCCCTGACAGCACGGCATTGATAGACTTGTATTGTAAGCACCATAGGCAAGATCCCTTCCACCGCCCACCTCTCCTATACAAAGATTCTTACTCTGCATATCATCACCTTGTACATTACGGAAATAAGGACATTTGTTGTACATTACAAAACTTTATTAGATGAATACAATTTACACCAGTTTGCGACATAGTTTATCTAGTATCTGTGATATTGAATTATTAGGAAAAATTTTAACTCTTCTACAGCAAATCCGAAATAGTGTAGTACCTCTATCTTCTCGTAAACCGCGTGAAGGTGTGTTCCATTCACTTTCATCATGTTAATTTACTTTTAGTTGGTATTCCTTCGTCACTCTTTAAACCATACAATTGTATTTTTGGCCCTTTTTTGGCGCCCCCTTTGGCCCAGCGCCCTAGTCAGCCGCCTAATTCACCTAATGGCAGAGCCGACACTGGCTTTACTGCGATGGCCTGGCTTAAACGCCATAGTGCACATTGTGGTGACTTGTTTCAGCAGGTGCAAAACATGGTGGAGAATTGCTTTGTACGCACGTATGATACATACTAGCCTTCAGCAGCAACGTGACTGAGTCATATTTGTCGAGTCAGGGTCATTTAAACGTTTTTCGAATTTAGGTCGGGTCATGAGTTGGTCGAGCAACAAAAACAGTCGAGTCTTTGGCTTTCAAGCTCGAGTCAGTGACGAGCCAAATAAATTTAATCATTTTCCCAATGGTGTTTTTTAGCTGCCCAGCCAACAGAGAACGTTTTCAAAACGTTGTTAAAACAATTTTAAGACTTTTAAACATATAAAAAACTTTTAAAAACGTTTTATTTTTTGTATGTTAGCTGGGTTTTATTTCACTTCTCTCCTTCATTCTCAGTCAATTCGACAAGTCTAGGTTAACCATGCTGCAACAAGTACACCTACTTGTCCTTCACTTGCCCCAACAAAAAGCTAAGTATGAGACCAGTTGCCACGATCATGTTAAATGCTACACTAGACCACAGTAATGTGCACAATGTGCTGTACTGTGGGCTGCTGGTCACTCAGTGAAACGCAATATCTCAACGCTACTTCAGTTCATGGAACCCCTGGTCCTGAAAGACGAGAATAACACCAATAGGAGACAGTCGTAACAGAAAAGGTGCGCCAATATTCATGCGTCACTGAAGCAAAAAAGCTCATTTCATTGTGTGCAAACTAACTGTGTTTGTCACTAAGACGTTTGGAGATTTCGTGAAAATGACTCGAGTCTCGAGTCACTCATCGCAAATCGAGTCATTCGGTAAAGAGCCTGACTCGAGTCGGTCATTGACTCGAATCACGTTATCACCTGCCTTTCGCATTTGCTTTCTGACCCGCTTCGAATATTTCGTCTTCAATTCACTGCAAATCAACTACAACGCAATATCCATGGAGTAAGGGGGAGCTCCCCTAAAGCACATAAGTTAAATAGGAAGCTACTAGGAGTCAATCGCGCAAAGAGTGAATTAGCACACAGTTTTTCATTTTAAAAACTGACGAAATGTTTTGGTTTGAACTTACACCTTTTAGCGACAACCCAAATCGCACAGTCAAGCATTGTTGATTCTTGATAGTCTGAAGCAAAACGCAAGGCCACACTGAACGAAAAGGTAGCGATTACTTAGTGTCAATAACGCTTTATTTCAATTTGGTAGGCGTAGGCTAATGCGTTTGCTCGGGTCGCTCGGCGTACCCAAAACGTTCTTGGCAATGACGAGAGGCAAACGCGCACGCCTTGCAGCATTTCGATGTTCCGGCAAAGTGGCGAGTTTTAACGTTAGTTCTACCTTCTTTTCGAAAAACTTTGCGAATGAATGAATAAATAGCAAAACGTTTTAATTGAATAGCGAAACGTTTTAATTACAAAACGTGGAAATGGAGGAAGATCAGACGCAAGTGGTACCCTCTCAGCGACTCAGCAGGCTCCGTGAAACATCATTCGTTGCCACTCCACAATATACACATATTTTCTGTTGATTTTCAATAGTTTTAAAACAAGTCACTTACCTTGGTTTCATGCCATACAAAAGAATGATGAACGTTTCGCAAAGACGAACGCATAGGTATTCAGCAAAGCGGAAATAATCCAAGAAGTCGGTATTTACCATCCATATCGGAAAGTAATTAGCAGAGTCCGTAAGTCGCCAATACAAAGTAAACTCGTACAGGAAACACGCTGCCAGAAGCAAGTATTTATTTAAACACCTCCAGGAGCAGTAGCCCCTAGCACGGTGCAAACGAAACAGCTCACTTCGTCGGAGCAGCGTCCTTAATATCAGCTCAGCAGTTGAACAACAGTTTGGCAGTTTAGAACAGTTGTAGTTTGGCAAACCACAGGAGTTCGCCTGCGCGAGTCAAAACTTTTATGAAGTTTTATGTGCAGTACTTCTCATTTCAAATATCTTTTACTCAAAACAACATCGCTCAAAATAGGTCGCGTTTTGTTTCTACGTTTCGAAAAATTTACAGCCTTTCTGAATTGCATTTAACAAAGCACAAAAATACATTTCGTTGCGCAGTAACCGTGGAACGATTTCCAAATTTAAGGCTTTGTACCTGTTTTTTTTTCGGCCATTTGTCGGTCATAAACGGCATTTTTTTAAAATGACTGAATACGTTAAAGTCAATTTGGTCAGAATGTCTGAAAATACAGACTAAATGAATATTGTTACGGCGAGTGTTAGTGCAACTGTGCTAGACAAATGATCGAAACGTCTCAGTGACCAAAATGTCTCACCAAAAAAATGACCGAAATGTCTTAGCGAAAAAACAAAACAGCTTCGTACCTACTGTACTTACTCAGAAAAAAACGACTTTTTCATCGTAAGCGAGTCGCAAATAAATTTCGAAAGACCCATAGACCAAGTTTGATTAGAGCAGTGAACGTTCACTTTAAGGACTGAGCATCTTGGATGAGCAAACAAAAACAAACTTGTTTCACTCAGGACAAGCCATTCGTAAAACACAAACACGTAGCAAGATTACTTTGGCGGCTCAAGAAGTGCTGAGCAAGCTTTAGCTAAAATATAAAGTTCGAGTAGTCAGCTGGACACTAGAGTGAGATCACAGCAATGAGCCTATCGCTCTTCGTCAGCGAGGAGCCAAACTTGTTCTGAGGCAAACTCTGTTCGCACTTACAATTAGCTCTAGAGTTGGAACAGTTTTATGGGATTAGAGTTTTACCTCACAAGCTTCCTACTAGTTATTTGCATGACAGACAGCAGTGTACTGTTGTTGGGGAATATAGGTCAAGTACCAAGGAGGTAACTCTAGGGTACCCCAGGTTTCATCTTGAGGACCTCTACTCTTTGCATTGTACGTGATCGACTTCCCAAAATTATTAAACTTTACTTCTACGCTCTCTGCTGATGATACAATGTTAACCATATTCTGTACCAATTCTGCTAACTTGCAAAATGGAGTAAAGAGTGAACTGCAAAAAGTTCATGAATGGATGCGGTATAATACGTTGTCTTCAAATTACTACAAAAACACAGAGCCTATATGCTTATCAACAACAGCTTAAGCCAATCTTGTGATTTTAAGTTAAAATCAACTTGCATCAAGTATCTTGTGGTGTACGATTGAACAAAGTCTTTCTTGGGGAGACCACATACATAACCTTGAACTAAAACTCTCCTGCAATGTTGGAATGTTTTATAGGATAAGATATTACCTTGATAATAATGCATTCAGATCAGCTTACTGCAGTTTTGCTTATACATATTCATTTCCAATGTACAACTGGTGTCTGGTGTGGAGCTGGAAAAACTGCTTTGAACCGACTAAATGCTTTTTACATAACAAAGTAGTAAGAGCAATGACCTAGAGTTCTCTTAGTTCGAGAGTCTTACCACTGCAGAAAAAGTCAAACGTTCTTGAAATTATTATATATACATTCTTGAAATAGGCGAATTTATGCATAGTTTATACTGGGGCAGAATTCCTGTTAATTTCAATCAATTCTTTCCTGCTGTAAGTCAGGCCCACTCTCACGCAACCCGTGCTGCCACACGAGGTGAATACCTCTGGAAACTGGCCTCAACAATTAGAGGAAAAAGATCTCTAAAAGGCCTTGGCTCAACATCTGGGACTCCATTGATCCTTCCTTATGTGACATTTCAAACACCGGCATTCAAAAAGCAGATTAAAGGCAGACCTGTTAAAGCATATAGTGATTACCTATAGGGTGCTGTGTAATGGCTAAGCGCTGTAAAATTTATCGATCTCTGCTTACGTGCGATGTACCAGTAATTTTGGTTTGACACGTATATACTGTAATTGCAATATCAATTTTAGATTCTAGTGCGTTTTGTGTGCATGAATTGATTGTTTCTTGCTGTTTTATGGCTTTTATCGTTGTTTTTGGTGTGGCGGTCTTTTTGTTTTGCAGCGAGATTGCGTCAAGGGGCCTTTCCATCATCTGCAGCATGCCTGTGCCCTTTGAGGATTTCTGCACCGTGCTTAGCCACTTCTGCACGATATGTGAAGGTTTCTCCACCACACTGCACCAGACCTTTCAAGTGGCTGGCATTTGCAGAAGTTGGAAAATTGGCTTTTTCTTGGCACCGAAATACGAACTGTTGCATAGCAAATAATTTTCTGCTTGGATGCGAATGGGTTATGGAAACCCCAGCAGAGTTTTATTTTAGCTGGAATTATACTTTCTTTGTCATGCTCAGCTCCTTGCGGAATCGGGCAAATCACGATTAATACTGGTTGCGACCTATAACTCCTGCGAAACTGTGTTGATCATACAGCAGACTGCAATCCCTTTCAAAAATATAGTCCTATTACATTACCAAACTTTCTGCCATTAACTTTAAACCATGGTGGAAATTTATGAAACTGTTGAGGGGTGCCCGACGAGACAACCTGTAACAGGTTTTTCGGTGTCCCAGTGCTTCAACTTTAATTTTCATGAAATTGAGTGATGTTTGCACCAATAAACTCAACCAACTCTATACTTTCACCGCATCGGCTAGGCGGGAGAAGTTTGCCTTTGCTGCAATAAACGTGTTTTGAAAAAAATATACCAAGTGATCGAGTTACACAAAACTGTAGCGTTGGTCCTTTACGAGGTAATGAACGTCGTTTGCGTTTTTGTCGCTGTGCCGTGATGCCTGAAAACAACCAGTAATATCTGCGAGTCCAGCAAACATAAAGCAAGTTCTTGATCAGTTTCTTGCAAATAGGCTGGGCCTGGGCTGGGCGCGCTGCTTGGGTCTGATCAGCCATTCATGTTCATCGTCAGCATAATGTGAAGGAAAAGGCAGACGTTGGGCAAGTCAGCACATAGTATACAAAAGGAAGACAAATCACAAACAGTGAAAACGGCTAATCCACTTGAATTTTTTTCAAGATTCCAAGCAGCTTGACACTGTAACCACCACACTGACTAGTAGAAATGAGACAGACAAAGATGACACCAACGCATGAAGCCAGTGTATAGGTGCAAGAGGTGCCAGCGCATCCCTAAATGTTTTGATTTGTCAAATATTTGAGCAAAACCTTAAAAAATTCCGGCAAAGAAGTTTCGAAATTTTTTAACAATATTAATGAAATTATACTTTTCTGTTGTTGAGTGTATAAATGAAAGTTTGTGTCATAGAAAACACATTAAATATATATATAAAATGAATAAACTGTAACTGTTTCTAGTAACTTCGTGCTTTAGCTTTAGAGAGTTGATGAGTAACTGACTCAATTGAAAGCTTGGGCCAAAAAAACCCATTTCACTTATGTGCTTTATTAAGTGTACATTGTGCGAATCAAGTATGCTGCAGGGCACCTACTGTACTTCATATTAGTAGATTCCATGCCAGGCAAGGACAAAAAGCTTTTGTTTTCAATTTTAACTGCAGTGTTTGGATGAACATATTTTGCCACACAATTTGTTGCATGTTGCATATATGTGCAATTCAACAGACAATGTTGTGAGACTCACAGCACAGTCATAATATGTTTTGACACATGCCACATATATATCACATGGGCTATATGTCTTCGGCGATGGAAGCAACTTTAGGCCTACCTCAGCTAAGTGTGAGGTTCCTTGCTGACAGTAACGGCTGGAATGTCAATGGAACGCCAAACCTCAACTATGAGACAAATGTTCAAGA
>JGI24159J19872_10008143_pt1 | contig 13711 bp, 9 predicted proteins | sample Ectturendosymbi4_FD_19872 | JGI IMG/M metagenome (IMG submission 19872) | reverse complement strand
CAATTCATGTAAATCAGGGGTGCTGCGGCGTAACGAGGGGAGACAAGGGGGGAACAATTCCCCTGGCGCCAAATCACTGTGGGAGCGCCGAATGACTGCGGGGAGCGCCGAAAAGTCCCAACATTGTCGCAAGTACTTTCTTCAACGCAGTACATTTGCTTCCGAAAGACCTCAGGTTCGAACACTGGTGCGCCAAACTTGCTTCTTGGCCCGGGCGCCATCTAACCTCGTTACGCCCCTGCAGGGGTGGCCAAACGTTTTGACCCGAGGGCCGAATTCGCGACTGCCTGGCCACTGGAGGGCCGGATACGGTACGATTTACATGACAGGCAGCAGTTGATGCTGTTGCACTGCTGTCGGCAGTCGGAAACGTGGTACTTGAAAAAAATATGCAAGATATTTGGCGGGTCTGATTAAACTGGTCGGCGGGCCGTAGTTTGGCCACCGCTGATGTAGACTATGAAGAGAAAAGCAGTGACAGCACGCATCCTTGTCGGAGTCCAACACCAATGGTGAACGGTTGTGATTTAACTTTCCCGACGCGGACACAAACTTCTGAGCAGGAATACAGTGACTTGACGGCCAGTAACAGGCGGTCGTCAACACTGGCCCGCAACACTCCCCAAAGCTTTTCATGAGGAACCCGGTGGTATGCTTTCTCGAGGTCGACAAAACATGTGTAGAAGTTTTTGGCATACTCCCGAGATTTCTCGAAAATTTGCTGGAGAGTGAAATTTTGGTCTGTATAGTACTATGGCCGGGATGAAAACCGCACTGGGTATTATTCAGCTTTGGTTCATTAATTTCGCGGCATCTTTTATCAAGGCACTTGGCAACGTAAATGTTAACATTTGAAAATTCCCAAAAAGCATCGCGGGCCGCACGAAACGCCCTCGCGGGCTGCGTGTTTGAGCCCCTGCTTTAAGACAATGCTATACTTTACTTATACGAATCGGAAGCTTAAAATATTTATAACGGGTTAAACCAGGGCCCTCAAACTTAAATTACTTCGAGGGCCAAATGAGGACTTATAAAGTAACCCGAGGGACGTTTTATAACGCAGACGTAACAATGGCGGTATCTGAACCTTACCAGTTAGAAACAGCTTCTACATCTCATTTCCTGCGAAAGGTCTCGTGAATTGTAGTCAAATCATTTTTATCCGTCTCTACGTTCGCTTGAAAGGACCTTGTTCATTTGCTGGCCGGACGCTTTCAAACCCCGCTGTATAAACTAAATAACTTAAATGTTAATTGCTGTATACTAAAATTACTAAAAGGCATCGGTGGTCGCACAAAATGTCCTGGTGGGCTACATGAGGCCGGCGGGCCGCGATCCCTGGATTAAACGGAACAAAAATGCTAAACGTACAACTCATAACTCCAAGTCTTCGATGGTATATTCGCTGATTGCAAGTATGTACGGATTTTAGGTCTTTCTAACGCGTTAGTCCCTTTTTTTACTAGAAAATCTGCTCTTTTTTCCTCAGGATGACGAAATTTACCTGCAGTGCGTCACTTCAAAGGAGCAAAACAAAGTTTGTTTGGCTGCACAAGGTTTTGGTGATCGTCTGTGTTACGTGGAGTACGCCACTGATGACAAGGTATGTTTAGTGGTCATCACCACTACTGAGCTTTGGACGTCAGACAACAACTGAATAAACTCACAATTGCTGGGCGCATTTTATGTAAAGTCAAACGTTGCTATATGCACATAAACCCTTAAGAAAGAAAACTCCAAATTGACTGGCGATCTCACAGATGAATTGTTTAGTTCTGGTCCCAAACCTGTGACTGATTTATTCAATTATTGCGCGCCAAACACTCCATTTGAAATATCAAAGTTTGCAATCCAGGTTGCCAAGAACGTCATCGTATTACTTAATGATGAATTGTATTATTTAAAGTAAAATGAAAAAAACTTTTCGCAGAATATACCAGTGGATGCGCCAAGATGCACATTTGTGTTGTCGCAAGCATTGTCCGTGAGAGCGCTGCACGAGCTGTTGACGCAAGACGACGTGAGTACTGTAGCTTCGTTAGCACAGGTGTAGCAGCAGGCAAACTTTGGGGGTGCGAAGGAATTTTGCCCGAATTCTCCCAACTTGCCCGAAAAAAAATTAAACAAAAGTGACCTCCAAAAAAAAGCCCTTCATGGCAATTCGGGCGCCATTTTTTTCAAATCAAAGCATGTTGGGCCCTATTTTTGCTCAAATTTGCAGGAAGTTTGTGAAGGTTCTCAGATTTTTCCTGAATTTTTTTGTGGGATTTTGCCCGGATTTTCACCAAATCAAAACTTTTGGGGGTGCTGTTGCCCCCCCCGCCTCCTACACCAGTGTTTGTCAGGTTTAGGAGGTTGCAATACTATTCAGGCCGTTTTTATCAATAGCATTAACTCCGTAGCGGCGTAGCCGAAGGTTTTTCAGAGTTTTCTTCAAAACCATTCGACTGGCAGACCTCAAAGTGCCACAGCATCTGAGCAGCAGTAAGCTGTTTCGATTGGTCGTTTTCTGATGTTTTACGTTTGAGACTTGGTGATGTGGTTGGAATCAACGTGTCCAGAGAACAAACCTTTTGCAAACATTCAAAAATATACAAGTGCCCTTTTGGTTTTGAAAGTGTATTTTCCAAATATTCGAAAATACACAGGTGTCCTTCACCGTTCCGAGCGCTACTGTTTCGTAACATGACGTTTCACGGATTGCTGTTATGCCAAAGATACAATTTTCGTAATTACAACCGTTTGCATTCACTTGTTCATGGTTGCTAAAAATCAAATCGCAACGGCAATTTTTGTTCTAAAAAACTTGTTTTTTTCTGTGCATCTCAAATTGCCAAGTTAAAGTTTTCTCTCGCCATAGTTTTGTACGAAACACAGAAACACAATCGCTCAAGAAAAGATCAAGTAGCAGAAAAGTATAGATATGTGGTTGGTTGGTTGATAATAAAAATTTGTCTTGAACGTCAATGAGAGTTGTCACGAGCATGATTTGATTTTTGCGCACCCAAGATTCGATGCTCATCTGAAAGATCGGTTGTAAGTCCATATTTAGACATGAAGTGCTTGAATGATGGCTGGACACAATCAATCTTGCTCATGTAAGATTGCCAGCAATTGTCTCCCAAGGAAAATATAATATTCTGACATTTGCAGTTGTCTTTGCTGCTCATGAACAGACTAAGCTGAGCTGCAAAGTTTATGCAAAAACAAATAATAAACGTTTAAAATATTCAGATTCCCATATAATTTTTATTGACTTGAAGTTCAATTACTGTGGCAATAAAAGCAGTTACTTCATTTGGACTACATACAGTAGAAATTGTCATGCACCTATTGTCAACTAACATTCAAGAATCTGTTGTTGTCAAAGCTCTTCAAAGCGATCAAGTCTAAGTCCTCAAAGGGGTCAAAGTAGCTGGATAACGTGTGAAAAATACAATTTTTTAAACTCTTGAAGAACAAAAAGAGATCATCAGTTTGCACAAATCCTATGGCGCTTAATTTCCTTTTTGTTACAGCAAAGCAATCTTGTTTCAAAATACTTGAGAATAGTTAATAAGACGGGTTGAATCAGCGCTGGACTGATGGCTAAGTATTTTTGTTGTCATTGCTTGGGCGACAACTATGATTGTTATAAAAATCTCAAAAATATTTTCACCAAACTTGCAAAATGTGCAAGTTTTTGCAAGTTTGATAAAAAACATTTTTTAGGTATAATTCAGTGGTTTCCATCCTAGGGCTTGCGAAGATACAGGAGGGGCTTTATACCCTCATTCTACATAACAACACTGGTCAAAATTAGTTTGAAATTTGTTAGAAGTTTCACTGTTACGATATTTCTCGTTCGCTGATTCTTGATGTGTTACCATAATGTCCAATCATGTCTGGTTTCCAAAACATGTGATTTTCTAAAGAATAAAAAAGTTGGGTGTCCGTTTTGTCCGTGATAAAAAAATTTAAAAGCACTGTTATAGGTTGAAAGTCAAACTTTTATTTACGAGTAAAAGAAAAAATAAGCAAGTATTTGAGAACCCATTTAAATTTTTGCACAGGAAAAGCAATTTCTATTCGTGTATAAACAGTGTTTTCAACAACAGTCGTCCATCAATAAATGCATCGACAGGATGCTTTGTCTCAACTGCTCTAAGAAAAAGAAATCGTTTATGCGTAGAACCGTACAACCCCATTGAAAAGTTAAAAAAGAAACGTCCTGTTTATTAAAAGGTTATTTTGTTTATCGTTTATCGTAAACAAGGATTAACCTCCAGACTTGGTCATGACTACTATAATGTAAGTTCAACAGCGCTAGCTGCAATCTACACGTTTGCTGTAAGTGGTTGGTCATCAACGTTTCTTGTACTTGACGCTAACCGCACGTAGCCAGCTGCTGTAGAAGAAGAGGAGGAAGAAACCGTCATCAAACCGACACTGGGGAGTGGTGATCAGGCGAGGATTGGAGGAGTGACTTTTTGTGCATGCTGCATCGAACAATGATAGCTTGCTCGATGGCTGTGCCGGGTGTGAAGCGAACCGAATTGTTTCTTTTGGATTGTTTTTCTGTGAATTATCCCTGCGTAACAGTCCAATGGGTTGGTGTTTGAAACGTACGCATGTTTGCTGGAACTGCCTTCTGTGCCTTTGGTGATGATTGATAAAATTGATCTCTGTCATGTTCTGATCCTTGGTGATTTCACCGAAAGTTTAATTTGTCTTTTTTAAGTGATGATCGCCAAGACTGAAATGCAACAGAAATTTGTAGTTCTGAAGAAAACAGAGAAAAAAAGCACTAAGAAAACTACCAAAATATTTGAACCAAGTCGAAAGCAAAAAACTTCAAGCGAATTTTAGTTTTCTGACAGGCAGCTTTTGTATGTGAAAAATTTTCGTTGTAGACTTTTGATGTTCCTAAGCAAAAAATTACTTTGGGGATACTGTGCACAAAGAACCAACAAAAACTTTACTTAACCTTACTCCAAGTCAAAAAGTGCAAACATTTTTTCGCTGCTTGTTACCGAGTTAACAAACTTTGGATGGTGTGAAACAGTTTCTTCGGTTCTCTTCGTTTTTTTTCTCCACCATTTTTAGTTTATGTAAAGCACGATATCTGCTACATCTTACTTGTAAAATTAGAAAACACCAAATATTTTGGGGTTTTGCATATGCAAAAGTTTTGATTAGAAGGTGAAGTGGATTGACTATTTTTCCTCGTTGCGACAGCTTCCGTATGAGAGGGACTGTGTCTTTGTAGCAATATTTAGTGTAACGTTTCAGTGGGTCCCCTTATCTTTGTTCCCCCGGCTATGCCACAAAAGCAAGGTTTAGACATGTGCAGAATGGCGCAATGCTCCCTCCGCACAGGTAATGTTATGCTGCAGTTTAATCAGTTTGTACGTCAATAGATTTTTCAAGAAGTGTTTGGTAAAGTTAAGTTAATACGCATTTTTTCCTATTGATCTTGTGAAGTTTCAATACGCCAATGACAATTCGTTGCGCACAAAGTTCTTATCTAACATGCACCAATAACACAGGGTCGGCAATCCCTAGTCTTCAGGGATTGCCGACCTTTGTGTTATTGGCCGGATACTGCCAAAAGCATTCCGGTTGACGGTTTAGTTTCGTTGTTTCATGTAACAGTTGCAAGCGCGTGGTCGGTTGCGGTGTTGTAAGAAAGACAGACAGGCTAGTGTTGATGTTCACTATCAATGCAACTTTTCCTTGCGCTAATTGAACCCTTGTTTGAATTTAACTTAAGGTTGTTCATCCTGCTGCGTGGATTGCCGATGTACCGTTTCCTGTACTTTTTTAAAAGTAGATTTTGTATCATCTTTACGAGGCGCAAGTCATATGCAAATGTTGAGGATTCGCAACGACAGCAAGTCAAGACAATCACTGTAATCTCGCGCAGAATACGAATATATTAGACAAAAAGAAGCTATAACAATAAAGAACTTGGAGCAGAAGGGATAAAACGCGTTCGAGAATTTTATTCGAAGTCATGTTATGGCAGAAAGTGCTGGGTCAAGAGCTATTTCTTGGACTCTTTTTCTTCTTCCAGTCTAGTGTAACTTCTTGAACCTCTGCAATGGCCTGGCAGTCCAGAAAGCTTGTTACCCTTGCCAACTGAACGAAAGAAATATGAGTCATTGAGCCACTACACGTGATGTGTTGACGCTCTTCAGGGTTGAAATGAGGCATTATGACATAACACGCCCCAAAGCCAATCTACAAGGATTCATTATCATGCAGCTGTTGCGTCGCGAACGGGATAACTCTTCGTGTCCAGTGCACATGTACAGTGTTCAATTTGATAGTTACGTCGTAAATGCTGGAGGAACAAAATCGATTTCAGGGGAAAGGCGGCCCACGCGGCTCGTAGACCGAGACGAGACATCTTTTTTAATTTGAGCCGCTTTACTGTCACTGCGATCGATTAATAGGCAAGTTGTCTTGTTGGAAGGCGTCTGGTCTTCTGAACTTTTGCGGCAAATTCGTAAACTCCATCAATGCTGCCCAGTGAACCAGATCACATCCAAGACAATTTGCAGGGCTATTCATCACCAGTGAGGTGGCCGTGGAGCCGGGACCTTTTGTTAGCAGTTGGTGTCCCGTACTGTTACAAGCTGATGAATACTGTTTGCTTTTCGCTGATGGTGGTATACCCTCGTTTTTTGTTGTTGCCTCCCAATCGCCTAAGTGTCTAGGTAGACTTGACTTTTTCTCTATCCTGAGGGTAAAAGCGAACCTTTCTTTGCTGATATTGAGTGACTCCATTGTGCAGATTGCAGCCAAATCGAGGCCGAGTTTCACAAAATGTCAATACTTTTTACTTTTAAAGCGACTTCTCCGATCTTTCCTTTTCTCCCAGAAAATCTTGGTGGCTTACAAATTGTTTTGCGTTAATGCAACAGAGGACTTTCTTATGCATGCAGTTGAAGTGGTGCAACTGATATAGAGTGTCACCAAAACTGGTGATGCCGCAGAAGCAATGATACCCGGTTTGCTGAGTTTCGTGAGCAGCTTGTTTTTGGCGCATCTGTGTATGCACGACAACGGAAGGTGGGGTTGCCGTGGTGTTGAGCTGAACCAATTTAACCGAATTTATATGAAGTTTTCAGACAAACGCATGTGCTGAGATGTCAAAAGGACGGTGACAGTGGGAATTACGATGAAAATGTTGTGGCAATTTTTCCTGAGAAAGCTATATGTTGAGTTAACGACCACTTTGGCAAACTAACGGCTTGGCCAGTTATCATCTCGGGAGTTCAGAAACATGCATCATTGTGAAATATAGTTTTCATTTACTGGTATCTGAACAGTTTCTCCTTTTTCAATTACTTATTGACGCTTCTGCTGTTATGAACGCTCACCATGTATGCACTGCAAAAACATTCGTGGACTCTTTTTTAGTAAAATGGATTTTAAATGAGTTGAGATTTTTCTTTGAAGAATTCACTTTCGTGCTTCTTGATAACTGAACATTTGCAGCAGGCCGAGGAGAGCTCCACCCACTGTCGAACTTTACTCTACGGCAATGCAGTCCAGCTTCGACACGAATTGAGCGGCATGGTGAGGAAAGTTTAGTTTATATAACTTATGCTTCTTTTATTCTTTGGTTAGTTACAGCTCTGGCTAGTGAGCCGTTAAAAAAACATTTCAAACAAAATACCTTTTTCAAAAAATTTTTGAAATTGTAAAAGTTCTGTTTCTTTTGCTTGTGTCTTTTTCGTAAAATTCTGTGCAATTTTCGCATCGGCCTTGTACTTTAGCCAGAATAACATCAGACGTCCTTGATCCCGTTACAGTATCTCAGTTGCATGGAAACGTCCAGTTCGTCGTCGGACAAACTTGCCTTCGATGTTGGTTTGAGTTCCGACAACACAGGTTCAGATTTGCTTTTTGCCGTTTATTTTTACTGCGCATTGTCATAAATGCCATTTTTTGTGCTTGAGGTTCCAGAAGGAACTTTACTTGCGGTGCCTGCTAACAGTGAATCGTACCACGGAAATTTCAGAAGTATGTGTGCATGAATGGGGGGTGCGAACAGAACTGATTTGCATTATTCTTGCTTGGAAACAGAACCATCTACTAAACATACATTCTCCCCTGGTGCTCAGTTGTTATTATTTTAGTCTTGGTGATTTCAACTTCAGTTCAGGATTTGGCTTAGTGTCCCTAATTGACAAGAAGGAGCTTGTTATTTGCCGTGGGTCAAAGAACACATGATATTGCACTAAATGGGCTGCTAATGAATGGATTGCATGCAGAACCATCACCCCATTTCCAGCTTTGCCTACTCTTTTCCTAGAGTGATACAATTCACTTCCCAACTTTATAGTAATAACGAGATTGATTTGGTTTTATGTTGTGTTTCATGCCGGTTTCTGAAAAGGTTGCAGTATTTTGGATTTTAGTTGACGCTAACTGAGTGAACTCAGAGCTTTGATGCAGACAAACTGTGCTGTGAGTAAAAGCAGCAATCGTGAACACCGCATGAAAAATCGGAACTTTTGGAGTAATTGTTCGTAATGAAAATTCTCTTTTTTCAAGGCAGTATCTCAGTAAACTATAGCTGTTGTTGCAACGCTACAGTTGAGACACATTTACAATATGAAAGCTTAACTGCATTATCTTCTGCAGTATTTATGCTTATATCCCTAATACACTGCATTCAATTTAATACATACCGGTAAAAAAGTTTTCGAAAATTGTAGATTTTTTTTCGTGTTCTCTATTTCCGTTTCATAACTGCAGCACACGCCGGATTTGCAGGTGAAGCTTGCTGGTGGACAGTCCACCCTACATCAAAGCAGAGGTCGGATGGTGAAAAGGTTCGCGTTGGAGACGACGTTATATTTATAAGCATCTCCTCTGAAAGATATCTCGTAAGCACAGACTCTTGGTATTTTTTATTTTGCTTGTGCTGTTGACAAAATACGTTTGGCTTACGGGTACTTTTCAAATGAAAATTTGTTTGCGATTTCAAACATTTTCGGTCAAATTTAACTTTTTTGCTTGCCTAGTAACACTTTTACGTCTCCATTCTTGTGGGTTTTTTTCACTTTCATTGCCTTCGCTATTTGCATGGGATCATTGCAGATTTTTTCCACGGCTTGATATTTGACATGCAACAACATAAATCATCAAAAAAGATGGAGAAGAACCAATATAGTTCTAAAGTCTTTGCCCGATTACCAGTAAAACCTATTGATGGAAACAATAACGCCATGTTCAATCAACACAAAGGAGCGTNTGGTGTAACAGGGTCTTGCAAACGGTTATTTAAAGATATTTCAGCCCTGCTCAGGAATCAATAAAATACTATATGAGTCAGTAAAAGTAGGGTGTAATATATATGAGTCAGTAAAAGTAGGGATTACGTTTTCCTTATTTCCGGACCAAACTGTTTTTACTTTCCGACGTTCATTGTTAATCACTGTCGCAACAAATTCGTATCTGCGCAGCAGAACATACATATCATACAAATTTTATGCACTGTACCTCCAAAAACGGGATTTTTTACAGGGGAAGTTTCGTTTGTGCGTCATGCGGGTTTTAGATCCGTTTTTTCTTCACATCAAGTCATGGTGTTGGAAGACTCTTCACATATAAGGTTTCGGTGGGCATATTTGGCCAAACACGTTTTTCACTTAAAATCACACTGAAATATGAAGGTAGTAAAATGCCCAAAATTTGTTGCACATCAGGCAACCATGGGTGGTATAGTGCCCATACATCCTATATATAGGCTTTCAGGGACATTTTTGTAAAACAACTCTGGAACCATTCCATTTGTCTCTGGAAATCAGGAAAAGTCATGGAAGTATAGGTTTCTAACATTTTTCTAAGTATACAAAATCAACAAAAAACGAACCCCTGGGTGGTGGACGGCCTAGTATTCCTGAGCAGGGGAATAATGCTTCACTTTCATTTTTACCACACCCTGCATTTTTTGAAAATTGCTTATGTATTTTTGTTTTTTGTTGTCCAGCACGTGTCAATAGACGACGGATTGACCGTACAAGCTTCTTTCCAACAAACCATGTGGAACGTCGGACCGGTGTCGTCCGGTGGCGCTAAAGCGCAAGGGTATTTGACCGGAAGTGACGTGTTGAGGATGTTTCACGGACACATGGACGACTGTCTGACCGTCCCTCCGACCGAAGGCAAACATCACTTTATGAGGTGAGAGAAACGTCGAAAGTTTGGTCTCTAGTTGTCAGATGTGTTTATGAGATCCGATTGACAGTAAGATTGATCAGTGGAGTGTTGATTTTTTTGCAGGTTTTAGCTTTTTAAAAGTTCACCGAAGTTTTCAATATTGTTAATTCGTGTTTTTCAAAGCATGGTTAGGTAGCAAGTCCGCGGATTTTCAATTGAACGGTTGCTTTCAACGAAAGCTTCGCAGTTCCAAGCGTTTTGATGTGAGTATATGAATTAATAAAAAATAAAAAAGTTGCAGTTGCCTCAGTGTAGTTATATTGAACTAGAAGAACTCTTTGTTCTTGTCAACGTGCATAGGCGTGTCAAAGCAATCGTTTCAGTTGGTGTTTTTTGTCCCGTGCTATTGCATAAAAACCAAAATAAATTATCTTGTAACTTCTACTATCTGGTGTTGCAGGCAGTTCGCGAATGCATTCATTCCAATCCGTACGTACTTGTCAATATATTTGGGCCACTGGCCTCAGCACTAGCACTCTTGGCAAGTTGCTGTGACCAGCAGTTCAGACGCCCTTACAGATCTTCTTTCTTATTTGAAAGAATTGGTAACTTACCTTTCCCACACAAGATATCATGACAACTATTGAATATCAGGGCAACTGAAGGCTCTTCCCCAATCAAGCACCCCTCCCTTGTTAAAGGCTCATCCTTGTCAGATTCCGCGCCACTGTCATCTGCACCTTTGTTGTCATGTAGACAGAACGGCAACGCCGTCGTCTCTTCAATTGCTAGGGTCGTGTCGACGTCTCCTCGTGGTATTCATTTCATCTTATTACGTTTTGGTAACAATCCTTTGCTCCAGCCAGACCGGCAGAAATAGCAGTGTCAAAGTGAAGGCAGACGATTGCAGGTTTTTGATGCAGGTTGTTGAAAATGGGTAACGAGGAAAATTGTGCATTGCGTTGCAAAAATACGCCAAACCTTTGGCTACAATGCTGTTGCAGAAGGATTGAACGTTTTGTTTTCAATGCCATGATGTCAAAATACAACTGATCTTGATGTTGAAATGAGCTGTACCAATTTGTTGTAATAAATGTCTTGTAGCTTCAAGTGGCATAGCATCAAAATAGCAGAATTTCAAAAAATAATTATCTGCTCTGACAAAAACATGAATGCATCAATGTGAGGCGTTGGTGGAAAGTTGGAAATAACCAATTCTTCAAGAACTTTAATTGATTTTTGTGGCGCAAACAAAAATTATTTTATATCGGCGTGAATAAAGAAACGCCGGATAGTGAAGAAAACGTGGCTCAGGTTGTCCAGTCGAGTCCCTCGACAGCCAATCATTTTTCTTCTAAAGGTGTGAAGTCGGACTACAATTTTAATTTCAGGTTGTGATGAAGTTGACTGAGGACAAATTTTCACATTAACTTCACGTTAACGGTTAATCTATGTCACCGAGTTAAAGTGATTTTTTAATTAAACGAACCGAGTTAAAGTGATTTTTTAATTACACGAGCAAAAACAAGTTTTTGCAAATAAAAGCCTGCCAGGGTTTCGACCGAAAAGACACAAAATGCATATAATAGCAAAGTAGTTTTCTACCACAACGTCGTAAAATCACTATCAGCAAAAAGCATGTATTGGTATCGACGAGACTATTGTTATCCGTAAATGAACACGTTAACGAGCGTAAATGTAGTTTGCCAGCGTCTCTGACGATTCACTGATGATAGTGATGCTGTTACATAGATCAGCAATGTACGAGGGCGGAAATGCTGGTTCCCACGCTCGTTCTCTGTGGAGGCTGAAGTTGACCAACATAAAGTGGAGCGGAGGTCACGTGACGTGGGGTCAACCGTTCCGGTTACGTCACGTTACATCAGGTGAAAATTTTAATTAAACTTTGAAAGAAGGCCAGTTTTTGTAGTTCCCCCCTTTGTGCGGTTGAATGGAGGAAAAAACGTCATTTGATTGGTTTGCGAACCTGTTCTAATGTTGATCAATCATTTTAGTAGAATTTGCAGCTTTTTTTGTGCGGCGAGCTCAAAGAAAGCTTTCATAAGTAGCGAAACGTAATTCTGAAAGTATAAGTAGTTAATGCGAATGATTTAACAGCGTCAGACATGGTTTTCCTTTGCTGGTTTTGATGAACTGACATAATAGCTGTGTTTGATTTAATGCCTGAAAAAAGATGCCGCGAAATAATTGAACCAAAGCTGGATGATACCAGAGCGGTTTCCATTGTTGCCGTAGCACTGCAGATCAAATTTTCACTCGACAGCAGATTTTCGAGATATCTTATGAGGTGTACGACCGGGTTCCTCTGAAAAAACTTGGGGAGTGCTGCGGGAGTACTGTGTTGACGGCCGCCTGTTACTGGCCGTCAAGTCACTGTATTCCTGCTCAGAGGTTTGTGTCCGTGTCGGGAGAGTTTAATCACAACCGTTCACAGTGGGCGTTGAACTCCGACATGGGTGTGTGTCAGAGGTGTGCATGGACTGGATTTTGGATTTTTGGATCCGGACTCCTGCTGCCTCCAACAAGATCAGGAGTGAGGGTTTTCTTTGTTATGGCCGGAACCGGATTGGATTTAGATTTTGTGATTGCTAAGCAAACGTTACTGGTAGGCTGTTTGACTTATGTTTATGCGGAGTCAAATAGGAGTCGGATTTCTCGTGTCGTGTTGCGACAGGATCCGGAGCGGATTCGGATTGACAATTTGCAAAACAGGATTGGATCTGGACTCAAAATATCAGAGTCTGCACACCTCGAGTGTGTGTTGTCATTAATCCTCTTCATAGTCTATATGAATTGGACAGACAGTCACTTCCGAGTCGATGAGGGTGTCAAAGTTGGAAGATGCAGGGTCAACCATTTGGTTTTTGCGGACGATTTGGTGCTGCTTGCATCTTCTGAACAGGGTCTTCAACAGACACTTGATCGGCTTTCTATTGTGTGCGACCAAGTGGGAATGAAAATCAGCACTGAAAAGACCGAGGTATTATGTCTCTCCAGAAACCCAAGGCAGTATATGCTGCAAGTGAGCGGCAATACATTGCAGCAGGTGGAGACGTTCAAGTATCTTTGGGTAGAACTCACGAGTGAGGGAAAACGGAACATGGAAATTGATACACGGATTGGTGAAGCAAACGCAGTTCTGCGTGAGCTTTATCGCTCTGTGGCCACAAAACGGGAGCTTTCAAACGCCGCAAAGCTGTCAGTTTTTAAATCGGTTTTTGTTCCGATCCTCACCTGTGATCATGAATCTTTGATAATGACCGAAAGAGTGCTTTCCCAAGTGCAAGTGGCAGAGATGGGATTTTTGCGAAGAGTTCACGGTGTGACACTTTACGACAAAGTGCGCAGCTGTGAAATTCGCAAAGCCCTGAATATCGATCCACTTCTTCGAATCAAGAGATCTCAGCTACGTTGGTTCGGCCATATGTCCAGAATGTCCCACAAAAGATTGGCGAGACAAGTCCTAATGGCCACACCAACGGGAAAGCGGCCCAGAGGTCGTCCAATGACCAGGTGCCTTGACTACATCTCC
>JGI24159J19872_10008142_pt1 | contig 13711 bp, 8 predicted proteins | sample Ectturendosymbi4_FD_19872 | JGI IMG/M metagenome (IMG submission 19872) | reverse complement strand
CCTATTGAAGACTTTCTGGCGACGGTTCTGATTTGAACCTCACATCATTTCGCGCGACGGTTTCGTTGCGTTCGATTCTTTGCAGTCTGAAAAAGTAGCAAACACGTGAATCGTGAACCTAGCAGTTCAATCAGTTGGGTGCGTTTTACATGACGTGTTTTGCTCGTGTGTGTGAGATTTTTACAGTCGTGGTAAGTGAGCCGCAATGTGGTCCCCACGTTGTGTTTTAACGTTTTTATGTAGCCATACATATGTGCAATGTGGTTGGTTTTTATGACTACAGACAAGAAAAGACAGATGAGAAAGTTACAAAAATGTAGGCCATGTGTTTTTTCAAATAATTCAACCGTGGCGTTTTCGGTTGATTGGCCTCTGGCAATTGATAATCCTATTCCCGCCGGCCAAGCACAATTTTGGAGGCAAACCTGGGGCAGGTTGCCAAACTTGCGAGCGGGTTGTTTGACTGTTGGTCTTTATTGTGTAGCAATAACATGGCAACAAATGTTCTGTCAACTTCGAGTTATAATATTGGTGTTTTGCCGCATGCGACTGTTGAAAGCGACATCTTGGCAGGTAATGTAGCGAGATCGTGACTGCTGACAGGGGTAAGCAGGGACGCCGGAGAGCGGTGACATTGCCCCCCCTGACCTGCCAAAAGAGGGACAACGGGGGCAAAGGTGTCTGTTTCATAACAGTATCATAGGTAATTTTATGGTTTATAAACATCGAATTGAAACAAATTTTCTACAAATTCTTTTATTATTTTTGAGGTCAACATTTTTGCCGAACAGTAGCAAGCATAAATGGTAACGATTTTTTTGTTTTTCGTAAGTTTCCATTGCCCTCAACGTTTTTACTGCCTCCCCTGCTCTACCGATGTTCTGGCGTCCCTGATGCTCGGACACAAATGTAGTTTTCCAAACAGCCGTTTTCTTGATTCCTGTCGTAAGAAATAACAAAAGGTCCTCAGGCATTGACGGAAAAACCAGCGACTGCCTTTCCAGAATTTGTTTATATTTATACCGTTGCTTTGTAACTGTTCTCTGAATTGTCTGAACCTGTGATTGTTGTTTTTTCGCTGAATTCCTCATACGAAGAGCGCGGCTTGTAGAAAACTACCAGATTATATTACTCAAAAAGTTCGGTATATTCTTAGTTTTGTGTACTAGATATAATTAATTCATTTTCTATTCGACTTGAGGCACACCAAGACAAATGAAAATATTAATGTGTGAAAACGACTAGAAGCCGGAGCTGGAGTCATGCTATGAAAAAANAGAGCTCCGGAGCCACANTCATGAAAACCAAGAGTTCCGGAGCTNGAGCCATTTTCATGAAAAGAAGAGCTCCGGAGTCGGAGCTGTGTCATATTTACAACTGCTCTGCAACCCTCNTTCGGAGAGGCAATAAGACTGAGGTGACTCATCCAAAATGAAAAGGATATGCAACTAAACNCGATTTTTACTAAAAACAAGTTTTGAATGTGAAATCCAATCACGCAAANAAGCGCTGTCGAAAGGTTTTGTTATGGTTTGCGACATCCATTTTCGAAAAATCCCTTAAAAAGCGTTGATTTTTTTCCGCGCACAACGATTTACGGATCAGCAAGCGTTTTGAACACAATAGAAAGCTGTGGACAACCACTGCAGCAGTTTAGGCAGGATGACTGGATCATTCCTGCAGCGGTCACCAATAATAATGTACCGTATGCTAATGGAAAATCAACCACATTTTATAAAACCGCCAAGTGTGAAGGATAATTTCTGTAAAAGCAACGGTGCCATTTACGAACTATTTCTTTCGCAGACAGTTTTCCTGTGAGTTTCATGTGTTTTATACGTTGCAGTAACACTAAGGTCAACAACTTTGTCCAAACCATCCTGAGAAGGTGACTGCCTCTCATCAGTCATTTCTCCTCAAAAGCAAACAGCGGAGCCGCAAAGATTACGCAATCCGACGCCGGTTCCTGATTCGCGCATCGCGTGACATCGCACGGGCGAGTGGTCACGTGCGCAGCGACCGCACCTCGCTTTTCATCACTCGGTTTTTGACAGCGCGTGGTGCCAAACCGCTCGCGAACCTAGACAAACATTTGCGATTGTGATGCTGACAACGGTTGTTCCTGCGTCAAGCAACGACAAGCGCTGTTCTCCAGCGAAGCACACACTAAAACCACCCTTATTTCTTCAAAAAGCGTTGGGTCTTTATGGCGTTTTGTCATGCTGCAGTAATTGCGACCTGTTGGATAAAGCTGAAAACCTGAGGAGTTAACGAAATCGTTACTTCGACGCGATAGTTGGTGACGCAACGAACCACACGTGATGATAAAGATTCAAGAACACAGCGTCGTCCATTGTCACGTCAACAAAGGAGTTAGCAAGGCAACGCAAACACAATGTGATGTGAGCTTTATTCAGTTACAGCCACAGAAAAACGCCACAGCATCGCTCAAACAAAGAGATCCCGCCGCGAAGCGCCCTAACGGTAATTGTCGAAGTCACGCACTTCCGCACACAGACCTTTGCTGGCACGGCACTGATTTTGCTTCTTTAGGCATTAGAAAATTATGAACTATGAGAAAAGAAGGCTGATTTGTATTTGTCGCGCGAAGGTGCACGCCTAACAGGTCCGCAGCCACAGCCAAGTCTTAAGGGAGTCAAAGTATATTTTTTGGGGAAAGATTTGCATAATACCTTCAAATAAATTTTTATAGGCAAAACAAATTTTGGGGGGCACAAAAAAAATTTGAGGGCATTGCCCCATGGGCGTCGGAAGGAGAAAAAGGTGCCCCTTGATCTTGAAATTTTAGGTTTTCGTATTAAATTTTCAACAAACAATAGTGGTTTTCTTAGTTCCGAGTGGATAAAATGAAATTTCACCACTTTTGGCCCTCCCCAGGAAAAATCCATAATTGCCCCCTACCTGAAAAGTCCTTCACTGCCCCCGAATGCCTCCACATGGCTACGGGCCTGCGCTTGAAGGTCTGACAAAGTTATACGCACCAACGTTAAACTTTCATTTCGCTGTTCAACTTGTATCAGCTTCATGTCCAGCAAACAAACACAGTTTACCGTATCGGCCATTTCATTACGTAAACGATAGTCAACGATTCGAGACAAACACGATAGTGCAAATGCTTCATGCAAACACATGTATCCGATTCAGCGGGAACGTAATGCATTGCAGCAGGTACCTGATTCCCACATCATCATCGGCATTGGACGAAGAGTTGTTGCCTGCACGCAATGGGCTAGAAGTGACGTAAAGCCCAACAAATGCGGAAAAATGAGGGGTCGACCGCTGATGTCATTTGTGGTGACGTCGGTGCAAATAGCGGGCGTTAGTTGTGAGTAGTCGGGATTTGCCGAGAAGATAATGAAACTTCTCTAGCAAATATCCAGGATGACGACGTTATTTACAAACTGAACCCTGCGCGGCTGCTGAGGCACAATGTTAGGGGATACTTGTGAAGTCACATACGAAAGAAGATAGACGTGCGCACTGTATCTTGCTGAGACGTCTAACGACACAAAGACAACATCAGTAAGGCATGCAACGAAACCAGTAATGTTCTGGGACAATTTGGACTTCGCAATCTGCCAAGAACGGCACCGATTACACTGTGACTATACCAACAACGGCATCTAATACCCGAGCTTAGAACGCAACATCATCACGCTGTTCATGGCGTGCGCACAGACCCAGCTTGGAATGATCGATTTTTCATGTTCGCGCCCCCCGTGCTTTGTTGCAGTCGAACGAAAATTAACTGACACTGGTTGTCGCAATAAGTTTACTGTTAATATTACGTGCCACCGCGAACGTAGTTATGTGGACATCGGTACAACGGAACAATAACTCGAGAAAAAGGCTCCCGCGATTTTGACAGACGACCTTGAACGAATGTTTCTCGGTTTTCTCACACATGTTGTGATCTTAAACGCGGTTTACACGTTCCGAAAATCCATGAAAATGGTATTTTAACAGTGTACTGTTACTCTTAAATCTTGCCACTCATTAATCAATAGCCCAGTGCAAGTTCACATCATACCTTACCATACTTCCACTTTGACTCGAGAGTCACGTGAATTTATCCAGCGTTTAATTCGATAGTTTTTGATACGTCTCAGCTCATTCATTTAAAAACGGTCTGGAGATGTTTCGACATGATTTAGTTTCCTCATTAAATCCATCAAATCGCGGCAAACCTATTAGAAGGCTGAAAGCGCACTTTCACAAACAGGTATGCAATCTTCAAAGCGGTTTACACAGTCCGGTGCTAATCATAGTATATATCCGAACAAAAAAAAAGAAACACGATCAATGCGCACAATAAAACTGAATAATCTCGAAAAACGGTGCGATTTTCAAAAAACCTGATCTGCAAACATTTTCTATGTCCATGTACTAACACGCAGGTCCAAAAATCAAGAAACAAACGAATATACGTCAAAACGAATTGATTTGACGTATTGTTGAACAAAAGAAGTGAGACAGAAACAAACCCACTCACCAAAGTTGCTACTATATCTTCACAGAAGCAGTGTATAGTCAAAAGCCCGTAGCGCACAAGCTCAACTGAAACCGTGCAAGCTCGGACCAGTTACTCTCTGTTTATGCATGGCTTCAGCGTATTTAAGCCCTTTAGCTTTACGGTGACCATTTGAAATCGTCAGCTATCACACTCAACAGTAGCGGGAAAAGCATAACTTGTTTTGAGGGGTGTGACCCGAGGGATTGTTTTGAAGCTTGCTTCTTAAGAAAAAAAAACTACCTATATCTACTGTATGTGGCAAACTAAACACAGTTATTCAAAAACCACGCTGATTATGGCGCTGCAGACATTTGGTTAAAGAATATTTTTTATAAACTTTGCAGAAAACGAATGAAAATAAGAACAGGATACTTCGATACAATCAAATTCCTCCTCTGGCCAGCGCAACGCCATTGGTTACGGCAGCACACTCGCCGTTCGCAAGTCCTGTTGTCGAATGGCCGTTGGCAATTTTGGCGTTGTGCGTGGCTATCTTCTCGTCAAGCTTCTTGTTTCCGGTGAGATCAATCTTGCGTCGGATCCTCGCGTAGGGACCGATCGCGGGATCGAACACGAAGTCCCACAGGACGCGACACCAGGACGTATACATCGGCAAGTTGTCGTAGAAATCTGGAGCTATTTTTTTCAACTGAAAAGAAAAGGCAGCGCTGATGCGATTCGTTTCAGGCAGCAGGTTAATAGCGGTTTGACGAACTAAAAACCATCAAGTTTATCTTACTCCCTGTAATATCTGTCGGTTCCTGTTTTGTTATGTTTAAGTAAACTACTTGTCCCGACCACCCACGTCTGTCCTGCACTTGATGGGAGTGAATTACGCAGGAGTTATAAGACCAGTACGTCTCACAGCCATACCAGTACATAGATTCGTGGTAACATTCACCACATCATAGATCTGTTGACGAAAATCAAGCACTGGTCAGCACTCTAAAGACGAAAACATGCAACTTTAAGAGGGCAGCTGCATCTTCGAAATAGACATCGTTCTATAGAAACGACTGATGATTCGCTGAAGTAAAGACAATTCGCTGAAGACAACGACTACGATAATAATCTGAAAATCACAAACTGCTGTTCACAGCGTCAGAGACACTGGTATCATAAAAATTTCGAGGCTGTTTTCAGTTGGAATGCTTCGGATGCACTCATTGCTTCAGAATCGGTCAGAAATTTAGCGCTAGTTTGAAGTTCTGATGCGCTGATCAGCATCAGCCAAACTGATTTTTCAGTCAGATGAGTGCAGCACCGTTCAGACGTACGAAAGACATGCTTCAGTGCAAACACAAGTAAGAAGATACGTTTTTCAAAGATCGGTATCGCACAAATATGTATTACAGCTTTTCAAGGTACTGAACTGACCTAATGGCATTGCATGAACGTTGATGGTTGAGATTCGAAGCGATTCGGTCTCTCACACAGTAAAACAACAATATCGCTACAAATTCCTCAAACATTTGTCAAAAACTTTCGTGAATTCGATTGCCTACAATTCTAAACTATGTAAAACACATGACTATAATTATTTCCTATTAATATAAACTACATACGACAGAAATGACGACCCCAATGGCTATTTCGATGTCTCCTCTCTCCTATTATTTGTTGTTTAAAATTGTAATGATTTCTTACCAAAGGAAGCTTCGAACTTGGTATTGCAGGAAAATCATGATGTTCCACGTGATATCCAACGTTGAAAGTGATCAAATTGAGAATTCCGTAGTAAGAATAGGTTTCGAACCCTTCGGTGTACATGTAATGTTCAGAAATGAAATGTCCTGAAATAGGGTGAACTCCAAGTGACAGAATCGAGCCAGATATCAGGTAGACAATCGGCTTCACACCCCACATGTGAAGCACCCAACCATCAAACATCAGCTGGATGATGACGTTGTGTATTTCCAAAGACGTGACAGGTTTTGGATTCACAGCCAGTGGACGCAAGACATAGAAAAGAGGATTCAAAATCAACCATATGATTTTCAAAAAGCTATTTTGAAAAAACCATCCTTCCCATTCGGTTGGCAGATCAACGTCCAGATTGTCTCCACCCAAATAACGATGATGGTCGATGTGATACTTTTTAAATCCGATGGACATGGGCACGCCGATTGGAAGGTTGGCAAACATGCCAAAGTATCTGTTCCACAGAGAGCGGTGATATCCAAACGCTGTGTTGTGACAGATGTCGTGAATGGCAAGCGTGAGCGAGTGATTGATGGAGCCACCGAAAACATATGCCAAAAAGATTATCGTAGGCCAACTCATGTCTTTGACCAAGTAGCACATAACCACTTGCATTGCAACCATTGCAGCCACCACAAAAATGAAATTTGAATCAGTCGTGAAGAGCTGTTTTATTTGAGGATACTTTTCTGAAATAAAAAATCCAAGGTTAAGCATGAAAGACGGGTTTTTCAAATGTCGAAAAGCTCCTGAGGCAACTTCCAAAAACACTTCAGTTTTAATTTATCGCAACATACTGGTCCTTTCAAATGAAATTTTGCAGATGCAGAAGTTTTTGCAAGCTATGCTGCAACCATACCACTAAAAAGATAGATGGAGTCAATGGAACAAAAGCAATATTGATAAATTGCCAGTGACATAAAAAACTACAGAGCATGTAACTTATTCACCGTCGTGATGAGCAGTGGGAATTGGAGCAAGGTTGAATATTTTTAATTTTTGCAATGTTTTTCAAAAAAAGCTGCATTCCATGCATTTGCAAGCCTCCGAAAATAATATATCAATCAACTTTTGACACATGTAATTGCATATTATTTTCTATGCTCCCCTCAATATTTTTATCCAAGATGCTGAAAAGTCCATCACACAATTTTAAACCACCTGTAAAATTTACACACAGTGTACTAAATTTAGTATACTTACTGAACATTGCTTTTCTTCTGTCGCCATGGGGCTGATCGGTATACACCCAATGAAAATCATCTCTAGAAATTTTTGCTCCCATTATGACAGAGATACTAGTGTTTAGCAAGTTTTGAGAATATTTAGCCAATCAAATTTTCAAGAAAAATAATCTAAGAAATCAAAACAAAATAGAAAGAAAAGGTTTAGTGAATACAAGTGAAGCACCAAGTGGTTTAAGCAGTTACTGGTAAGTAAAATTGTTAAAAGCTAAATGGTACAGTTGGTTGAGCACACATCGCCAAAGCTGGTAGACTGGGTTCAGGGACCCGATTCGGGTCCCTAGAAACAGCAAAAATTATCATTGGGTCCCTAAAATCTGAGAAATCGGGTCCCTACAGGTTCATACTGGGTACCTAACATTTTCCTTAAAAAAGACTGGTATAATGAAGCTGAAAACATCAATCGATGCATAATGTTATCCAATTTGAATAAAATTTACTTTCGTGTGAAAAAAAAAACTGAACACTTAATTCAGACACAATCAATTTTGGAACTGAATTTTGGTTTTCATTTAAATTTTTTTGTAAGATGACAGTATCTGCTGAAATTAACAAACAACCATGAATAGGCTTCGGCAAATGGTTAGTTTGCCATAGTTCAACAGACAATGACAGTTTTGTTTTCAAATTTAGCTATTAAAGCATATATGCATATACTTCAAACATATTATGGGGTATTACTAGACTTGCAGCACTATATGGCTATCTACATGATTTGCTAAATTACATAACTCACAAAATTAGATGTACAGAACTCCCAATGCTTCATATATTTTGTCCAAGGGTTTCTCACCACAAGTTACTCTTTAATCACACCAAACACAAATGGCTTCACGTACAACTCTTTTACTGTTCACAACCATTAACAAAATCATGTACGAGGAGACCACATAAGTCAGTTATTTTCACATTAACAGGACAATCAGCATAATTACTAAACAATAGCCACTGATCATTCAGGATCATATTTTATGAACAAGAAATCCTATGTCACACTGTCATCAAAACTAACTTAGCAAACAGTTTGGAATTGTTTTCAGATTAAGTCAACTATTAAAGGTCAACAAAAACCTAAGTAGATCATCAATTGATAACTGATATAAGGCAATGATGATCAAACTTATTTCCTATGAACAGGACTGTGGAGCCACCCTAAAATGACACTGCCCTGGCTCCAGAGCTTCTCCTTTCATGAACATGGCTCCAGTTTCAGCTCTGGAGCTCTTGGTTTTCATTAGTGTAGCTCTGGAGCCCTCTTGTTTCATAACATGACTCCAGCTTCTATTAGTTTTTACACATTAATATTTTCAATTGTCTTGGTGTGCCTCAAGTTGAATGGCAAATGACATACGTCAAGTACGCAAAACTAAAAGAATATACCCAACTTATTTGAGTAGGTTAATCTGGTAGTTTTTTGCAATCAGCATTCTTACCATGACATAATCAGAGAAAAAATAACAATCACAGGTTTAGATGATTCAGAGAACAGTTAATAGCGGAAACATAACTCAAGATAACAGTAATAAAAACAATTTCTGGAAAGGCAGTCGATGGTTTTGTTTTGCTGTTAACGCCTGATGACCTTTTGGTATTTCTTATGACTGGAATTAATAAAACGGCTGTTTGGAAAACTATATTTGTGTCCGAGCATTTAGGCACAGCACAGTCCCAATCGAGCAAGTGCTTTGCACTCGTTGCATGCTTTGCCTGTTGCAGTCATGGCAATACCAGCTAATAGCTCTGCCGAGGCAAACCATGCAAGGAGCGCAAAACACATAGACGATTACCTCTCTCATATATGTTATTTCTAAAGTGCACATATTTGCATTAACACAAATGCCAAGATGTGTTTAAAAGCCCTCTGTTTGAAGAAATGGTATGGCTTCTAGCAAGAAAGTAACCTTTGGCTTTTTCAAAATAGCTGAAAATTTATAATTTCTTGATCTTTTGCACTCATCATAAGCAGTGATTAATCACAAAAAAGCACAATTTAACCTGCAATCCCTGGGACAAAACTGGTTACTGTGCTGAAAACATAAAATTTGTTTCCACAGAAGAAAACCTCAAGTCCACATTTGTTTCCTCTTGAAAATGTATTGCCATACAAAGCACTGCTAATTCGTTACCAATTATATAGTTATTACTTTCATGTCATGCTGCTTTTAGTAAATGTAATGGTTCCTAGTGAACTTAGCCAGTAATCTAGTAAACCTTGCTAGTGTTGTGATTGGAAAACCCAAGCGTCATGTTTGCAAAAAAGCTTCACACTGTGGCGGCAAGCAAAAATAGAGATCACCTGAAAAGATCACTCTATTATTGCTTGTTTGCGCCACATATATATGGGTATTGTTCTTTGCGCACATCCCGTTCGTGGTGAATCGCACATTCAACGCAACGCCAATGAAGAGGTTGCAACAACATTCCCTCCTTTTTACAATGAACCGCACGGATGGTACATTTTTCTGCGAAGGTTGCACCTGGCACAACCTTCACATCCTGATCACAGCACCATTTTATTGCGATTGGAAACCCCGAGTGGCATGTGCGCAAAGCTTCACACTGTGGGACCAACCAACAATAGAGATCACCTGATAAGATCACTCTATTATTGCTTGTTTGCGCCACATACATATGGGTGTTGTTCTTCACGCACATCCCATTCGTGGTGAATCACATTCAATGCAATGCCAACGGAGACGTTGCAAGCAACACTAGTAAGCCTAATGGTTTCTAACAAAAAATCCTACTTTACAATGGTGTGCCGTGCATTTCACACTTAAGTCTGCAATGGTATCAAATCTGAATCATACTTGCTGTTAACAGCATGATTGCACAGCTACAAATACTATGGATATTATATAACTACTGAGTATAGCTTAGCTCTTTTCAGATCGCTACACCACTACAGACCCAGTTTGATCACTCTGACTAGAAAGTTGTAGTTAACGTTTTTCTTACTTCTATAAGTAACACCATGAATGTCCAGCTACGATGCCACAGCCTTAGCAATGATTAAACCAAAGAAAAATCAAAGGCTCGCAGATCCATTGCTGCAGTCTTGTGTCGTAACTCGTAACATTTACAGTTAGTATGGTATAAGGAGCACTGTTTTAGGTAAAGCAAGTATAGTTTTCAGTAAATTTGGGAAAACCGTTAGTATCTAAGAAGGGACCCGGATCTACCTCTCAAATGGCCATAGCTCCAGTTCCTGTCTTACATTTTAAACTGAGCTCTGTCTCCTGATTTTTCATCAGAGCTCCGGCTTCGCAGCCGTGACTAAGAGGGCATTAATTATGGTTGTAAATTGGTAAGCACATTGGTGGGCAACTGTTACTTTTACCACACCCTTCATGGCAAAACCATCCTTTCTTCACAAGCTCTTTTGCAACCTTTTTTTATAGACTAAGAACAAACAATAACAAAGAGTTCCATAATTTTATAGCAATATCTAGTCTTCCAAGCTAGTCCCAGTTGAATCTAGGGTTTGAACAGTCCATCTCATTGCTTTTAACCACATGATATTTTTTCATATTGGCAATTTTTCGTGTATATGGGCCATTTCAAACCAAACTTTATGGGTCAGATTGCTTCTGACTTTGTGGGATTCAATTTGCCAATCACTCGTATAGGGAGTTTTGACTGCTGCTTTTAACCAAAGATTTATTGTACTGTACATAAATGTAGATAAACACAGTGTTTCTTTTTAATTTATCAAGACACTTAGGAGTGGATGCACAGGTTGTTTGTTCAGTTTAATACAGTAAGTTCATTGATCAACTGTTAACCCTCTTTGAAAAATCAACTAGTGCATATGTGAAAATAAAATTATGTTTTCCTTTATATTTTGAAACCAAATTTTGTATAAACCTACTGAACATATCTTAAAACACATTCAACTAAACATTTGAAAAATGGAACACACCATTACAAGAATCACAGCAATTCTACCCAACATTTGTTAATTGGTTCATTGGATGATTCTTTAACAGTAAAGTATGTGGTTATTTACTATTTGAACAGAGTCATAGATGAAGGTGGAAGGTCCAATCAATCATCTCAAAAGTTAGCTTGACTCTCCAAAAATCTTTGTTTTATGTCAAGGTATTTATTTTCTTTACTTTCTTATGACAACATATCTGTGCACCCAGCAACCTCCAAAATGAATATGTCAGGCTCTACTTCAGAGATGAGCAAAGACATTTTTAGACTATGACACCTGCTAACAAGCTACGAATACATGACATTTATGTCATGACCTGAAGTACACCAAACAATAGTAAAACCAATTAGTAAAACTGAAGGGCAATGCTACACAAAAACCCAATCAGCAGCACCATAACTGCGAAGTAGAAAACAATTCATTTTATAATCAGCACACTACTCTAACTTGAACCCTCTCTTGTTTTACCTTCATTCAAACTAAGTAACTTGCACACAACTACAAACACCACTGAAAAGTTTGCTACTAAGCTTACTGACACTGAATCCTGATGGTACAATAATTGAGCAAATGTAGTAAATTCATCAATTACTACATGAAACAATCTGTTGGCACATTAAATTGAGCTTTTGACAACCAGACAGATGTAGCAGTTACTGTAATTAATCTTCAAATTTAATTCTTTGCATGAAGCTGAGCTAAAAGCCCCAAGGCGATGAAAAGTTAGTGACTATAGTTCCACCAGCAGACCTTCATTCACAAAAACTAATTTGTCTGCTGCCCAACACGTGACCCATTCGTACCTCTTCAAACTGTATTCACTTTTGTCCAAATATAACTCTTCGTGACACCAGTGGCACATTGAGCCTAGTCAAGGGGAAGTGTCTATACCTGCTGTGCGAGTGGTTGTCGGCTCGCCTCTCACCATTGCTGCTTTCGCTTTGCTAATAGAGGTTACGCATTTTATGGGACCACTTTTAATTAACTTTTTTTTTAATTTCCTAAACTTAAGGGTTATGTTTTGGTTTAGGTTTCGCTTTAGGTTATGGGTTTTACATCATTTTGGTGGTGGACAAATTATTTTCAAAAAATAAAAATCCGTCGGCAGACGTATAGTCACTGCCCAATCAAAAACTTTCATTTTGATGTTGCAGCAACTGATCAGTGATCATCTGATTCATGAACACTGATTTCAACTTGAATAACAATGCGCAAATATTCAAAAGATAGTCAGGTAGTCCCTTAGTACATCCCTAAGATAAAATAAGACATAAACAGCTCATGGTTAGTGAAAATACCCCTCATAATTGATTTTTCATTGTGATGACCCAGTGACCATATCTGTGAGTGATTTTGGTGACAGAGCAAAAGTACTAGGCCAACTGTTGGCCTACTAGTCAAGGTGGATGAGTGTCAGCTTAGACACCTTGTGTCACGTGACTTGTGTCAGACAAGTTGGTGGTTTCTCATGCAGGGTCCGAGACTGTGTGCTTCACAGCTGCATTATAAGATGCTTGTGTAAAGTTTACATTCAGTGGTCTTTGTCGTTTGAGCAAGTTGTTACAATCCACTGCTTGGCCGCACTAGATCTCAGGACCATCACCATTCTGGCAGAATACGCAACACCGAAAACAACACGCATTGTTTATCTTGAAAAACGCAAATATCAGTGATGAGCCTGAAATAATTGTTCATGTTATTTCACATGTACAAGTGTCGCAGATTCCAAAAATCGAATCAAAATAGGGCACCGGAACTTGAAATCCCAGCAGAATGACAACATTCCAAGGTCAGTCGGCGAAACGTCACTCAAAAAAGAAAAACTTCAAAAGCGGTAAAAATCAACCAAATGCTATATTCATTTTCATAACTTTCCGGAATCATCGGCAGAAAATTTTAATGTTGTTTCACATCTACAAGTCTCGCAGATTTTGAAAATCAAATCAAAATAGGGCACCGCGACTTGGAATCCCAGCAGAATGACAACATTCCAAGGTCAGTCGGCGAAACGTCACTCAAACAAGAAAAACTTCAAAAGCGGTAAAAATCAACGAAATGCTATATTCATTTTCATAACTTTCCGGAATCATCGGCAAAAAATTTTAATGTTGTTTGACATCTACAAGTGTCGCAGATTCCGAAATCAAATCAAAAAAGGGCATCAGCAGTGGCGGCTCGTGGTGAAATTGGCTGGGAGGGCTACAAAATTTCATCTCTGGTTGAACATGTAGGATTGTCGCCCTGGCTGTTTTTATAATATAGTGGCATTTCCAGTCACTCCAGCAGTCCTAA
>JGI24159J19872_10008141_pt1 | contig 13712 bp, 11 predicted proteins | sample Ectturendosymbi4_FD_19872 | JGI IMG/M metagenome (IMG submission 19872) | reverse complement strand
TAAGCGTAAAAAACGACAAAACTTTTTCCCGAAAGAACATCGCGGTTGAACAACGTTACAAATTAAAAACATTACCGGCCAGGTTTCCCGCTTTTGTGTCGCGATGTCGAAAGTAATGAATTGCTGGTCATTGTCGTGCCCACTCACTATGGCTATTTTCGATGGTGCTGTTGAAACAATGCCAGGTATCGAAAATCAACATGCAACAATATCAAATTTGATTATTTAAATCATCTTGAAGCAAATCACTTTCACTAGCCCCCATCTGTCAGTCTCTTTCACGTGGTTCACTCCCCAGCACATCCCAACACCCACCTGTCGGTCTATTTCACGTCGTTCACTACCGGTACCTAGCAACTCGTTACTGCAGAGGGTGCACAACCTGCAGCTGTCGATAAAATTTATGCGGCCGTGCACAATGCACATGTGGTTGAAATATACGTTATAGTGACCGTACTTTGACCCTTTGTCTATTTCTACTAAAATCCTGCGCGTATCGAGTTAACCCGTGCAGGTAGCAAGTACACAGGTACGGAAACCCGTAGAGTTATGCGTGCGGGTACAGGGCGGGCGCGGGATAGGAAACTCTTTGAGCGGGTTATTTAATGTTGACTCAATGCATGTGACAGTGGTACGAGCAAAAAAATAAATGCTACGGAAAGCTTGTTTTACAAAGGTGCAGAGAAGCAACGCCAACTGAAATGCCTTACTGGGTCAAAAATTGTCACTATCTTCGACGGGCCCGCACATTGAATGGTTTACTTACATCTTAGCAAAGCAAAATTTAGTTCACCAAACGCACTGGTAGCTGCTGTATGGTACACTTCTAATCCGGTGTTCTTCGACAGGGGTTCCGCAGAACGTGTAGTGGGTTTCGTGAGAGTTCTTAAATTTATTTTTGAGAAAATGATTTCTTGCTCCCTTGCTCCAGTATGTTGATGCGTCATAATGAAATGTTTTAGATCACCGTGTCGCATTCAGGCTCCAAGTAGGCCACTTAGTTGTACAGGAGGTTGAGTGCAGTTAATAGCCGAAAAAGAAATACTGATACTTGTTGCTAACTGTTGTGCAATAAAGAAGAACGTTATTTTTGCATCACAGCTTTTCGATATTGCCATGTACAGTTCACAGTAGACTTCGTAGAGGTGGTCAGATACATAGTAACAGGTGCAGGTTTAGAACGGAAACAGTGCGGGGCGGGTTGGAAGTCTGCGAGTGGGCGTGGAGAGAGGGGGCAAGATTTCTCAAATTCCTGGGGGTGCGGAGCGGGAGCGGACAAAAAGTTTCAACCCTCGCGGGATTCTAATTTCTACTGTGTGTGAATACTTAACAGAGAGCGTTCTAAGAGATATGTGGAAGCAGGTTAGGCTCTGTGTGTGTATGGAAGCAAACAGACGAAATGCAAAAAAATCAAGCCGACACGACGTGTAACAATGTGAATAGTGATGTCATAAAGCATTATATAATGAATTGGCGGTATGTAGTTTGAAACTTCAAATGTATATTGTAGCCACTTAACGGCTTATCAAAGCAATGGTGGTGTGGAAGTTGCATACTGTAGTAGTAGTGCGATGAATCGCGATTAAGGCCTAATTTAAGCTTGCAGTTGGTAACCAGATTTCCGAGACCATTAGCATCTTGTGGGAAAGCTTGTCCATTCATTCTAATTTCGATTATTATTTTTCAGGTTGTGCTAATGTTTTACAACAGTGCTAACCTCTCGGCAGCCGGTTTAAAGCTTGTAAACCTTACTTCATGTCTTTGACTACCCCATGCTTCTTAGGCCGCATTTGGTGAAAAGGTTGTGCACTTGTTTTTTTTTTATCGGTTATAGACCGAAATGTTTTTGAAATGAACGAAAAAAATTTCAGTCATTTCGGTCAGAGTGTTAAAAAATATAGGCTAATGAACACTGTTACTATCAGTTTTAACACAATTGTGAGACAAATGACCGAAATGTCTCAGCAAAAGTTGAGCAAAATGTCTCAGCGAAAAAAAACAGTTGTGCACTCCCCGTGTTGGTCTTTTACAAGCAACGAATCTTGTTAAAAAAAAAACACTAATTTCACCGAAACAATACATTTCAATAGGCCCTGTTTAGTGCTAGCTGCTACTAAATTGTTGACAGCCAAACTTCATTCACTTTATGTTAAGGAGTCGGAAATTTTGGAAAGGTCGGACATTTTACCTCCGGCTCCAGCAGGGACAAGTTTTTTATGCAGAAAAGTTTGATCGAAACAGGATTTAATCAGTTTCGGTTGAATCAGGATTTTGCGCAAAACAAGATTTTATACAGAAAATTTTTGGTCGCAACAAGAATTTACGCAGAAAAGTTTTTGGTAGACACAAGATTTTATGAACATCGCTTATTTATAAGATTTCGTGCGTGTCGCTCATTGAACTGCATCCAAAATACTTAGTAATTTTAAATTTAACACGTAAACCGGTGCCTAAATATTAACAAAATAACTACTGTCTACAATAAAATAAAGATTGATCATAAAAAGGCAAATTGTGGGATTTCCTTATTACTGTATTCATTTTGTAGCTTCTTTTGTGCACTTCGGATTCCAAAAAACAGGCTTAGCGCACTCTTATGCTGTCGATAAAAAATTCTTTCAACAGGTGGATTGCAATGTAAACAAATTCATATTCGAGATGAAATGCTTTAAAATCTTGTCCTTAAACGTCTTCCGGTACTTTCAAAATACGATTTATGCGAACGCCTAAGTGCAGTGAAAGTAACACGAAGAATGGCTAAAAATTTCTTCAAATGTCTTGAATCAGGTCACTGAACAGTTGCTGTGTAGTTTAGCTAAACAAATAGCACCTAAAAACAAACTATGACAAGAAACGCAACCGGAGTTGTTGAAATTTGAAAGAAGTAATAAAAGCCTTTGTTGGAAGTACCTGGGGGTTGAGGATCTGGACGTCCGGTACCTCGCCTTTCCAGATATTGACGACATTGCTCTGAATCGATCACCAGCGTCTGAAAACAGAACAACATCAATCAGAAGCACGTAGTTGCAACATGACGCACCAGCTACGATAAAGATCATTCCCAAGCAGAGACGCTCAAGGCGCAAAAGCATGGATTTCACAACCACAAGGTCGTCGGTTCGAAACAGGTCGCTACCGATGAACTGTCATGTGTTGAACATGTTGTTACCGATAAGACTTTGAACACTGCTCTATTGCCTGCATTACAAAAAAACGTAGAACTTCCTCAATGTTTGACCTATTCCTTTTATCACAGATTCTTGCAGTGAACAAAAAAGCCAGTAACAGAGCTGCAATTCAAACGCCCCTGCTAACTTCCAGTGAAAACAAGCTTCTCGTTGAAGGCTTGAACTTATAGAAACTCACTTCCATCGCGACTTTGTTCGTCAAGAAGTCTTGCGGTATAAGATTCAAGTTGACGAGCAAGAAGAATTGTTCGAAAAACTGTTTACGATCTGCAGGGTTGTGGTTCGTCCAGCGCACAATGCTATCGAACACGATTTGTTCTGATGCCTAGAAGAAAAGAGATAGGTAAATTAAACACAACTTCAATTGCATACATATATGGTACACATGCTTCAGAAAGGTGCAGTGCAAACTCTCCGTTCCCTTGGTACGCATTAATCAAATCCTGCAGTATTTCGGCATCAACCAGCTACAAAGGCTGAAAGTACGCGATGGTTGTTCGTATCAACATACAACTTAAAACGGTCTTCATCTAAGTCTGCTTACTCTCAAATTATATAATCCGATAACATAGTTTTGATCGACGAACATCGTCATAATCGGCGTAACAGCCGAGTGTATAGTGAATACTGGTTTAATAAGGATAATTAGAAAAATACTTTTGTTATTAAGGAGCATTAGTACCAATGTGTAAAATAGTCATATTGCACGAGGTGACAATCAAAAGATCTTTCAGTAAGCTTTTGAGGAATCAGCCGACTGGGCTCTGCTTACATCGTTTTGCAGTGATTCAAACTTGAATACATCTATACAGTATTCCAGAAAGCACGCTCCGCAAGGGGGTAAGCAAGGAATCAATCAGCAAATCATTACAGGAATTGACCAGAAAAATGACGCAATCAATTTTCACGGTAGTATGTCCGGGATACGGTTATAACGAAAAGATAAACAAGCAGTAAAACTGGGTTGAAACAAAACGAAGCGAAATGAAAGTAAACACGATTAACAAAATCTTAGTAAAAGAATATTTACAGCGAACCACAGAAATACGTGCTTTTGGGCCATAACACAATTAGCTCCGAATGCAGCAATTCCAATAATAGCTGTATTAATTTACGTTTCGTGTAGGTATTAAGAATAAAATATTTAATTTGCAAAATACGCACAAATGCACAGCAGCACAGTGTGAGGTTTTGCTAAATACCAAAACTCACGTTTGGTCTTGATATCAAAGCTGGACAGAAGATGCTACTGAAAGCAGAACGTGAATACCACGCCAAGTATATTAAATATATTGAGTAGGATATCTACAGTAAACCTCGGTTAATCCGGATCTTTGCCAAAACCGGATAAAACTGGTGGTACGAATGATTTTTAACGTTTTTCTTTATGAAAATCTTCGGTTTATCCGGATTTTTTAATCCGGTTCTTCGCCAATACCGGATAAAATTTTTTCTTTTTACATCTCTTAATCTGGATTTTTGTGCACTTCCACGTTGATGTTTTATTAAGTGCACTGACTGGTCTCTGGAAAATATTCGGTAGCTTTCAGATGCACCACAAGCGTGCTCACGATCGCCAACGAACGTTCAGAATTATGACAACAACGGCCGCAACTGAGCACAACATCCGACTAATCGTAGAGAATATTATTACGTCACACGCGGGCATAGCATGTCACGTTGAACATAACGCTCAAAGCACGCTGCCGCACTACGGTTCAGCCTGTTGATTAGTTTTGAGTTGTGTGTGAAGAGCATTATCCCTGACTGAGTGTATTGCACTCGGTAAGATGTCTGGAGGGCATTACCTTCCAAATAGAGTGACTGGATCGCAGAAAGCTCTGTCAGTCCAAAATCCCAAATTTCTTCGCAGCCAAGTAGACTGATCTAAAACTATGAACTTAAGATTGTTCATAACTGCCTGGAACAGGCGATTATTAGTCTGATGTACCATTGTAAATACATCAATAAATTCGTTGTGCTTCTGCGAAAGTATGCTATTGGGTCGTAAATGTGTTCAATTTGAGTGATTTCCACCGATACCTCAGTACTTAGATGACGTCAGGCTAGAAACAACCGTCTTCGGTTAAAACGAATCTTCGCCTAACCCGGATAAAATCGTCGGTCAAATTGAATCCGGATTAACCGAGGTTTACTGTACTCAGAATTTTCGATCCTTTTGTCTTTTGCTAAGTCAAAAGCGCAGCGTCAGATTTTGCAAACTAAGCAACTGCGAAAAATACAGGTAAAATCCAGTGAAGTACACATTCTTCTGTAAGCAATATTCAGTAGTTGCAATTCGCCAAACTTTCACACCCTCAATGAAAAATTGTCTTAGAGGGAACACTGCACACTACGCAAGAACGCTACCTTGCTTTTCTGCAGACTCAGAACGGCAACAACGTCATTCGGCTGAAGTTGACAGAAGTCGTCATGCTGTATGACATCAGCAAAATTAGCAGCGATCAGTGAGTCAGCTTTTTCGCACACCTCGTCAAGACTGTACTGCGTCCCGAAAGCTTTCAGCTTGAGGCAATTGTTTTTAGCAGCATTTTTCAACATGTACAAGTTGCATTCTTCCTTGAGCCCTGATTTGCAAAAAAACAACTGGAAACTGACAAAACAGATCAGGCTAGTCAATGAAAAACCAAACGCACTGACAAATGACGAGCAAATAAAAATGGAAAGAGTAAAATCTATTTTTTCGGAGTAATATAGATACCAAATAAAATCACGCTTCCTTCATTTTTGCTGATAACTCTCACTGCGTTTGTTGCAGATTTTAATGTTTCTGCTAAAAACACTATCGCAAATAGGTGTTTTTTTTCAGTTGGGCAATTTCTCTTGTACCTGCAGAAAAAGTAAAACTTAATCAACTTCTTGTTTTTTCTACATTACACAAATGTTCTTAACCTTTTTTACCACACCTCCCGTAATTTTGATCCTCCACTTGATGCCCCTCTACCCAGATTTCAAATATGTACTCCAAAAATTGTGTTCTGGTGCATTTTGTTTGCATCTAGATCGTCAATACGTTTTAAGTGGAAACAGTGGAAGTGTTAACTACACACAGGAAGTTTCTTGTAAATATAATAAACTGAATTTTCAATTTTGATTCAGGGATCGCGTCCCCGCTGGAAATTATCGATACATCCCTGGTAAGGTGTGCCCCCATAGGTTAAGAACCTCGTTTTATTCCATTTGCACAATCTTAAGACTTGTTGATACGTTAGCAACGTATGCACATCACGACCCAATTTAACTGGCGATGCGGCAAAACATTCAGATTATTATAACAAATGATAAACAACCAAGGAGTGTTTTTCACCAAGTAGACTTTGTCTCGTGTTGCACACCCTGACGACAACGCAAGGTGATAAACCTTTTCAATAGACAATTGCTACTTCTGTAATGGAATGCACAGCTTTTATGATACACTATTTATTTAGACAACAGAAGTAGCGGTTACTCTCCGAGCCGTAGAAATAAGGTAATAAGTTCTTGATTCTGTAAGCTTGCATTAAGTAAAGACTGTTTTGCAGTTACGAATCCAAGATGCCACTTGTACACATAAATGGACAGCTGAATCAGTATTACAGTGTAAAAAATGAGTTCAAAGAGCATTTAGCATTAATATCAAATCGAACAGCACAGTACAGTGGCAGTGCAAGTTGACATTGATCAATGATTGTGACAAACCTTCAATAAGTTTTCTGCAGACCAGCTTTCTCATCTGAAACTATTGCTTATGTTTATAATGGCATAATTAAGTGACAGACCACAAAAGCGCTAGTAGCTGCAGCACTTACCTGCCACTTGAGTGAACTCAGCAGCATCCAACATTTCATAAACATTGTCCTCTGTCAACTTTGCCACACCAGTGTAAATGTAATCAATAACCCCATCAAGAATGTCTCCTGAGACTGTGGTGATAGTATTTACAGAATCATACTTTTCTTGCATCTGCACAAATACCACACCTTTTTTTCTGACATTCAAACATCAACTCTTCTTCTACATCCAAACACCACACATTTGGACTTAATCAGCATAAGTAAAATGATATTTTGGCCTTACGGCATCATTTTCAATGTTTGATCAGTGAACAGTTTTCAACTTAAGCAGACCTTGATTTTCAAGTGTTTGCAAAAAAAACTTATTTCCAGCATCACACACAGGAATACAGTATGCAGCAGCATTGATACGAACGAGTAGTGTTATCGAAATACAAAATAATACAGTGTTGGCTTGTGACATGTCAAAAGTTTATTTAATGTCCTTTGTACACACATTTCGTTGCACAAAACATGGTTGACCTAAACATACATCACTAAAAAGTAATTGCACCTACCTCTGTAGTGAACAATGTATAAAAGAACTCTGAAACTGCTCCAATGATACTTTTATGAACAGAATGAAATCCATTTTCTGTTCGCAGATTTCCATCACAGAATGCTTGCCTTCCTGTCCTGTCTCTGCATAATCAAAGATAGCAGTTAAATAGACCAAGCTAGCTCATCCAGCTTAAAAATGATTGAAGAAGTTTTTGAAAACAGACTGAAAACCAATTTCTGAAAGGCCTACATTTACAAATATGTGCGCATGTTTCAGATATTCTGTACATTCAAAGCACTGCACCAAAACCCTTCAAGGACTGCAAAGCCAGAATAGTGACTATGGCTTTGTCTGGTCATAACTTGCCAACAGACATAGAGCTGTTCAAACCCTCTACAGCAGGGGTGGGGAACCTATTTACTCTCACAGGCCGCATGAACTGTGCGTTATCGCTGGCAGGCCACAACATCAAATTAATTTTATCCCAAAATCCAACCTTTATCTAATAATGAGGAAGACTAACTTCTCTTAATTTAATATCTAAGTACCTGCTTATTATGAAGCTTCATTTTGAGGTTATGCTGTACTTTAACTTGGGAAATGAAAATACTGATGCGGGCCATAACAAATGTTCACGCGGGCTGCATTTGACCCGCAAGTCGAAGGTTCCCACCCCTGCTCTACAGAATCAGGAAGTCTTCTAGTTTCAAGTTTGTGATCCTGCATTTGCCAGATTCTAGTTTGTGATCCTACATTTGCCAGATCTGTTTTAAATTCATCATTTTTTCAATTTCATTGGAAAACCTGCAATTGACATCGGGGCCATCCATTGGCATGGCCCCAATGTCAATTGCAGGTTTTCCAATGAAATTTTCCTGATGCAGGTTTTCCAATGAAATTTTCCTGATTGTGCATCCTGATGTGTCCTCTACATTTTCATGAGCACAACCATACACGTCAGTTACTCTGGTATGTTTCTGGTTGCAGCTTCAAACTACATTTCCTACTTGCAGCTGCAACTAATAAGTATAATAAGTGACGATTCTGCTGGGAAACCTTATGCTTTTTCTTTTAAAATTTTTTAACTTTTTCAATACTTCACATATATTTTGGCNAAATNCAATACTTTTTCAAGATCTTGACAACCAATTTCACAATTCAATACTTTTTCAACACTGTGCTAGAACGCTGGACTAAGAACTAAGATTTTCTAGAAAACATGACATCAGTAGCTCGATTAATTGATTAAATTCTTGAAATGGCAGTTTATTTGCCAGAATGACACACTGCACAAGAGCCAGGTTCACTGTTCTGGTGCCATGCAGTGATAAGCTTACAGTTCACTCTTGACCGCTGAGTTGCAAAACTTGCAAGCAGGTTGTTGTACTGTTAGTCCCCATTGTGCAATAATGGCATTTGCAACAAATCTTTAAAGATAAAGTTACCGTACTACGAATTTTTTCGCATATGACTGTAGAATGCATACACCTTGGCAGATAATGCAGTGAAACACTGAATGCTGATAACAGCAAGCGATGTGGTTTTACACTGTATGAAAAGAAGCATGAGTGAATCTGTAGCAATGCCTCCTTCAAGTTTGAACTCTTCATTTTCAGTGTGAGTGCAACCAATGCTCCTAGGTAGTGAATACTTTAACACTTTCGATACCAGGTGGATTTCACAAGACGATATCCACCGCAACCAGGTGGTTCACCTATAAGGAGCACAAGAGCCACTGTTATGGCAAAGATTTGCAACACTATTACTTGCTAGCTGATTGAGCTAGAGAGCTGTTCAAACCCTTACGGATTTAGCAAGTCTTCTAGTTTAGACTGAAAATTTTTTTTTTGTTTTAAGTTTGGGGTTTGTTTGGGTGATGTCATAATGGGGGCATGTTTTTGCCTTTGTGGCTGAGGTTACCTATGGCCATGGGCGCCAACCCAATGAGCCAGTTTTTGGCTTTATTTTTTTAATCATAGGTTACCATCCTAGTCTTAGCCCAAGATTGGCTTTCTAGCATATCTGGAGCCAAAATTATGGCTCAAAAAACAAAAATCGGGTAAAAATTCAAATCCCACAAAAGGCAACCTTGGCCATTTTGACTAAAAACCGTAACTTGCCGGCCAATTGAGTTAGAGAGCTGTGAGAGCTGTTCAAACTCTCTAAAGACTTTGAAAGTCTTGTACTTTGGAACAAAAAAAGCTTTAGGTTTTGGATGTCGTGTATCTTCTTGAAATTTACATGATGGGAATACGTTTATGCATATTTTGTTTACATTATGATGACGTCATCGGGCCCTGGACACCAACACCAAGAGCCATTTTTTTGACAATATTTTTTTTTAACTCGGCTATGATATGAGTCTTTAGAAGGTTTGTGGTTCCAAAAATATGACCAAAATGCCGCAAATTAATTAGGGAACTCCCCACTAATCTGCCAGGGGATTCTGGAAATATTTTAATTTTTTGGCCGTAACTTAGGACTCACAAATGCTAGAAAGTCGATCAAGAGTGCAAAAGACAAGTATTATAGCCTATAATCCAATTAAGCTCAGCTTTGAGCCACAAAATCGGCTTGTTGGATCAACTGATGACGTCATGAAAAAAATCGCAAAACCCACCCCAGTCGTGATGTCAACAACCAAAAACCCCAAACCCTAAGCTTAATATTTTTTTAGTTTCAAACCAGTGTGTTCTCAACACTTTCGCACCCACCCGAGTTAATTCAAGTTGTTCACAAAAAAACAGCTGGATCGCATGTGGCTTTACGCGAGAATTTCTCAGGTCCTGTACGGGTTACAGACTTGGTTGAAGTGTCAAAAGACTCAGCAAGTCTTGTTGTTTGCACTCGAAAAAAATTTTTGCTTGGGGGGTGCGGGTTTTCTGAGTGACATCATAAGTGGAGGATTTTTAGGCCACCTTGGCCAACTACACCTGGCCCTGGGCCCAATCCGCTAGATGGTAGTATTTCGCTTAAGTTTTTATTGGAAACTAGGCTACAATCCAAGTCTTTTGATACTTTGGATGACCTGCTGGGGATTCAGGTTCAAAAGTTATGATCTAAACTAATAAAAATATTTGACTTAATTAGTTAATTAGACAATTAATTTATTTATTTATTTTAGATCATAACTTTTGAACCAGAAATGCTAGAAAGTCGATCAAAGGCTTAAAAGAATCGGACACAAGCCTAGTTTCCAATGAAAACTTCAGCAAAATACTTTGGCCTAGCGGTTGGGCCCTAGGCCAGGTAACAGCCAAAATGACCCAAAAACTACTTCACTTATGACGTCACTCACAAAATATCCGCAACCCCCAAAAATTCTTTTTCGAGTGCAGACTAGAAAACTGGCCGATCCATTTGAGTCCTAGAACAACCCTCCAGTGCAATCGGCAGAGGAGCTAGGGCGTTGGGAAGGCAACTGACAACTGCTGGTTTTAGGGCGAAATCAAAGTACTAATATATCGTACCCCGGCTCTCAAATTTTTTTCGTTGTGACCCCTTGCAAAAGTTTTCTATAGTTGCGATGCACAAACAATACTTGTTATTAATAAAGACATATGTTATCGAAGAGATATATTGTAATTCATGAAAGCATGATAAAACCACCCTGACATTTTGTTTGATTTGTACTTTTGTTCAATTAAAGTAAAGCACTGAGAACTTCTACACATGTGTGTTACATCTTCCTTCTACAATAATAGCTTTTGAATGAACACCGTAATTTTATCTGATACATCAAGCATATTTTTATCTGGCCAAGGTGTAGAAATAATGAGTTTATTCAATTTACCAAAGAAATCACACAAGTAAACCAATTTAAATAAAAGTTCTTTCTAAACTAAGCAATCACTAAGTTGACAATTTTTATAACTGATTACTGTTGTATACAGGGGCGCATCCAGGGGGTCTGTTTGGCTGTCATGACAGGCCCCTTTGCACCACAATATCAAAGGCTATCACTGCAGGTCTCTAATGCGAATGGTTTGGAACAGGCAACAACCTGCATTTCCTTGTAATGTTGCATAGTGCTATTACTAAACAACAACATCCCTGCCCTGTCTAAGTGGTGCCTGCGCAATGACATGAAACAATTCACGTTTTTGAACACTGTAAACTGATATTGCGTCGAACGCACATGTTTCGGAATTACCAACTGGCAGTGCCAACTCCAATGCAAGCAAAGCTGTCAGAAGCTCATACACTGCCATGCACAGTCGCAAACTCAGAGCTATTTTGTAATATTTCGCTTCGTGGCGAGAGGACACAGTGTCCAATCGCGATCATTTTGTTTTGCAGTTTCAGACCAAATTTTATCTGCTATGTACATCTACTAGGTTATCACCAAATCAAATAAGTTTAGGCCTTCCAAGATTTCGAAGGGATTTACTAACAGTTGTAGAGCCCTACTCAGTACAAAGATTGTTTTTGTTTAACTAAAATAGTTCTGACAATCAAAAACCTTGACAACACATTAAATATCAATTAACTAGTCCTATTTTTGAAAGAAAAAGAACATTTTCGTTTCAACTCTACATGGATATTAACCATGGTTTCTTCACTTCCCTGGCAGATTTTTTTTTATTTTGATAACATACCTTGCCAGTCTAAAAAAGCACCACTGAACATGAGCTTGTTAGATATACTTAAAATAAAAATTACAGTTAACATCAGATAGCGAAGAAGTGAAAAATCAAATGTGGATATGTGCAAGTCCAAATCATCGCAACATGATGAAAGCAGAGCATGGCAAACAGATTCCATGAAAGCTCGCAGCTTACTCAGTGTCAGAGCCTTCGATAATCTGTATGAAAATACTCATGAAAATAGCATTAGTTTCTAGGATGCTAGATTGAATATACATATAACTTCGATCGTAAAATACAAATTTTACCATTATCAATCTGATGAAATGTTTTGAACATGTCAATTTTATCATTGGTATCATGAAGCAGTTGAGAAAATTCTAAAGTTGTTTCTAATGCACAAAAAAACTCACTGTAGCATATGACACACAACCAAATGACAATGCCTATATTTGCTGATGCGAATGAGCAATATGAAGTCGTACCTTATATCATCTAACTAAACCTATTTTATCTCAACCAAAAATCATTTTGCAATAATTGAACTATAACAAATCCAATGAGCATGTCTTGACTAGCAATAAATATTGGTACAAAAAGACAATGGAAGCTTTAATCATTAGATCACTGTACTTCAAGCTTGCCTGTTTAAAAATTTCATGATTTCCACAGCATGCTTTTCATCATATTCCTTCTTGATGATAGGAACTGGAATTATTGTATTTGGAGCCTTCACAGCCTTTTTCATCTTCTTAATTTATAGTACATGCAAAGCAGCTCAAATCAGAAACATAACTAAAAACAAAGTCAAGCAGTAATTAAATTACTCTCATCATTTTATGATTTGCACATTGATTTTTGCTAAACACACGCAACTTGCCCACTAAAATACAGTAGCAACTTTTATGCAATCAACTAGTTATTGATTTTTCACAGAAAACGCTTATAACAACTTAGTTGTAGATATTTTATGCATAAGCACAAACATATCAAATTTGCACAGCATTATAATTCTAACCTGAAATGAACTACTAACCATAAAAAGAAACTATTTCATAAAAACTAAGAAACGACCATTTTGAAATAGGTGAAATTCTACTGAAGTCAAAATATGTGGTTCAAAAAATTTAAAACTAAGATCTAACATCACATTAATAATGAGTGGTATGTTATATTTTTACTGAAAATACAACTAGCCTCTCCTTAAAAAATTATCACACAACTGCATTTTTACATTCTAAATTTCATTTGGATCTCTAAATCATTTCAAGACACTTCGATTTTTGAATCAATTTTTTTTTGTTCGAAGCTTGGTCCAAACACGATTACTATTCCCAATGTTTTTAACCAGCAAGGAAAAATGCAATAACAGCTAACCTTAACCTTATTTTGCTTTTCATGTACTCAACACTTATTTGATTACATTACTGTTTATTGCTATAAACCTTTTTGTAATCTGCTTATAACTTTGCCCAGACTTAACCTCATTTGGTGATGCTATGTGCCTGGTGGGACATACATGCAACTGTGGTACACTATTATGGTCCGGTCCGTGAGTAATTGGATTCCATCTTCACGATTTGTGGCAATAAACATTGTTTTT
>JGI24159J19872_10008139_pt1 | contig 13712 bp, 9 predicted proteins | sample Ectturendosymbi4_FD_19872 | JGI IMG/M metagenome (IMG submission 19872) | reverse complement strand
ACACCCCCAAACGAACAAACACTGCAATGTCCGAGCACTCAGTCACAAAGTAAAATGCGGTTGTAGTGTTCAAAGAATAAGGACGAATATAAACAATGGAACTGCATCAAAGCATGCAACCATACGTTGTTAAACATTCTGCATCTAGAAACATGGTCTCCAACTAAGCCAGCTATGTCCAACCCGCGGCCCGCATGCGACCCAGTTTAGGTGTTCGCTGTAGTAAAAGTATCCTACATACTGACAACCTGTCCTTATTTTGATAATCTTGAACTTGACATTTTTGATGCAGGTGGTCCTCAGTGCCACTTTTTCAGGTTTGTTACCATTGCAGTTAGGATTCGAACACTTTCAGTATGACTTAAGCTAAATTTAGTTTGCTAAGATCAAAGTAAGCCATTCCATGCGCGGCTCTCAATCATATGTCATTCAATGTGGGGCCCTGGTCAAGTCAGTGACATAATTTTTGGCTCAGTAAACCATTTGGGTTGGACATAGGTGAATCAAGCCATGCTTTCTCAAGGGTGAGCTATGCCTAAATTGATGAGTTATGAGAGAATATTTGGCCAATGTCTATAACGTCAAAACTGTGATTATCTTCTGTAGAAGTAGTGTTTACACCTGCGCCTCTCAACCCTTTCTACTTATTGAAGTTTTCATTAACATTTTAACATTAACTCTTTTTTACGAATTACTAAGTAGCCAANTCAGAAAAATGCAAAACTACTTATTTTGCTATAAGCCGTAGATTAAGCTTCTGTTACCGTATAANGCAGTTCATGCACAAGGATGGNTATATTTTATATTTGCCTAATAACATTGCTGGTTNCTATAGGACTGCGGAATAAGAGNTTGCTAAATTTCGTAACACACATGTTGGCATAGTCACGATGTTAACTGTTAGGCCTACTGCTGTGCATATAGACTTAACGCTCATAATGTGCCGTTGAAACATCGTTACACTAGCTGATTTTGCAAAATCTTTAATGTTGCCGCTCACATTTTTACACCGCTTTTCCCCAGGGACAGCTAATGATTGGACACAGCATCTGAAAAACCTGACCTAATGAGAAATTCTAATGTCAGATATTCGGAATCATCAACCTGAAATTATTCTTGCAGTAAACTTTCTACTTCGCTCAATGTGCTGTTGACCGCAGTGTTATCATAATAAAGGAAGGCTTTCCCTTCTGTGCTCATTGCAGGATGGGGACTTTGGGTGGATGCATCCTTCATAATCTGCATGCAAGTGGCAACCAGAACCAGGGCTGTGGAGCCGGAGCCCAAGCAATTTTGGATGGCTGGAGCCGGAGCCTGAAATTAGTTCCCGTTCAACAGACATAGTTTGCGGGACAAGCGAGTTGCACAAATAATATAATAAAACCTAGATGCACAAATAATAAAAACCTAGATGCCCAGAGCCGGAGCCTGAACTTTGAGTTCCGGCTCCACAGCCCTGGTTGCAACACGACAGGCATGTTTTACCGCTTCCCTGAACCCGAAAATTTTACAGAAATCAAAACTGGCGGGTGTGGTTGTCTACGTCACAACGGATAATTGTGACCGAAACAAACGCGACGCCGAGTTCCAGCTCCCGTCGCCGATCGTTTGCGCAAAACTGAGCTGAACAGGATATGGTGTTTAACCGGTTCCAATTATTTTCCACGAACGAGACGACATCTCGCTGATCGAACAGATAAAAATGTCTCTTTTTGAAAGCAGCCGTTGTGCAAACCACAGGCGTGACGAATATGACTTTATTATATTTCGCCAATTGAGGATAGCTGGCTAGTCAAATATTGGCCAATATACAACACAACTATGGGCATCGGAAGGGGGGTAGGGGGGCCAAGCACCCCCGAGTTTTTTAAACATGGTATTTTGTTATTAGCGTTTTAGTACAAAAACGTTTCTCTTAGTTTAGGAGCGGGTAAAACGAAGTTTCACCACTGTTGCCCACCCTGAAAAAATCCTTTTGGTCACCCCCCTGGGAAAATCCACTATTGCCTCCCCCCTGGGAAAAATCTTCCGACGCCCATGAGCACAAATCTTGCATACTTGCTTGCGTTGAGGTGAATGCGGCTAAAGTTGTGCTACATGTGTAGGAAAATATTAACCGGTCGTTATATCGAAAGGCTGCAAAAATGAGTTTTGCAAAGAATCAGTTGAGACGAGTCTCGGCCATCAAACGAACGGATGTGGAGGAGGATTTCAAGCGCGTTTAAACAGCGTCGGTGGCTGCCGAGGGTAGAGAGAGAAAAACGACTCGGTGTGTGTTTTACTCGAATTTCGCCGAACAACGATCAAAACTTCAGCTTTTCCACAACCTTTATCTCGACCACAAGGTCTGTTCGCATCTCACACACAAACGCATCTGGTAACATGTCACGAGGCATGCACGCTTAAAAAAAGGCCAAACGAAAGTGTAATCAGACAAGCATATAAACGCAAGGAAAAAATACAGCGCACAGGTCATAAGAGTGCGATACATGGAGGCTACAATACACTTAAAGTCCACTTGGTCTTAGGTCAGGTACTGCATCTGTAGGTGTTACTTGTAATAATACCAAACACGCTGAACTCACTTTTGTTCAATCACACTAAGCGGCATGAACTGATACGGAACACGAATAGCGGGGCGGGAGCCAAGAGCAAGTCTTTGAAAGCCGCTCTACGCCGGCAAGGCAAGAACGGGAATAAACAACAGGTTTGCTTTCTGAAATAAAACAACGGTGCTTCCTTTAAACGTTCAATAAGTGTAAAAAGAACTGCAAGAGCAAGTGTGCGCTTTTTGTATGGTTTGCGTTTCGAACCCTTGTCACAACAAGCCACCCTTAGTTTTGCATAGAGTTAGTTCATAAATGTGCGCTGTATGCAAATGCAACGAACGGGCCTTTCCGACGTCGAAGCCGCGACAGAAGGAGAAGCGATTAGCGTTACCAGGCAACCTAACATCGACGCACCCGGCCACCCGAAGCGGTTCTGCGTTCGCCGCGATGTCTCCAGCGCACGGCGTCACTCCGACTTCTTCGCGACCGTATCGAGCGGGGATTTCCAGCCGTTCAGCAAAAACAATGGAATCGCGAGCAGGACGGCCCCGCAAGTGTACGTCACTGTGGGCCCGAGCAACCAGTACACGGCCGAAGCGCACACCGGGCCGGTGGCGCGGGCCAACGCCCCCAACGAACGCAAGATTCCCATCACCCTGCCTTTCTCCGATTCCAGACCTGAAATGATAGGTCATTGTTATCGAAGGTTCAGCGGACCGTGACGAGCTGCGTCATTTGAAAGTACACAACAATCGCGAGGTGATGTTCGTGTTGTTGTGTTTCTGGACTGGAAGTGACACGAAGCGGCGGATAAATCCGCCGCGACGACGTTCTTTCGGTCTTACAGGCAACAAAGAATTAAGCGCGACAGGAAATGTCATCGCAAAGTACAAACAAACTTTTACTGGCACAAAATTTCAGGCTTCGCTGAGCTTCGGATTCAAGCATGTAACGGCTTACTTCCATTAAATCCAACAAATAAAAAATTTACAGCAAAAAAGATATGAACGCTTATGGACTTGACAGAAATCAAAATTTATGAACAACGAAGTGTTTCAAGAACAAACCAAATTTGAAATAACGCAAACAGCAACGAAAGCTTTAAACTTTTAGGCACGTCGCACTGCTGTCAGTTTTTATATTGCTATGAAAACGGGGAGTATGTAAATTAACAACAGCAAGTAATCCAACTCACCGTGGGCAGAAGTCATGGCTGATAAGCATGGAACAACAGACGCTGCAGCTGTAAAGGAAAAAGAATGTGGCGATACTTGATTTACGATTCGGTTTAAACTTCGCTTCTTCACCGGTGCGTGCAAAAAAAGAAAAAATCAAGACGCCGCGGCGATGAATGATGAGTTCTACAAACAACCGTCAGAACGAAGTTTCGTGAAACAGAAGAACAACAAAACAGACTGAAACAACCGTTACTGAAATTTTGCATTAGAAATAGGCTCAGGCTCAACACATAGTGCCACGGGGTAAGTCATCGTTAGGCTTCATGATGTTTAAAATGCATTCAGCGAATAGGGTTGCCGACGTCAGTTGACACAATTCACGCTTTTCACTGCAGGAAACTAAACTAACGGAAAGAAACGTTAAAATTTGAGCAAACTGACTAAAAGCACGGTTCCTTACCAAAGGCAAACAGCACCAATCCAGCATAGAGCATCCCAGAAGATGTCGACATGCCAATAACAACGAAGCCGGGAATTAGTAAACTGATGCCCTGCATAATGCACATGTTTGAAAGTGTTAACTTAGTTGTTAAAGTGTCATAAAAGCCAGCACAGACATTTTGCAAAGAAAATATACCAGTCGACTAAGGTTCTGTACGCGATATATGCAAAATGGAAAAGGGGCACGGACTGCCTGCAGCATATATCTTCCTGAGGGCTGTGCCCATCAAGTAAAGCAATTAAAACTGCAGGTTTGCAATGAAAAGTCAGCTGTTAAGCATTTTTGTTGCTTAGTTCAGCCAAGGTATTCTGCTTAGCCGTTAACATCGGCCAGGTGTAAATCCACGGAAATCCAACAGACAGGGGTTCATAAAATTGACAACTTCAGTGGCAGAAACAAAACAAAGAAAATGTAGGAACTAACGTTCACATGAAGTGAACTGTATAGCAAACGGTGAAACACAACCAGTCTCCCCAAAAAAACGGACAATATTTATGAAGTTAAAAGGTGTTAAAAGGTTTTCGCAATTTCTACGGGTACTGAAAACCATCAACGTTTGGGAGAAGCAATGGCAGACCAGCAGCGGTAAGTGGCAGCCACGAATGGTTTGACGATAGTTCACCAAGGTGATACTTTTCGCGAGATGCATTCACACGCTGGAGTAGGGGGGATGCGATGTTGAAACGAACTGCCTCGAATAAAAAAAAAAAAACTCACCATTACTGCGAGCCGCTTTTCTTTCCCGGCCATTTTTCTACGAATATATCCACCTTGGACCAGCGCCATTATGAGCCCTAAAACTGCGAACATTTTGCCTTGCTCCATCCGCGTAAATGAAAATCTGCGAAGGTAAGACATCTTTCTGACGCTTCCTATTTACAGCGTAAACTGCAAACCATGCTGACTTGGCCGCTTCTACCTCTTTGCGGAAATATAAGCCAACATGTATTAACACTTTTATTGTTAAAGGCGGATCTATTCAATTTTGAAAAAGCAAACCAAGGTTGAACTGCAGCGTGCTTGACTCTAAAACAGTGAGAAGCGAAGAAAACCACACCGTGATGGTGATTGCGCGTTTGTGACAGTCAACCGAGGGAGATCTGAAACTGTCTCAAGTTCAACGATTTATTATTTTCGCTCGTAAATCGTAAACAGTGTTGTTACCTAGACAACGAACGTTCAATCGCAGAAAAAGAAGTTCGGACTGACAAAACTTAGAGAAATTACTTACAATTTTGGGATATTCCTGCACAGCATTTATAGCACAAAGCGTATCTCTTGGCTATAGAAAAATATACTACACAAAACAGTCTGAAATAACCGCAAACGCAACTAAATTGGCAAATGAAGACTTACCGTCTATGTGCAAGAAATGTGAGGGTAAATTCCAAACCAGAAAATAGAAATAAATACAGAAAATACACAACGCCGATCCTACGCAGAGACGAAGCTGTCGAAAGACGATTTGAAGAGTTATCAAACGTTAGAAACTTACAAACCGCACTAAAAAGTCTCCGTTTTCACCTTTTTTCGTGTTGCGTATCGAGTTCACAGCCGAAAAACAAAACAGAGCCAAAGGATTGAGTAGATGGCACAGGTCGGCAAAACTACTGGCAACGGAGCTGGCCTGCACGAAAATATCTAGCTTGTAATAGTAATTTAAAGCTGTCTTTGCGAAAAGATTCAAACACAAAAAAGTTGATATTCTTCTTACCCGTTTGTTGGGGGGCAAAGTTTCTGGCAGGTTTCTATATACGTACAAAATATCAACACATGTTATTGCGAAGCTAAACAAAGCAGGCCCCATGTAAAATCTTGACTGATCTTCGAAGACTTTCGCAAAAAGCGCTCCCACCAAAGGTCCAAAAACAAAACCAACTGAGAAGGCCACGCCGATGAATGCCTGTAAATAGAAGCCATGGTATAAACGGTAGGCCCCTACAAAATTACAATGATTATTATACAAATTACAGGACCGTGAGTGATACTTACCATGCCTCGAGACCTTTCTTTAGCTGTTGGCAAATCAGCGATAACCGCGGTGCTAATGCTCACATTCGCTTCAGAAACTCCGGCAATGACGCGTGCCACAAGAAACAAAGCGAAATTATCGGACGCAATCCAAAGCAAGTAGGAAATGGCTGAACCGGCAAGTGACGTGATGATCATGGCCCTTCGCCCGTACTTGTCAGACGCGGCACCAAAAAGGGGCGCGTTGATAAACTGAAGCAAGGAGAAGAGGGAGCCAATCATGCCTGCATCAAAACGCGGGTAAGTCAGATTTTAAGCAATTAAGGATACGATAATTTTGAACTCTTGTCACTTAATTCAGAGACATTCAGGTTGAAAATACACCCGTCAGAATAAAAATGTTTTCCTAAGTAACCAACACAACTTTGTATGAAGCTTTGCAGGGAAGAGGAAATGTTGCAAACACATTTTTGGACACTTGCAAGACAATGACGAAAATGAGGAACTTGTGGCGCATACCTCCAAAAAGCACCGAGTTTATATTCTCTGCTTCAGGCACTGCAACACAACTTCGAAACGTGGATACCACAGATTCCATTCGACTGTATAGAGTACCCTGATCAAAAACAAAGCGATAAATTAACATGAACAAAAAATCTTAATAAAAAAATATACATTTCCACCACCAAAATGTTTCATGGATGCCTGTGCTTGATCCCATAGGGATGGTCTTAAAATAATGATTAGCAACTGCAGTCACACCACACAACACACATGTGATTTCACGAAATGCAAGACCTAATTTAAAACACTACAGTAAATCTTTTCAAAATATTCTGACAACTTTAACCTACTCTAACCACAGTAAAACATCAACTTGATGCATGAAACAAAGCGAAGTGCAAACAGTTCGACTAAACAAAACATGACTTGCTTTGTCATTTTTTTGATAAAATTCAAGTAGTGATGGAAAAAGGGGAAGGATGACTGTAAATCCAAGCAAATCAATCAATAGGGAAATAAAAACAGTGGTCAAAACTTTTCTTGAATCTTGAGCTGGAACAGATTCATCCTTAGCAGTTTGATGCATTTTTGCAATTCTACAACTAAAACATGCAAAACTCACAGTGCGAAGTACACGTCACATGGATGGATGTCTGTACAAAACAAACCCAATAAAATTTAGTGAGCATTGTGAAACTTCTAAAGCTTACAGCAGTAAAACAGTATATAGCTGCAAACACTACAAAAACATATCAACCATTCTAAACAAAACAATGTTAAAGACACAGCTAAAACAAACAGTTTGAAAACAGTATATCAAGTAGAAAACCGTACATATTTAGAAATAATAAGAAAATGTTGATGAATTGTAGATAAATTCTACAAATGCAAGCATTGTAATCTTTTGACTGATTGATTCACTGTCAAGTGAGATTTATGCAATTTGTCATTTAGAACAACCTTCTGATTCTTGGAATTCTCAGCAAACCTATGTTGTTCAAGGTCAAGCAAGTACATTAATTGCACTCAAACACAATGCACATGCTTGTTCAATGTTCATACACATAATATTGTCTGTAATTTCAACAATAAATTCAGGCTTGTCTTTCTAAAGTACATGCAAACAGAACCTACTTATTGGCATTGACTTTGTATCATAATGCTGCTACACAAAATCATCATCAATTTAACTTTTTGTTTTAGAATCAAAAAGAGAATAACTTGCACTTTTGAAATTGAGTTAATAGAAACAACAGTTGACTATCAATTAAATTTAAAAGCCAATGGAGGTTTATTCAAAAAGACGTAGTACCACCATTTCAAATAATAAATTGTAGCTTTTCTGATTAGGAGCAACTGCTTATGCATTGAATTAAAGATAAAGTAAAACTATCTGGGTAAAATTTGAGCGAATAAAAGCTACACATATTAGTAAACAACCAGATTAACTCTCATGAACCTGTTCTATCTGGCAAAGAACCTATGCAACAAGACTAAAACACCACACTTCAAATTTTTATTACAACTACACTCCAAGGACAATTGTCAAAAAATTCTACTGCAGGTAAAAATTTGTTTTATGGTAAAAGAGCTAGTTAAGCAGCTCACCAGTTATTGAAGATTTAAAATATCACAATCTTGAAAACACACTTGGGCTTTATAGGCCTGTTGGTCACCCAATAATGAACAAAATAAACAAAATGCAAAGGTATTAGCATTTTGCAACATTCCAACAATATTTTGCACATAACTTGCGTAGTTTGAAATCTAGTATACACCTTCCTTAATACACTAATTATACATTTTATTCAGAGCAAATCCAATACTTACACCACAGTTACTAAGCTAGATTTGTCAACTAACAAATGCTTCCAAAATATTTTAAAGGGTTGTCATCACAACAATTATTGACTCTGTGCTTTGCAATGACTTTAAAAATCAATACTGGATCTTAAAGGGGGATCTTTCCAACATAGACAGGTACCTTTCAGAGCTAAAAACAGAAATAGTGTGGAGTTACAGCATCAAGAATTTCCAAAAAAGTGAATAAGATCAAAATAAAAAATGTTATCTGAACAGCCTGGTGTACTGCAGAAAATACAGTTGAAGTTTTTTTTAGTAACTACCTTGTTGCGAAAACATTTTCTTTTTGCTGAGACATGAACTCATTGTGCACTTACTGCTTCAAAGGGCAAGTCATGAGAACAACACAATTCTTCCTCTAGCATGTAAAGAATTGGACACTTGGCTCCTAAATTGTGATGCAAAAATTATCACAAAAATCACAAAGTGAACTTGCCACAGAATCTAGTATGGCTTACAACAAATGGTTTACTAGCAGAGGTGAACATGAGATATGAATCTAGAAGTCAACTTCAGTAAAAATCATAGCATGAGTTTAATACTTCCAAGTTCAAATCATTTCCAACAGACTTTAGGTCAAGTCCATGACCATGGAGAGCAACTCATGCAACATGTTGTTGCAAATTAGTTTCTATAAACNCTCACAACAATTTTAACTGAGACACAAACCAGGAGTCCAACCAGAATGTATTGTTACTCCCATCAATAGCCTACATATATCATAGCCAGGTAACCAATATAAACAAAAAATTGCAGTGAACAGTAACTACCACTAGGAAAATGATAACAGTAAGATCCCTCAATAGAAAAACAATTGCTGAGCCACCATAAGTATGTCTCTGCTTAGTCATACCAAGTTTTCATTAAAGTGATCCGAGTTGAGTTTTACACTTCACAATAAACTGGATTTCAAATCACAACTCCTTTAGTCCCTGTGAGTCATTAAAGTTACTATTATTAATTTAAGTTGTGACATTGTTGTTTTAGGTTTGGATGTATCACTGTCCACATGGTTGGTAACCTGCATAAGAGCGTGTAATAAATTTTATTCCAAAGGCTATATTTCTCTTAACAACATCTAGTGCACTCCAAACAGTAGTGTCATAGTGTCTGTGAAACATTTTGTAAGGTTAGCTTAATAGCTCCTACAGTAATTCCACTACCCTTCTATTCAAGTGGAATACCAATTCTTAACTTTTTTAGTGAAGCACCTTTAGGCAATATTTTCTCCATCATGGATGATCAAGTACCACACGCTTGCAACCATGAGCAGGCTACAATAATTAGAAATGTATCCATAATTACTGTCCATTTACATTAAAATTTAATCATGAAAACATTTAAAAACTTTGTATAGGCTATCCCTTAGAGCACTTTAGTTGTGTATCCCAAGGGGTCACGCATGTCGCATATTCTCATCTGAGAACCACTCTCTAGTCTATAGTAGAATAACAGTGCCAAAAAGTAAGGCCATCACTCAGACGCCTTCAAAAACAAGTTGCACTACCTAGGTTCTTATTATACAGCACAATACTACACTACCTACTGCATAAGCCCTATTGGAATTTAAGGACTTGTTCCATGAGTACTCACATCTGACAAGCAATAGTTTAGCACGTGACATCAAAAAAAGTGTATACAGGTAAATTGCAACAAAATCACTGTGTAGAAAATGTTGTGGAAAATCTCACACATCATGAATTCTCAATTCCACTGGCACATAAGCTACAAGTTCTGGAAATATAGTTGAAGATGCTGAACTAAGGCTATCCACCATCTCTTTTTTTTACAATTTCTTTTAAAATGTATTACTCTTTTGAAACATAGGCCTATAAAATACAGTAACTAAAATGTTCTAAAAATTATTCTGTGGTACTTCTGCACATCACACTACACTGCTAGTGCTACTGACTAGCAATTTGCTGTGTATTGTTGCATAAGCCAGTGCTTTCAAACTTTTTTCGTCATGGCACACTAATAATAATAAATTCTGGATTTGGCTACGGCACACCTATTTTATGATGGCAAACACCTACTGCTACATCATGGACCAAACATTTTATAAGCTTTATGTCAAAGCATGAAACTTTCGCGGCACACTTCAGTCTCTTTTGAGGCACACTAATGTGCTGCAGCACACAGGGACAGTTTGGGAAACCCTGGTAGGCTATAGGCAATGCCTAGCCCTAGCCCCTAAGTACAGTGGTTCCCAAACTTTTTTGAGCCATGACCCAAATCGAGGTAGCGATTAGGTCTTATTACCCACAATATTTTGCAGTGATCGTTCATAATATAGAACTAAATTCTGGTTTTGGTTCCGCATTCTGAAGAATCGCATATTACCCCTGGGGGGTATTTTACCACCAGCTTAGGAACCACTGCCTTAGTAGGTAGTACTCTTGAGTACTACAGTACCTAAGTAGATAGCTGGGTAGTTAGGCTAGGTACTGTTTTTGATGGAAACTGGGTGAAGGCCTGATCACTACTGTACTTTGTTTGTCAAAAACAAACAATTTTAAGAAATCAAAATAACGACATGCCAACCTCCGTCCAGTAACGATTCGAACTCATCGAGCTTTCACTTCACTTTTGATCAAATCCTCAAAATAAAGCCATTACCTCATCTCCTTTAATTAATCATGCGACGTGTAAAATACAAGGCTGGAGCAAATCATGCCGCAGGCTGTCCTGATTCGAAGTAAAAATGCACGCAGCGTATCCGTGACAGAGGTGACCATGGATCCGGAGTGCAGGAGTCAACTCCGGCAAGATTCTGTGTTTATATGTAGAATGTTTCTTTGTGTATGCGTACAAGGCGTGAAGTCAGATATTTCGCTTGACACCGGGCAAGTATTAAGTCATAGGCCTAAGTCAAGCAAACAATCAGTAGGCTAATGTTTTTTTCAGCAAAACACAAAATCCAAATCGAATCCGGATCCGGCTACAGGAAAGAAAACCTAACTCATGATCCTGCTGGAAGCAGCCAAATCCAGTCCATGCACACCTCTACAAAGCAGCAGACGTAGGCTAAACAAAACAGTAAGGTGGCAGCCAGTGTTGAACTTAGATCTGGTATCCGAAACGTTATCCAAGCGGATTCTGCAATTTAGAACCGGATCCGCATTGGACTGCATTTCGAAAGAGACTGTACCGGATCAGGTATGGATATTCAACCTACGTTGATCACTGCAGTCAAATGCTTAATCACTAACCAGTGAGTTTTTTTTATATAAACCGGATTGGATCAAGCATTTGGACAGTACATACCGGATTGGGATCGGTCTGGATTACACAATGAAAATATTGGACTAGATTAGGATGGCAAAATATCAAACTTTGGAAACCATCGATGCAACTGAAATTCATCAAGGCAACGACATTTACAAAGACCACGTATGTAGACTCCTGCTACTGCCGAAAATAAAAAGTGACTCCGGGTCCGGTCCCGTTTTTTTCCTTTTTTCCGGATCCTGAAAAAAGGCAAAATCTTTACGGAGTCAACTCAGGTACTCCGGATCCGTGGTTGCCTATGCAAATGCAGGCACTAGAGATAAGCGGACTGTAAAATTTTTAGTCCGATTCCTGGTCTGAAAAAGTTGAGTCCGATCCAGTCCTAATCCGTAAATATTTTGAAAATCATCAGTCAGATCCAGTTCTGATCTACCCATATACAGTATTTTCTTAAAGATTGTGCAAATGCTTGTCATGCAATGTCACAAAATTATGCTGCTTTATATTAGACTGTAGAAATATTTCAGCAGGGTACATTTTACTGCAACATAGCCTACGCCTAAATCCCCAAGAAACCGTCTCAGTTCTCACCATACCAAGTGCTGTTATAGTGTTTATAAAGCATTTAATCTATATATTGCCTTCAAAGAACTTTGCCAGAGCAGCTCAAGTTTCATGCAGTTGTCTTAAGAAAAAAGAACATAAGTTAACACGCTTGAAAAAATAGTGTAAACCAAAGTGTAGTCTACAGCTAATAAAAACTGTATGTGTGCGATGAAAAACTTATGAAATTCAGACAAAATGGCTTGAATCTTTTGGCAAGAAAAGAAAAGTTAGCACGTTTACACCAAAACGTGTATTATAGACTACTAACAACACATCTTAACACAGTGACCTCATGCTAATTGCACACTCGCTAAGCAGCCCATGTTGCTTTTCCTGCTACTTTACAAAATATTTGATCACTGCAGTAATCAAAAATCTATACGACAGCAGAACAACGCAATCAACTGCAGCAGTGGAAACTTTTTTGTTGATGATTTAGGTAGTTTTTGACTTTGTGTCAGGTGGTGATTAGTAGGGCCACTTTTATGACCTAAAAATTGATTACATGACTTCATTTTTCAGAAAATATGACTTTATATCACCAAACAAAAATGACTGAGCTATAACCAGGGATATCTAGAACTCCTAGAGATCCCTGGCTACAACATGTAAAACTACTGTACAAAGAAGCATTGCCAGTGAAAATAGGCATAAGAGATGATGGCCCCATGTAGTGCCGGATTAAGGTAGCACGGGGCCTGTAGCATTTCTAGAGCGCGGGGCCCTAAATTAAAAAGACATCTCAACACCTGCAAAATCACAATGTGTGCAGGCAAGGAATTCCTGTTACTAGCTATACTCTCTTTATGCTCTCTTCGGTTCGCATCGTGACATGACAGTCGGAGTGCATTGTCCTGACCGCCAGTGTTGCCACGTGGTTGCAACCTAAATCTGCTAAACGGTGTCACGAGAAACTGCTAGATCCAACTCACAGGCTTTTCACAAATTTTCAGTTAAAATCTGCCAGAAGCAATGAAATTCTGTTAAAACTCTGCTGTATTAAGATGCTGAAAAGATACCTATAAAGTTATGCAGTGTATTAATTTTTCCTCTTGCACTCGCTGACAATGAGCATGGGCTGAAAATACGGGTCTTGGCCACCACACTTTTCGGGGTCTCGGCGATGTCATTTCGGCGATGGTGGTCGGAAATGTTTTATGCGAAAAATGTGTGTTTTTGAAATATAGTAGAATTGCCCTATAACCAGTGGCGAAACTGACGGGGGGCAGGGGGGGCGGCCGCCCCCCCCTGGCCGGTCATTTCGAAGTTTTTGGGCCCCCTGTCACCACATTGTTAATTTTATTAAGT
>JGI24159J19872_10008136_pt1 | contig 13714 bp, 9 predicted proteins | sample Ectturendosymbi4_FD_19872 | JGI IMG/M metagenome (IMG submission 19872) | reverse complement strand
ATTTCAAGTTGCTGCTGTTACCACGGAACGCATGGCAGTCGAGATATACGCTGAGAAATGCTGTTTTTTACAAAAATTGCCGCATTTCAAAACAGTTCAGCTTTACAGTTTCCCGGTTGAACCACTTTTAATTCGGGCATGTTGATGTCCCCAACAATGTTTCTCGATTTTCGAATATTTTGCAATTTATTTCAATAACAGTAGTACCTGAAAAAAGCGTGCAGCCCCATTTTGTAAAATGCAGTTTACAGCGCAACAAAACGCAGCACGACAAAAATGCAACGCTATCTAACACAGTGGTTCTTCATCATTTTTTCTACCACGCCTCCTTTAAGTAATTGTCCTTTGTTTCAAGAACCCCTGATTTTAAATAACCTGTAAAAACAAATATATTTATTAGTAAATTTATTGATCAAATTTCCATGTTGTAGGACGCGGAATGGTATGCGTCCCCCAGAAATTTATTGACGCTCCCACCAAAGTTAGGAAGCATTTATCTAACATATGCACGGTAACTTGTACAAAGGAGTGCCGTGTTTCAGCAATGAGGTTATCAGGAAGTAGCACTTACAAGGCTTGTCTATGAAGGTCTGGCTTCAAACGTTTTGACCTTGTGTAGAATTGATTATTTCTTGGAACTAAATTTGCCCTGCTGGAAATAACTATGCTGCCATTTTTCTCATTCACTGAGAAACATTCTGCAAATGCTATAACTATATGGCGGCTCCATCAATTATTCAAGTCTGAAACAGATGAATTCGTCATAAAGTGTTTGTTCGCGAAAGATATTTTATTTGGCACTGCTGTAGTTAGAGTCATTGCTGGATGTGGAGCTGCACGGTATTAATAGGAGCTTATTGCGAATAAAGTAAAAAATGTAGTAAAGCTTCTGCTTCACACAGGAAAAGCTTGCTTAGGCTATCGCCATTAAGATAATGTAATCAAGGTTATGACTACCCAATGAACTAACGCGTGCGTGTTTTTTGGTAACTTACCTCCTGCAGAATGAAATCTCCATCCAGCCTCTCTTCAACCAGCTTCAGCATGGGCGGCATTTTTTCAAAAAGAGCAACTTTCATCAGTTCTTTCTGTGAAAAAAGAGACACCTATTTCAACTGCTTTTCTCGCATGAAGTGGGTCTCGTGACAGCAACGACGAGAAACACGTCATTGACTCGGTTTGGCCCTCGAAGGCTTTGCACATTATTTGGAATTTAACGCACCTTCCGGAATTTCTGGGAGAACGTTTGACAAGAAAACATGCAAATGACCATGCAACAGTTGTCTTACTGCGATTATTAAGAAACTTTCCACCCATAAAACGCCGCTATCTTCGCTGTGAAACACTGGTAACTACACGACGTTCGACAAAGCGCTGTACTCGAAATCAACAGACTTGTATGGCAGTGAAGAGGCTTATAACAAAAACGTAATAAAGTGCGATACCATATTTGTGAAATACCTGAATTGTGCTAACGCCATAAACATGAAGTTTTTTATAAAAATAGAGATACTAACTACGTGTTCACTTATTTCACTTTTCTTTAGCTACATCTTCTATGCCCTGGCAACACCGTACCTTTAAGTGTTTTAAAATAAAGTAGGGCCAAGAATGCATTTAGTGTTTGCGTTTCAAAGTGCGATGACGCCCAAGTATCATTGCTCAGATAAGAAAAAGGCAAAGCTTGCGGTTACGCCCATCCAAGCAACACGTTTGGTAGTAAGAAATGAACACGTGCACGTGCTTGCATTTTTCGCATCTGAGCTGTTTTCCTGTTCATCATACACATGTCGTAACAGCATATGTTTTAGTATCTCTCAACAAGACGTCCCAAATGAACCGCAGTCTTACTTTTTTTTCTTCGTCTTTTTCTGCCCACGGCAGTTCTTTCATGATGTCCATCACTGCTTCATAAAATTCGTCGGTCCTCGCTATTTCCAGTGAGGTTTTTCCAGCCAAGTTAAATTCCCGGGCGAGGTAGCGGAAAATAGCAGCACTTTGACTTATTTTATGACCATCGACTTCCAAAACTGGCATCTGCTGGTACGGCATGCCTGCAACATAACTTTCGGTTGGACGATTGTTGACGCGTTGCTGCTTCAGCATGTACTTCAGCTATTACGGTTTATAATTGCGTTTCAGTTGGGAATGTTTGTATTGTATGCACAATCTGCACATAGTTCCGCACGCTTTTCGCACTGGAGTGACGTAAATATCTTTAACTTCGCCATAAGACACGCATATAATATAAACCTAATCATGAATACCACGAAGGAGCAACATTAATATTTCTTGTAATCAGGCATCGTTTTTCATTGTTTTATCGATCAAAACCTTCTACAGACAAAGATCGAGCAATCTCTGAATTACTAGCTGTAACACATAGTACTTTTAACNAAACATTTTTGCATAATACAGTAACTTCGATTACATCTAAGAGTTTCGCTTTCTCACTTCACGTTGCTGNTAGTCATTGGAGTACTGGGCTACATTGTCTTACACCATACTATTTATCGTGCAGAAGAAATAGACATTTGGTTGTGGTGGTAACACAACAGAGAAAACAAACGTGTACCAGTTTGCACACACGATACACCACAAACGTGGAAGCACCTATCAGATTCTGCAGCAGGTTGCTTGCATACAAACGTTGTGGTGTGTGGTTGGGAGCATATTGCAGAGACAAATGCGTGGACTAGGCGGTCACAAGTTTTCGGTGCGCTGGATTGCAGGGCGCAGCATTGGAAACAGCGTTAGAACGCATGAAAAACATTGAGCAGCATCGTTAAAAAATCAAGTGAAACATGATAATGGCATCAAGCCAGATCTAGCTCTTTGTTTTGCTTTGGTGTGTGTTGAAAAGCGAATAGTCATTTTAGACATTTAGAAAGTAACAAAAGTAAGCTTCAGAAGTGTATTGAAGTGATGCGGCAGAAAATAAGACAGGTCACTTCTACAGTGCTTTGTTTCTGTTGCGCACTGCCTCTCCGCCACCCCGTGCATTGGGTGGCATCTCAATAGACGCCCTTGTGCCTAAAACAGTGCCTGCTGCTGTGTACCAAGTGCTGGTAAATCAACTGTTACATCGTTGTAGCTTCTAGTCTCAATACCGACTATTCGCATGAGCATTTCAGATTTACAGTAGTTTTTATTTAGCTGAAAGCGCTATCAGCTTTGCAATCGTTTGTTTGCCGTTGCCCCGCTGTTGCGTTTGAGCAGAGCTGGTTGTTTGGCTGTTTCAAACTAAAGCGCCGCGTAGCAACCTAGGGTACTTCAGAAATTGGAATCGCGATTGCATACGGGTAGAACGTCATTTTTTGTCTTCATACATCCTATCACCTAGTTATTGCTAAGTTCATTTGCGATTACATCGTACCAGATCTCTCGATAAAACTCCAGAATCGGCAAAAAACTTTACATTAGAGTTAATCAATCATCAGATAGATTGTGGTATAACACAGAGCACAGAAACTTAAAATTTGTGCGTCACGAACGCTTAGTACATCCTAGTAAAGGTTACGGACCCCTCAAGAAGAAATTTGGCAATGAATATTTGAAATTACGTCTTATCATTATAGTAGCAATCGAAAAGCCTGCAAATTAACTCTTTCGAAATGGCAGATCAAAGTCTATTAACCCTTTACATCACATTCACGGAAACTCCTTAACCACCTTCATGGACGCCTTAGGGATTTACGGATCCCAGGTTAACAGCTTGTGTTTTCAAAAAATTTTGAATATACCAAAAACTGAGCTCTGTGAAGCAGGTTTATAAAATCTATTTCCATACGCTGCAATGTTTGAATGAAAGGAACTGAATAGACTAATGAAATAGTAAGCTGAAAAGTTGCCACATCAGTTACCTATGTACAGTAAGTCAGGAGCTAGATGATTTCATCACTCGTTGGCCGAAGCACGGTGCTGTTTGATATAGCACTCATTGTCGCCTAAAAGTGAATAACGAACTGCATGAGGGAATTTCATTAACTCGTACGTCTTACAAAACCAGAACCGGAAGTGCCATGCTTTCTTAAAATGTCACAGCCTTGTCACGTTTACCTACGAAACGAAACGCAAATTCTTCGGGAATTTATTACCAGTCAGTTTTCAAAGCGTTGACAACTGGCCTTTTAGGGACGTTCTGTACAATTTAGAATGCTTACACTCACTGTGGTACGCTACGTGGCAGTACTGGAGATGCAACGGCTCAAAAGCTCCAAGCGCACACGACAAGCATGGGCAGTCAGACACACACTGTCTTCTTTTTGCCAATGGTCGCTTAAGTGACATAAAATTCGGTTATTTTACGTTGTAAGTCCTTTCCTAGGGTAACATTTTCGTACGAAATGAAACAGATAAGCACCACAATGCTATTAGTAAACAGTCATGGGCGTCGGAAGGGTGGCCTCCTGGAATTTGAAATTTGTAGCAAAAAAGGTTGTTTTCCTAGTTTTGAGTGGTAACAAACAAATTTCACTAATTTTGGCCCCTGGAAAAATTTTGGAAAAATCCCCTAGTGCCCCCCCCCCTGGAAAAAATCTTTCCGACGCCCATGCAAACAGTCTATTTAAAAATTAACCTATTTCGAGCAATTAGCAGCGATACATGCGTCTAATCTACACACACTCCATCTTTCAAAACATTAAAGTGAACGAACGTCGTGTTTAGTCCGGGACAGCCTTTGTTTGAGGTCTAACCCCAGGAGTAACTGGAAAATCAGACCAGCAGCAGGCTACAGGAAAAAAGACAGTGACCTTTTCTTGCTTTACTTCATTTATGGGGAAAATTTCAATATAAACTGCACAACTTCCCCGTTTGGACAATATACTTACATTAACCTTAGGAAAAAATCCTTTGATTGTATCTAGGCAATAACGATGAGCACTGAAAACAGGCTAGCGTTAAACAGATATCAAATGTGGCGCACTCCACGAAAGGCAACAAACCACAAGTATACCTTTCCTGCGATAGGTTATCTTTACATTTTAAAGGATCTGTGAGCTGCAAGTGCATTTTGACATAATCGTCTTATGACATGGAACTGGCTTCCTACGACAAAGTTGTTGAACAGGGCCAGGTGCGCATTTTACAATCGACTCAGCACTTTTCTCGTTGGCTAAGGCATAGTGCAAGATCGCTGTCACTGACGTTTTTGTGGTCAAGCTGCTCAAGCTTCACGAATAAAACGATAGACCAGTGTTTCCCAACCTTTTTTAGGCTTACGGTACCCTACTGAAGAGAAATAGAATTTGCTGCACCAAGTGGCGAACCCATAGAAATTTTCTTCAAGGTTTGATGACATTTTGAAAACGAATTTTAATGATACAGTATATTGAAAGGGTAACATTTTGGCATCCCAGGTACCACCCCGGTTGGAAACCACTGCTAAATTCCGAGCGAATCCGTTTTTTTGGCCTGCCAGGACTTGACAACGTCTGTGTTAACTCACTAACCGCTACGCACTATAAGCTGTTTAACAAAATTACAACCCGCACTTCAGCCATGTTATATGGGCATTTCTTTACTGCAGTGGTTGCGGTTCTTAAACTTTCCAAACACGCCGGTAGTTTTCCAAGCTTTTGTCGGACCCCATTTTTGCCCAACATAACGAAAGGAAAAACGGGTTACTGAAATGAAATCAATCAAAAGTTTATCTTTAATTACACAGTAGTCCCACGCTTTTATTCATGTTTCAGATGACCTTCGTCGAACCCCTGAAACAGCTCCGTCGAACCCTGTGGGTTCGATTGAACCCAGTTTAAGAACCACTGCTTTACAGTATTGACAGCAACTGTTCAGACACTAACAATTTTTAAATTTTAACAACGTGTTGTGGCGTTTACAAATTGTTTGCTATCATTTATCAAGCTGCAGGCTTAGATCAGATCGCTGCATGCAAAAAATGCTCTGCTGGGACGAATCGAGGGGTGACAAGGGNCATAATGCCCCAATCACTGGAAAGTCCTAACAATGTTGCAAGTTGTTTTGTCAATAGAGTACATATGCTCCCAGGGGTAGCCAAACTTGTTTCTTGCCCCGGGCTTGCCATCTATCACGGTACGTCCCTGACGCCCTACAAACCAGTTCCGCCGTTCTGTTGTCCGATTCACGGCGGCGTATGAAGGGGCAATTTTAAAATTTTCAGTGGCCATCGTTTTTTCTTGGTTGGCCATGTTTTGGCCGTAATAGGTGAAGGCTGCATGCGCATGTAGCCAATGAGGTAGACTGAAAATGTGGATTGGGGAAAAACAGTGACGAACCGGTGCAAAACTATACGCTGTCTGTAACAAATCATACAACTCTTCTCTCTCCCAGTTTTATAACTTTTCCTGTGTATGGTTAGCCAGAGTGGGGCTAAATCTTTGAGAGCCATGTCAGCCTGATGTTTTGGCAGCACATGTTCGTTAAGTCGCTCTGGTCTATTTCGTAAGTTTTTGCCAGCGCACTAGGTGCAGTAACACGACGTTACTTTTCGAAACCAATTGCTACTCGCATTTGGCAACTTTTTGCGAATACAGCTAAATAAACATCCGACCTTTGAATTCTTTGCTGACCGCGCAATGGAAGGCGTGAATTTCACAGCACGTTTTTCAACGAATACGAGGCACATGAAAACGGTATTGAATCATGACATTAAGACGACTGCGAAAACACATCCAACCGACGGAGGAACGACATATACCAAGCGTTATACACTAACTTAAGATCATATCTCACGAGTTTGAAACCTTATGAAATTATGGAAACACAGTTCAGCAGATTTTACCTAAAGAATTTGGCAGCTTGAACTATATAATGCAAAAAGGTTATTGCATTCCTAAAACACACTTCTATGAAACATACTTTGCATGAACCTCAGTCTGTTTTATGCTCTCACCAGAAAACGTGTCGTACTCAAACGTAGTTTTATAAAGATATATTCATACATACAGTAACATGCTTGCAGCTGTGGCAGATACACTTTGATCACGCAACATATTGCGAGTAAATCAGATGTGGTCAGTACACAACAAACAGACGTGCAATAAACACCGAAAACTTACTTTTCTTCAGTGAAGGCCAGTCTTTAGATTCAACCCTGACATCTTCATACTCAACTCCAGCATATGCGAACAGCAGTCGCGACGGTTCGGCTCTGCCTTTGACGTTGAAGTAATATAGCTTGTAAGATGGCATCGCAATGAAGCTGTAAGAAGCAGCCACCGAACTCCACTCACGCTGATTTCGACCACGTGTATGAAGCCGAAGGAACCAACAACTTGTTTGTCGCATTTNTTCTGCAGAACTACGCTTAGTGCCGTTCCGCGTCATTGCTCACAGACATTTGCGAAAAACGCTGAAGGGTACAGCTTTATTCCAATGTGCTGGTGGTAATGTGCGCTGCCTTTGTCAAGTACCAGGAGACAAGATGTCAGTGTTGCCACTTCTGATGTTTTAACATCAGATCTCATGTTTTCACAGATATTTCTGATGTTCTGATGTCTGATGTTTTGGCGACAAATCTGATGTTGACTAGGGTGTTATGTTTGTATACCACATTTCCCATACTTTTGGGATAAAAAGAAGTTAGATTAATAAATTTTAGGTTTTTTCATCAATTTCTCCCCAGTTTCTTATATGTGTTTGTTTATCGTTACAAGGTGAAGAAGTTCTCTTCACTGCGTTGAGAATAACATCTTTAAGTTACGCATGACCTACTTTTCCATTAATGATCACATTGCGCTCTGTTTTCGATTCAACGAGGTTTATCCAGGGTCGTCGCCAGCGGGGGAGCCAATGGTACCCGGCCCCCAATTTTAAATCTGTGCCCCTCCATTTCACGTTTCGCCCCACGGTTGCTGCATACATCTAATACAGTATTTTTAAAATGTGGCCCCCCTTCTGGTTTGTGGCCCCTCTTTCTGGTTTTTGGCACCCTCTGCTGTTATATCCTGGCGACGGGCTTGGGTTTATCGCGCTTTGTTAGGTAATGGTTACAGAAGCATTTAGCTTATATGAGATTGTAACGTAAAAATCTGATGTTGAAAAAGGCAACCATCTGGTTTTAATGAGACTGAGCCCAGTGGCAACACTGTAAGAAGTTGCTGAATCACCGTGGAGAGGAACGTAACCATCAGAAATGTTTTAATTTTTGCGATGGTAAAGATAATTTGGAAACTGTACGAATGCGCAACATTAGCTCAAAATCAAGCCCGTACGGTGGCGTAGCCAGCCCAAAAATTTGGGAGGGCCAAAAAATTTAGGGGGGGCCAAAAATTTGATTTTAGACGAATAGGACTATTTTGCTTAGAAAAACGCCTCTCAAATCACAAAATGACTATATTTTCTAAAAATGTGGGGGGGCCGTGGCTCCTTTGGCCCACCTCTGGCTACGCCTATGGGCCCGTAGCCAGGTTTTGAGGTTTGAAGGGGCAAAATACATTTTTAGGGGGCACGATTTTTGTTTTTATTACATTTTTAAAACAAATGTTTCTGGGAACAAGAAAATTTGGGGGTCACAAAAGAAATTTGGTGGGGCAGTGCCCACGAAAGCACCCCCGTGGCTACGGGCCTGCTCAAAATTATAGGATCGGTTATCAACTTCAACTCATATCTTCGACTTTGACAGGCTTGCTTGCCGTGCCATGCTGTTTTGCTGCCACACTGCGTCAGTGCGAGGCTCGAGAACTGTAAGCGAACGCGTTCTTCCCGTTCACCAGATCCACAAGTAGCAATATCACTCTTGCTGCTTGGTCGCGCTGCGGTGATGTCGTTCGAGGTCAGAACGAGTTTCCTGCTTCCAGGCGCCCTCGCTCACGTNAGCTCGTGGCAGTACAGTAATGCATATGCGTAANAATAAAACGCGCAGACATTTTCAAACAGTTACAAACTCATATTCAACGCCTGCTCGATGTTTCACGTAATCTATTATAATCTGTTCCGGAAAANGCGCGTGATTTCTATGATTGCATAATTTGAAGTTGAAATTGAAGTTTATTGTTTCATATAACTCAGCTGATAAGCAGAAACAATAAAAAGAGCCATCGCGCAATAAGGAAACCATTGTCAGTGGATAGTAGAATAAATGAAAACGCAATGGGATAATACCTGATCAGCTTTAAGCAAAGAGTGGTGAAAAATGAAAAAAAAATTGAGGTTTGCAATAGAAGATAAAAATATATTCACATATCATTTATTTACAAATACTTACACATACAGGGTGTCCCAGAAGTCGCGCACCATATAATAATTTGTTTTTTTACGTTCCAAGTCGAGCACCATCTAATAATTTGTTTTTTTTATGTTTCAGATTTAATCAAATATGGGTGAAAAACTAATAATACAAGAAAGAGTTAAATCGGTTTTTATATTTGGAAATGATTTTCATAACAATCTGCATGGTGCGCGACTACTGGGACACCCTGTATATCATTGAATAATATTTACAAAAATCCTTATATGCCTATTGTTAAATATATCTATGAATAATGAATTGTGATAAAATATTTTTTCATAAGAAATTTTAGGGCCACATGTTCATCTGTCAAAATGCTGAAGAGGTACATGCTCATCTGTGTGAATGCTGAAGGGGTACACGTAGGATTGTTAGATCACTTGAAATTTTTTCAAGGACATTTTTTTCGTTAAGGTTCGGTCATTGGCGTAAAGATGTCTGGTAATGCACGGGACGACTGCTTGATTGTATGCCCCCTAACAAAATTTAGTAGTGGAGTGGCGTATGATGGTCAGTGCAATTGGATATACGCTGTTTGTCACGTCACAATATAATGTCTTTTTGATGTTTGGCGAAGTTTGTTGACACAGCGTGCATATTATTCTGCACTCACTCTCCTTACTCGTTATTGTAGCCTACAATTGTCACTGTAATACACATAAATTAATTAGCGCTTCAAGTTATGAGACCGGAAGAAAACACAGCACTCAGCGCTAAGACAGAGCAGTTCATAACAGAACCGTCGCCAGAAAATTTTCAATAGGGGGGTTTGCGTTTCTGCGGAGGTCTTTGGGTTTGTGCGGGGGGGCTTGACACTCTAAAAATTGACAAAAACTCAACTGCTTTATAGTGTTTCGTGTTTCAATTTGGGGGGGCTTGGAGCTTTGTTTGAGGGGGCTAAGCCCCCAAAAGCCCCCCGTGGCGACGGGACTGGTTCATAACTGCAACAATATCCGGCAACGCGTTGAAACAGGGGAGTAGAGCATACTCAGTGCTACGTCAGAGCAGTTCACAACTGCAAAAATATAAGGTTGTGCATTCAAAGAGTGCAGTAGAACACACTCAACGCTACGATGGGGCTGTTAACAAATAAACAAATGGATGCGCGACTGTCTCGTCTGATAGCAGTCGAGTAGAGAAGGTATGCGGCTGGGATGGCGGACACCCAGGGTTGACAGGTTGAAAGTTGCTGAACTAGCCTACACAAGGATTGAAAATGCGCATAAAGTAAGCAAGAAAACTTTCGTTTTTACAGTATTTATGTGGCTGTTATATGTACAACCACTGGGGGAACAGAATAGATACGCGTTTGTGTGAGCCGTTATGACCAGTCCTCCCAGAACCATCGCCAGAAAGTGTTTACTTGGGGGGGATTTACGTTTGTGCAGGGAAGCTTGATATTGAAAATTTGTTAAAATCTCCACTGATTTGCAGTATTTCATATTTTAATTTAGGGGCTTGGGGCTTTGTCTGTAGTGGCGAAGCCCATCAAAGCAATGGCGGTTTTAAGGGGGGGCCTGGTTGGGCCATGGCCCTCCCAGATTTTTGGCGACCCTACTTGACCCTCTAGTTTTGTGCTTAATTTCACGTTCAAGTTCGTTTGATTGACATATACAGCAGATAAGGTTCAGCCAGCAAAATTTTAAACGATTTGAAGACTCTCTGGCAACGGTTCTGACTATCTTCGCAAGCCTATTGGGTTTGATAGGGTTTTTCATAGCAAATCCATCTTCATTACAACGGAAAATCACCATGCAGGAGAGACATTTATTTTGGCCTCCCTACTTTTTACCTTGGCCTGGCAGTGGTCCCCCCAGTTTTTTCATTTCAAAATCGCTACTGCACCAAAGCATCCCCGTGGCGACGGGACTGAATCCGCCTGAACTGCCAATTAGTGAGGTGTGAAGCTGCACTAGCGCACACCCAGGGTTGCTACATCAAAAAACGAAACGGGAAACTAGTGATGCATCAAAAAGTCAGCTAAACCAAGCATGTTGAAAAAGGAGAGTTTTGAAATTTGGCTCAAAGTCAATTAAACAGCCGTAATTATTTTTCTATCCATTTTTGTGATTTTCGCAAGATAGCTTCATCTGGGCAAAGTCACGTCACTATTAGTTTAATTGGGCGTAAGCCGCATACCGGGAGTGTACGTCCCTAGTATTGAGGATGGTGAGAAATTACTGGCATTTGAGTACGTAAAAACTAGTGTTGACAAAAAATACAAGTTTCGAAAAATTAAATCCATGCAACATGTGTTAGCAGCCTTACAATAATCACCTTGCTTCAGCATTTTAATATTTACAGTTTCACTCTTTGGATGCTCACCTTGCTTTGGATTCCCGGGTCCGTCGCCCAGTTTGCCTTTCCCCTCTACACGCCACTGGGTAGGGTCTACGGTTGGCTATTTTCAGAAAGCTTGGCTCACGTACGGGCAAGTCAGGCTATGTTAACCGTATACGAAATTGAAAAATAAGCAAAACATATTTGTGACGACACTTTCTTCAATAATTTACTTTTCACCACACAACTGTTTAAGATGGAACAAGTCTATTCATCTTTCTGTTCATTTACATTGCTTATTCTTGTTTCTTGAATGTTCAAGCTAATCAATAGTTCTCTAATGAAAATTTTAAAAATACTCAAGAATTTTCAAGGACGCCGGAAAATATTCAAGGACACGATGTTTTTCAAGAATCAAGGACAAAACGCGATTTGATAGAAAATTCAAGGACAGTTCTTGGCGCTCAAGGACGTCTGGCAGCCTTACCTCCAATGCACGCAATGGTGCTCATTTATTGAAAATACGAAATTAACAAAATCTTACAGTCTGGAATGATTTTTAAAAATTTGCATTGGCTGCAATTTATGGTTCAACAAATTTACCCCCAGGGGTAAATTTACCCCAGGTTCAGAACCACTGATCAGGAGTCTAGAATTCGATTACATATACTCAAAGTGAAGCCTGTACAAACATTACACTGTAGGTGACATGAAGGTTACAGAGAAATGAATTGCACGGCACGTGCTGACCAACAGAGTTTTTGACAGACTGCTCAATGCGAAAGTCACCCGGCGAGAGGAGGCACATGCAGTCGCTGCCTCCCTTCGTGACTTTCGCCTGACTTTTCGCCTGAAGAAGAAATACGCAACTTCAGATGATTTGACTGAAAATGATTAGAATCACAGAGTAACTGCATCCTTTCACTATGAAAGGACAAGTGTTTAATCAATTTGTTGTTTTGGATCTCTATTTTTTTTCAAATATTCCAAGATTATGGTAGGAGGCATCCCCTGACGGCACGTCACAGGAAATGTCCTATGGGATGGGACAGCACACATTTGTATTTCCCATGAGACTCAGAAATAGAATGAGAGTGTCAGAATGTTACTGAATTGTCATACTTAGACTTTACTTCCCTTCCCCACCCTTGTTTGGGTTTTGGCCCATTCTTTGGGAACTATTGGGCAAGATCAACGAACCGACCGTTGTGTTAAGCTGCAGCAATACGTTTTTCCTGATTGTAGTGCGGAGCCGTGGTGATAATCAATTGTAGCTTCGTTTCCGCAAATACACACTTTTTTCAGACTGAGTGGGTCAAACACATGCAAGTTTGTTCGGAGGACATGTGTAACTTTCCCCGATTTACAATATTGTCCATAATTGTGTATCATTTTTGTGAATTGCATTCTTAACTCCAAATATCTAGCTAATAACCTAATCGTTTTTGGTAAGCAAGTTTAATGCAAGTAGCGTACAAAAATGCTACCGCAGTGGCATTTCCCAGCGTTTGATGACATAAAACTCAAAAATTTTTCAAACGCCTTGAGGGACACTAGCCTTTACGTTATCAGCTACAAACGTCAACCAGTCGTTTAAGAATTGGACAAGATCCACATCTTACGTGTGCGCAAGTTTTGTAGATCTATTTCGGAGTCGGTGTCTTAGAGCAAGCTTCCTGCTCTGCTTCGATTAGACGTGTGTTGGTGTATGTCAGAAACGTGTAAATGCAAAAAGCGCAATCTTAATGGCGGCCACGATGACTTCTTGCTCAACTGAAATAATGGCTGCTAAATGCATACTGCTGATCTTGCACTTATAGGATGGAGATTTTCACAAGCATTTTTGCAAAAAAATATACCGAGCAAATGGTGGATTTAATCCAAAGTAGAGGCTTGGAACTTTACTAATAAATTGTCAATTAAATGAAAATAGACTGTGTTTCCGGCTTGAATCTGAACATGTATTCAGAAAAAAGGGTGAGAAAAATGCACGTTTTATGGATAATGCTTTCAAAAACAAGGGCATTAAATATTTCAATGTTTAGACTTGAAGGTTGTTTGCCCCCCTTATCAAAATTTCTGGCTACACGCCTGGCTTGTATTCCGTTTGTGCTCATGCAAAAATTTCCTGCTCTTGTTATTACCTATTAGTGACGTGTTCCACTCGCCGCTTTTAAGTGTATAGCCAAAATCTGCCATACGAAGCAGCAGCACCGTTCC
>JGI24159J19872_10008135_pt1 | contig 13716 bp, 5 predicted proteins | sample Ectturendosymbi4_FD_19872 | JGI IMG/M metagenome (IMG submission 19872) | reverse complement strand
GTTTGACACTAAGATCAGTTTATTTTGCGTGTATTGAAAACGTTCCGAAGCAAAAGGGACTGAAGGACAAGCTCTGTTGTTGAATCTCAATCGCAAAAGTCCCTTGGCCTAGGAAGTTTTTATGCTAATTCAAATTTGAAAGTTACATGTAAAGCAAAACCCTATGAAGCAAGATTACAATAAAACATAAAGTGTCCTCTGCACCACAGTCACAGAGGCAAAATTTTTTATGAGCAGTGGTTATGAAATCAAGGCTTTAAACAATCCGTTCGTTAAGCTCATTAGTACGACGCATTTTTACATCCTCATTCTACGATATTCTATCGGCTTTTCCATATTGTCAAAGAAGCGAAGTCGTACAACTCTTTTAACTCAAAATTCGTTTTCTGTTCTTTTCCTCGTATTGATAAAAGCTATGCGTTTTGCAAATGTTTTAAAATATTGTATCTAACCCTGATTTCCATTTTGTTAGCTCACGGTCAGCTAGGAAGTATACAAGTAACCTTCTGTAGACAGCAGGTAGTACGTGGCATAATGCTTCAACATTCATATGCTGAGTTTCGTTGAGGGGAGGAAGGCGGGCTCTTATCTGATTTAATGAAATCGATTGAATTATTGCAGCTGAAGATTTTTTCTCCGGCTAACTGCCACACGGGTTCGATTCACGGTCAAGGTTTGAAAAATGGTACTTGCGGCCTGCCCAGACTCTTGCTCGGCGTCAATGTGAGGGTGCAATATTTCACGCGCGGTGTTGCAATGGGCTCGCCACCTGTCCTGCGTTCACTACGAAAACCGGCGCGTGCTCATGGCTGAAGCAAGAGGAGATGGGCGCTCAAGACCACTCATGACACTCTGAAAAGAGTACAACAAGCGAGTACAAACGAAACTGATCCGAACTGATCCGAAACTGATCTGAAGTATAACGAAACTGATCCGAAGTGTTTTGTTATTTCAGAGTTTTCATTGCTTCACCTTCAAATGCTTTGCAGAAAAGCGATAATCTTTTCTTAAATTAACGCACAAAAGATGGTCAACACTTAAAAGTCTCTGACCCTCAGCTTAAATATATTGGCACTCTGCTACCGTAACCCTTGTAGAAAATCTGAAGTTTCGCATAACTGACCTTTCTGTGGGTAGTTCACAGTTTTCTGTTGTCCTGTTCAGCAACACCTGAGCAACGTCAGTTTTTCACTTCACACAAGCCTTGCATGGCCGTGGAGAGGACTTGTGAAAACGTAGAATATCAGTATTGTAAACGCGCCTGTCATAACTTTCTGTTTCTCTGCCACTTACTTTCCTACAATAGTGGAAACGAAAACACTCACCTGCACTGCTCAGCATTGCTTTACTCTAAATTGAATCTCATTGAGAAGGAGCTGAATACAGCCTTAAGCGCTACAGAAAAAATGTCACAACGACGCCATGGGTTTTCACCGTATTTTCGATGACATAATAGGGGAGTAATTCGCTAGCGTTTGCTGACGGTCTGCGTAAGTTAAGTCATTTGAAAAGAATTTAACTGCGATTCGCTGGAGGGGTTGCATTTTCCCTAAAATTGATGTTTCATTAATCTTTTTGTTGAGATCTTGACGGATACAAATGTGCCTTACACAGTAACAGCTTGTTTTCAAGCTGCAAGGAGTAGGCTACGTTTAAGACGCTTATACACCGATTTTCTACTGTTAAAGTGCATATTATAGCCTGTGCAAAAATGTTCAGAAACTGACCGTAGTCCTAAGCATTTTTCTAAAAATTCCGAAAAAGAAGGGATATTTTTGACAAGTTTTGAATTTTGTAATTCGACGAAATACGCAAGTCTCCAATAGACATTTTTGCGAAGGAGCTTCAACAATGGAAACTACGCAGCTCTAAATTATAATAATTACTAGGGATTTGATATGGCGTTCGATTCCTGTGATGTTTGAATCTAAATTGCCTCTGAATTATGATCAATCACTATCATTTTCGGGGCCGAATAATTAGCAAAATGATTCAAAGTAGATGGTTGTTGAATAGTTGAATAAACGCCAATACCTAAGATTGTTGCTTACTTTGTAGCAAGTCAACTGACACCTAACAGAAACTTACCTTTGCATATATGCTTTTTACAGCCCGTTTAAAGCAGTGTTCCGCAAATACTTTTTGGTGCGGCTCTTTCTCACGGCACAAACATTTTGTGAGCATATAGTTTTTTAGAAAGTAGTTTATAATTGAATACAGTTTTTATCTTAAAATTGCTATGGACAGTCAGCAATTTTCATGCAGAAAGTTTTATGAAACTTGGCACACAAAACGGTAATGAATACATTTATTCTATCTAGTGCATACCCGCACAGGCGAGATGCTTATATTTACGGAAAATTTAAATTATTTCGCGACCCAGAGTGGAAGGTCTCGCGACCCAAATTTGGGCCGTGACCCATTTATTTCCGGACCTCTGCTTTAGAGGAAAACCATTTCGCTAATTTCAAATAAATTCTTGTCTCAAATTTCTGTTTAATTCAATCCAAAGTTTAATTGATTAGTCAGAATACCGTGGATGTTTTATGAGACCCTACAAACGTGAAAGCGAATCGAATCCATTTCTCGACAAATTAAGGCAAAGTATTCTGTTAAGAGGTATTGCTTTACGAGTAATTTGTAAACGCTGAAGTTCCAGTGATTTTCTGGGAGACAAAATAGGCAACAGCTTGGTCATAGGCTGATGAATGGAAACTGAAAGATCACCTCTCTCATAAAGATGAACACGATCTGATAGAGGAAGGGAAGCGATATAGACTGGATCTGGGCATCAATTCATTTTCAATTCCATTGTATTTTTGCCTAAAGCGAAGTCTGACGAAATGAGTGCAAGTTCAGCAAGTCGGCTAACCCTTAAGAAAAGAAGAAAGAACCAAATGAAAGACCTTCAAAGGAGCATGATTAACACAACAGAAAGAAAAACAAAGCTATATGCTACACACAATGGCCATCATGCGTCAAAGGTCGAACTAATTACAATCAGAAACAAGATATTGGCAGCGTCCTAGTCAAATATCGATTAGTAGCTAGTGCTGAAAAACAGTTGATTGTATGATTTCATGAATGTACGGTAAAGTCTGATGGATACATCTTTTCGCAAAGCATGCGACAGATGAGTTGGCGCCTTTGTAGACAGACTGGCGCTATTGCTTTACAGATTCCATTAACGGAATGCTCAACGTCCTTTTATCAAATTATTTTGTGTGAAAATTTGATGATGTGGCAAAAAAAGAATGAAAAAAATTAAATGCGTAGGCAATAGTCACCAACAAAAGATCTACCACAACTGGGCAAAAACTAACGAACTACAAGAACCTTGCTTTAAGCAAGGCGCAAAAGCATGTCAAAGGTGTTTCAAGGCCTTGTACGGACTTTGCGCTTTGTGGTGGCTGCCATGGAAAACACAACAAATCCGTGGTATTACGTGTTTTACAAATAATGAAAAAAATCACTTTCCCACTGTAACAAAACTTGACATGCGCAAAGTATGGTATTTATGTATCGACTTGTGTGATATGCCACTAACAGTATATTGACCAAACTAGAAAGACATTTTCCGTGAGATGGTCATTGTCATCGTACCGCAGTAATTGGAACAAAGAGGATTGCAAAACTGACAATGACCACACGGCCTTGTCGCAGCAGTATTCAAAGAGCCATGGTGCAATAAACAAAACACCCCTACACGAAGCATACACTGTTACTTTTGTCGAAAAAAGAAGTTTTCACTCTCTGAATATCTGTGAAGATAACAGGTATCACAACTTGTCGTGCGAAATAATATTCAAATTTGATCCTAATTTTGCCCCACGTGAGATAATTCTTGGCATTTTTTTGTGTTCGTTGACGTGATTTGACCTTCTTCACTGCCCAGTGTGATAGCATTGTGGCGTACTCTAGAGATTGGTTGCCATCGTATCGAATGCAACCTCATTCAAGCATTCCACCAACGTTATTCGTCATTGCGGTGAGTTGTTTTAGGCAATAAGTCTCGTAAATCTATTGACCATTAGCGCCAGTTAGCTAGTTTCGATGTTCCAGTGTAATCATTTATTTGGGAAAAGCGTATTTTCCAGTTTTTATTTGTCGCAGCTTGCGTTCTTGGCGTCTTTCAGTTAGTCACGATGTTCTGATTTTTGAGCTTATGTCCTGATTTGTGCATTTTAGTCTTGGCTTTGTTTGTTTTCTTTGCTCTTGCTTTAGCATTTCAGCTTTTCACCCGTAAGCTTTGCTTGCAAATTTCAGAACTGAGGATGCATGATTTTACGTGAAATCAATTTCCTGATTAAAAAATTTCCGATCGATTCCTTGCTTACCCCATTGTGGAGAGTACTTACTTGGCCTGAGAAATAATTATGCTTTTTCATCTGGAAGCTTCTGGTTGAAAGTTTTAAAGATGAATTTCGTTGTTTTATGATTATAAATTTTTTATCTCAAGAATATTTGTGGAAAGGTGCATTTCCTGAATGGATATAATATGGGTATTATATCATTAATGTGAATTTTGCAAATATTACGCATAGCTCGCTTATTCAATTTGCTTAGACCATCGACGAAGTTGTATTGGCAGTGCCACAGGTAAGAATTCAATATCGCAGATGATAGTAAACAACACAGAAATAGACTTTTCGAAACAGCTCCACATTTATATAACGCTGTAAGTTATTCAGTACTGTGCTATGCTACTTTTCCCCCACATGAAGGATATGTAAGTTCTGTTTCATTCGTGAATCAAGTATGATCGCCTGGTGTCTAACCCCGTCAATTTATTGCAAGAGCCACCGCAAGACAACCTAAGGAGAGGTTACAGTAAATAGAATTCGGAGTGAATTTTAGAAAAGCGTAGAAATTTGTTCCGTTTTATAATGAGCAGCTAATTTATTCGCATTGATTCAGTTTTGAAATTTCTGCATTTCTAAGTTTAGATTCCAGTTATTTCATATTTCTATGTGAAAGTAGTGGAGTTATCAGCAAAAGAAAAGACCGAAGCTACTGCTAAATCATTAAGTAGTTTAGTCCGTGTTCCAAGTTTTTCTGTTAAAATTACGGTATTGACAAGAAAATACATGTGCGTAGACCTAACATGTTTTTGATTTAATGGCGAAAAACACAGAAGCAGTGATTTCAACAGAAGTAACATTTGCTTTCAGTTGTGCTGTTTACCAAGCCGTCGCACGCCTTAGGCAGAAATTCCTTCCCGGAATGGTCCTGCCAAGAATAGCGTGGGCACTGCTTAACCGCCTCCGCGCTTGTGTTGAACGTTTCAACTCCTGCTTACACAAATGGGGTGTGGCCCCTTCTGCGGCTTGTGAGTGTGGCGCAAAGGATCAGACCGTTGACCGTGTTCTACTTCATTGTCCAATCCATCGACCTCCCCGTGGACTGCATGGCCTGGCGGTTCTGGATGATGAGACAATCAGTGGTTACTCAACACCTGCCTGAGATCTATTGCGGCCTAGCGGTAGATTATCAGAACTGGTTCACATGATGACGAAAAAGAAGGCAGAACATAAACGTAGTTATTCTACAACTTTGCTAGTAGATAGGCCAAAGTTGGTTTTATATCTTGCCAGTTTTCCGATACGCATCGCCAGGAAAACCGATCAAGTGCACTTTGACCGACCTGTTCAGATGTTACAAGCAGAACCAGATTGTCAAAAAAAGCAAACGGTTGACTGTGCAGCTTCTGACAGCGGCACCCTCGTCGACGCAGCTGTGAATGTCTTTTCAATTCATACAGAGTATAAGTAGTAGTTGTGACAGCACACAACCATGTCGGAGTCNGAAATGATTGGAGTCAATTTTTTTACTCCTAGTCCTGCTCCTGTTCTGACAAAAGTTACACCAGCTCCTGCTCCGTAGCCCATTGAATATGTACACTCCGACTCCTGTTTACACTCCTATAACTTGAAATCAAGCAATAGAAACAAATGTTGCTCTCACCCAAACCAAGGTTCATTTAAAATGTAACAACAGCAGTGTGATTTCAGACAAGCCAACAGAAATGCTGTTTACCTCAAGCTATTCCTAAACATGTCTATTAACTTACGAGTTTACTAGAAAGGGGTAATTTGATTGTGTGAATAAGGTGGTATGAAGTGTTTTAAATGCATAGTGCTTTACTCTAGGTTGATAAGTGAATTTATGGAAATAATTGTTTCGTTGTGATTGTGTCTAGAGTATGCGAAGGAGAGGGTTTGATGCACAGTACACTGTTGTCTTATGCATTTCACTGAAAATGAGAAATTGTGAATACTGCTTATAAACTGCAGGATACAGAGCAAGAAGCAAAGCGTAGGTTAATTACCAAGTTTTTCCTAATCTGTTAGTTTTTTATTGTCACATTCAACGTAACTGACACAGCACCATTATCTGTATTACCTCTACTATTGTTAGTAATTCAGACTCTGGTCCAGATCGGGCTCCGGAAAAAACGTAGACTCCTGCCGGAGCCGACACCGGCACCCCGGCTACGTGAGAACATCTGATTGGAGTCAGTGGCGTAGCCAGCCCAAAACTTTTTGGGCAGTCAAATATTTTGATTTTAAGCGAGCAACAGCATTTTGTTTACGACACCTCCTCTCAAAGAACAAAATGTCATGGTATGGTAGAAATTTTGGTGGACATGGCCCCTCGTCCCCCGGGATGCGCCTATGGTCGAAGTTCAAGACCCACTGTGAACGGTTGTGATTTAACTCCGCCGACACGGACACAAACGTTTGAGCAGAAATACAGGGACCCTGGAACACTAACGTGGGTCTGGATGACCCGGGTCAAATGAGTTCACTCACGTGAAACTACGTAAGCGGGCGTCGGCGCGCTTTCAGCTCTTCAGTAGCTTCATTTTTTTGTGTGACTTGCAAATAGGTGCGCTTGCGGTCATCCTCGTTCTTCTAGATTTTGCAAGGAAGCGAGTTCGTCACGAGTTCCAGTCACGCTGACCCGACGTTATGGTTAGTGTGAGGTGACAATGGGTACACTGTACCCACGTTGTGGTTAATGGGGGTTGAGCGACAGGTGGCTGAAACTCACTCAGCGCATGCTTCTACGGTCTTGTCAGCAGTATTCAAAAGAAGTTGATCACGCCCATAATTTTTTTAATGAGTAATTCAGTTCAGGCATATATGACACTTTCGCTATAGTTAGCTTACTTACTTTCATCAAAAATCGTATGATATTTGAGTAAAGTAACTTTGTTAGAGATCAAACTGCTCAGTGAGGCTTATATTTTCAGTGTAGTTTTTGTGATAAACTTCAGTTGAACGAAAGTATATTTTTTTATTTTTGAAAACCGGGTCATGCACACCCGACGTTAGTATAAACGTGACAAAACCGGATGTTAGGGTTCCAGGGTTAACAGGCGGCCGTCAGCTCCGTTTTCCCGCAAACTTCCCCAAAGTGTTTCCACTGATATTTGTCGTATGCTTTCTCGATGTCGACAAAACATGCGTAGACGTCTTCGGCATATACTCCCAGCACTTCTCGAAAATTTGCTGAAGAGTGAAAATTTGGAGTGTAGTGCTACGGCAATGACGAAAACCGAACAGGGTATCGTAGAGCGTTGGTTCAATTGCCTAGCGGCATCTTTATTCAAGCCACTTAACATACACTTTCCAGTGAGGCTAAGGAAATAGATGCCCCTGTAGTTAATGCATTGCCTCCTGTCTCCCTTCTTGTGTGCGGATGTGATCAGCCCAGTTTGCCAACCTATCGGTGCCCTTCAAAAACACCAGGCCACTTGACACAATTACCTGGAAGCTTGTAAACTTTAGTACAATTGACTGGTAGCTTATATTGCAAAATTTATTAAGTTCACTAAGAGTCGTAAAGACGAATATGATTAGGTCACAGAGAAAGAACCGGAGTAGAATGGATGATCACCAGCTACACAGCAGGATGTTGTTGTTGTTTGATCAAGCAAGAAGGTGTATTAATTCTTGCCAGCAAGCACATGATCCATTGCCTTTTTTTCAATAAGAAGACCTTTCAGTAACACTCAAGTCGTTAGTTTCGCAAATGATGCGTTTCGTTACGCCTGCTGTCATTCGCAGAAACCTGTCGGTGAGTATAATTTCCATTTTCAGGTAGGATGCAGTTTGTCAAACAGAAACAAAAGTTTCCATTCATCCCCACGCAACACTCTTAAAAACTCTTGAAGCAGAGTTGGTTATCCGGCACCAATTTTAAAACCAAATATTACTTGGTCACATGAGTCTTTATTACGTAAAATAACCGAAATTTATGGACTAGACTACGACAGAATTGTTTTCTGAAATCATGTAAAGCGTAACATGCTCTGGTGGGTGATTGTGGCAAGTTAAATCTAGAATTGAAAATTATTTGTCTGATAAATATATCTAAAAAAGTTATTATTTTATCAACAAATAAGATCTAGATCTATTGCTTAAAGTGAAAAAAACGAAAGGAAACACCTTGGAAAAAATGAAAAATAACGCAAGACAAACTGAGATGAAAATACGTGAGAAAAAGGAAAACAGTCGTGGGAAACATGAGAGGAAGACATCGCAAAGTTAGATTTACTTAAAAGTTGACTGTAGTATCAGAAAAGTATTTACGATAACAAAATACGTGGCCGTCTCTAAGGAGCATACGTTGCAGTTGTCACGCGCGACACAAAACGACCACTGTTTGTCGCTGTTTCGTAGTCAGGTGGAGGGGGTTCTTCCTCCGTGTTCTGATCCTGTGCTCCCTCGTTCTGTGACGCGCTTGAAACAGTTACTTCCTCCCTTTCAGCTGCGAGATAAAACGTTCGATTTTAGGCGGAAGTATTGCACGTAAATTAAGATGCTGCATATTTGCACGTCTTTGCATAGGGTTTGCTAGCAAAGCTACAACCATACTTTATTTTCTACTGTATTTTGACTGAATTTATGCACCCGAAAATCAAGTATTATGCCAAACGTAGAAACTGAGACCCTCTCTCGACATTGAAATACGTCGCGGACGATCTGGGGCCAATAATTTTTCAATCACCTTTTTTGTCATAATTCACGAGAAAATACATTGAAATATCAGACTTTGTTGGAAACGTAATGTAGTGCTCGACTGGTTTAAAGACATAAAAAATATATGATTATGGTTTTCAAGGCACTTTAGGTATTCGACAGTAAATTTTGCTTGGCATCATTACACAATTGCGAGAAATCAATCTTTGTTGTCAAATGAACATTTGTCTAATTGAAAGGTTGCAATCACTTTTCTTGCAAAGTACTGCTTAGTGCTTTGTCTCAAAATGTTTCAGGTTATCACTGAAAATGCAGGTACTACAGCATATTTATGTTAGCGAATTAAAAAACAGATTTTGCGTTACAAATTCTGTAAACATTTTTCGAAGCTCAAGCCTTGAGGAATTTTGACGTTTCTTACAATTTCACTTTTCAGGAAGAAAAAACGACTTAGGGAAACAAAGAACAGTTAAAGAAAACTTTCAACATTTACGGATTTCACTTTCCTATTACATTGTGTAAAGCAAGGAAGAATTTTTATTCATTTTTTCAAATAAAAGTCAATGAAACAGCATGGGGCAACTATCTTTCGGCTACCTTTGCCTTACCGCTGTTTCGATTTGGACAGTCTGAAGTTGGTACTCCAGCAGTGTTTCGGGTAGACGCTGCATTTTCTTCACTAAGTCCAGATGAAAGCCTGAGTTTCATCATCCACTGTCTGAAAGAAAAACTTGTGGCTTTGAACGTCCTATTTATAAAGTTGATTCCACCTACTGCAGCAAACCCTGATAGCTAATAACATTGATTTATCCCGGGCATGTTGTTATGGCAACTATTAAACATCGTCTTATGCTTATAGATATAGACTAGGGTTTTGAAGACTGCGTGGTCCCAAACACACGTGGTTCACCAATACGTGCAATTTCTGAGACAGTCATTTAAATATACTTTGGTTGGGAAGCCTGGAACAAGTTTGTTCCACCTCATTTTTTTGTTTTCTTACCCTCCTCTTGCAAAGAGTTGAAAACCTAACCCCTCCGAACTATATAAGTCATGTGATTTATGGACGAGACTCTGCTAAATGTTTGGCGCACAGTATTGTGCTATCTAGAAATTTGAAGAAGGTGCAGGTACACCCGCTGTCATGTGATATCTAGGAACACAAAAAACGTTGCAAAAAACAGGGGTAACTTACGTCATATAAAATGTTTACGCAGTGAGAAGCTTTTTGGTGTTACGTTTTAGGCTTTTATGACCGATTCTCTCCAAATATGTTTTATGAAGGGTGCTCGGTATCTGCATTGAATTTTGCTGAAAATTGCGCTTTAAATAAAAGTTTGGTAAACCCTTATCTTCTCAGTTTTTGTATTTCTTCCGCCAGCTATAAAACACTTCGTGGACACTGCTGATCAGAAAATTAAACCTACGAATACAAAAAAAATTAAGTTGAAATTTTATCCTAATAAATGACTTTTCGTGTCTAACGCGCAAAGAAATAACTTACGTTAGTACAACAAGGATCACGGAGCTTGCTACAGAAGCGATCCCGAGTAGCAAAAAACCAACCTTGAATCCTATTACAAAACCTGAAACCCAAAAAATATTTTTTTACCATAACAATAACGCCACTGTTGCACACCCAGTTACGACTTGTTTTGCTGTGTTTTGCGCTAAGTGCAGCCGTATACTCTCAAAGCACCTCTCTTTCTTATCAACTGTAAATCGTATTTCTGAGGTCTTGCAGTACATTCAGTAATTTTTGTAAAAGTTCTTAGCTTTAGCTGCACACTGCCCGTCTATTAAACGAAAGGCCATGTGATTAACCCACGACCCCTAAATAAAATGTGGCAGTTCGCTTTCAGAAGGTTTGTCATAGTATCTAGCGACCCGGAAAACAGTAAGAATCAGGCTTTGAGCCTTTGCCAACGGTTTCACCCCAAATGAAATAAAAGAAAGTTGTTCCGTTTTTGCGAGGTTACCGCTGCTCGCCGCCCAAAGCATTTGAAAGTGCCATTGGATGTCAGGTATTTGGCATCTACGCTCTGGTCTTTCTACATGCGCTCTTTTGTTAAGCCTTCTTGCAATGTCATATCAAAATTAACCATGAGCTACTTTTGATATTTCATAATCCATGACTAACACACTGATACACTNGGGATCAACACAATGTTAGTTTGTTAATAAAACTGCTGACGTTGCATCGAATTAGAGTTTTTTTGTTGTCAAATTGTGGCTATTTTGGAGAGTTTCACAATTAGATTTTTCCGGTCAGAAATAAATCAAAAAGAATCTTTTCATCCAAAAATATGTTAATTTGGAATCACTACATTTGTGTGGTGCCTTTAAACTTGGATAGAAATACAAAGCAGAATTGTTGGCACATGCTGTAAAATTTTTCAAATAACAATGTCAAATTGAACCAGAGGTTTTGCTCCACTCACACTAGTATTTATCTTGTTTTTTCATAACGTTCACAATAATTAACGACTGCAAGGATTATAGAAAAAACTATTACATAGACTTTAGCAACACCACAAACGTTCTTCGATTGACCCACCTGGACATTCAGAAGACATTTCCGCGCGGCATGTGTCACATGAGACGGTGGGGCATTTGCATTTAGGACAGCTGGTTCTCACAGGGCATTTGGTGCACTTTGAAGGGTCCAGGATTGACAAAGCGGGGTGATTATTGTCTTTGAAAGAATAAAATCCAGAAGATTACATCTCATGCATTTTATTCTGTGCAGTTACAGTACGTTTCATCAAACGGAATGAAGATGAAACGAGTAAGGTTGCCCGGCAAAGGGTTTTGTTTTCCCACAACAAGGAAAGGATTATTACAACTTTTATGTAATTTTAAATTTTATCATTAGCTTGCCGTTTTTGCGTTTTTAGCAAATCGTTTGTGAAATCTGTGATCAACCTTCGTTTGGCCTCCAATAAAATGATTTATTTGCATTTATTGAAATCAGTGATGCTATGGAAACGGGATGTATAGTTAATATTTTCCCAACGATTATCTTCACTGAAAAAGTTTAACGTTATCCTGGAGTGGTTTTTATAAGGTTAGACCGCTGCCAAAGCATTTCCAGGTAAATGATCATGGTGATTTAGGATGTCTCCCTCAAGGCTTATGCTTCTTATTTCAACCACGCGCTTTACCCTGCTTAAACGCAAACTGGAGTGTGTTTGAGTGCATGTCACGTGTGAGATGGATCTGCATGGTTCAATACTATGATGGCGAATGTGTCGAAATCAACACTATGACATTTTCAAAACTTGTTAATTTCGTCCATATTTTTCTTGCTAAGATTTCATGAGAATTTTTGCTTCTGTGGAATTATTGCTTTTTTCTAATTTTTTGAAAAATATTTTTAAACAATGCACCTCTCCAAATATGGATCAAGTTTCGATTCCGATGCCAGCGGCATTGGTCAGCCTGGTCAACTGACGGAGCTAGCCAACAGACAAAGTCGGACTTATCAGCGAATTATATGTTTGAGGACAGTGTAATTGATGCCAATATGTGCATTCATGGTTTGTTTCACAGCGATTCAAGGCCGTTTCAACCCAATGCTTCAAATTATGAGGATTCATTTTGAAATGATTATGATATTGTGAAGTGATATAGGCAGTAAATTGTGTTGACATTTTGAGAGTGTTGCAACCTCTGCATCGACGTGGTGTGGAATGCGCGATGCACCACGAACGGGATATGCGCTAAGAATAGCGCCTATATATATATCTGTGACGCGAACAAGCAATAATAGAGCGATCTCTGCAGCACACAGTGAATACATGAATCGAATCAGTAATTCTGGTGTTAATAAACCAAAGCACTGGGTTTCTTCGCTCGTTTACAAACTGTGAGGTTTTCAAAATCTGGAAAGAAACGGAAAACACACTGGCAGGTTTTCAGTATATGCCACTCAAAAACATCCGGCTTCATTTTCCGTTGTTTAAATATCTACCACGCGAATTTCGTTGCAAGAACTTTTTCCGATGCGCTGAGTCTCTTTTAGCTTAACTTTAAGAAAGTGACCATCGACGTTTTTTCGTTTTTGGCGAAGCAGCGCAATAGTTAGTGCCTTGATTCTTCTGAACTGGGTATATCAAAGTGGTTTGCACCAATGGTCAAAGTGGTTTGCACCAACGGTCAAAGTGGTTTGCACCAACGGTCAAAGTGGTTTGCACCTACGGTCAAAGTGGTTTGCACCAACGGTCAAAGTGGTTTGCACCAACGGTCAAAGTGGTTTGCACCAATGGTCAAAGTGGTTTGTACCAATGGTCAAAGTGGTTTGCACCAATGGTCAAAGTGGTTTGTACCAATGTTCAAAGTGGTTTGCACCAATGGCCAAGGCAGAATTTTGACATGCGGAGACCCCCGGTTTGTGGAGATCCCTGGGCAGGTACCCACTTTGCTCTCCCCTAAATCTGGCCCTGCCAATGATATCCTTGAAAGTAATTTTATTGTTTGTTTTCTTGACAGGTGTTAGCTTCAATCAGAATGAACAAATTTTCAATAATCTTTGCTTACTCACCTGAACAAGGGTTTGAACTGAAATGCATGTTTGACTCAGTGAGACCAGGCGCATATTCATACGCAGCTGCGAACTGACGCAAGTTGCCCCGCAGTGAAATGGTTGGAGGCCAGGAAGCGCTCTGCTTGATTCGAATCTGACATCTCTCACTATTTACGTTGTAACATAAAGACCGATTTGATGAGT
>JGI24159J19872_10008133_pt1 | contig 13716 bp, 14 predicted proteins | sample Ectturendosymbi4_FD_19872 | JGI IMG/M metagenome (IMG submission 19872) | reverse complement strand
CATTAGCCTATATTTTCAGACATTCTGACCGAAATGACTTAATTTTTTTCGGTCATTTCAAAATCATTTCGGTCTGTGAGCGAAAAATTACCGAAAAAAAAACAGCGATCTGCATCGGGTGGTTTTCTTTCTTGCTACCAATATGAGCAGCGTGCTTTTCATCGCAAGAATTCCCTTCTTAGTCTCATTGCTTTTCTCATTCTCTTCTTTGTTTGCGTTCATCCGATGCAAGTGGCGCACGACTAACACGTGATCGTGATTATGAAGTTTAGGCCAGTGGTTCCCAACCATTTTTGAGCCATCTTTTTAATAAAATATCTAATCGACCACTTTGCTATGCTTGTATCTCATGAACAACAGGTCAGAACTGTATTGCACAAAAGTCAGCGAGTGTTTTATCAAGGATTTATGGAACTCTGTGTGCACAGCCAGGCCCAAATTTTTTTGGGTCCAAAATTTTTGATTTTTTGCGAGCAACAGCATTTCGTTTGGGATACCGCCGCCTCTCCAAGCAAAAAATGACTAGATATGCTAAAAATTTTGGAGGGGCCCACAGGCCCTCCCTGGCTACGCCTATGTCTCTGTGGACCAATAGAAATTCTTGGTTGACCAACCTCGTTGAGAATCGCTAGTTCGTGTGGATGACCATACTCAACTCTGTGCAAAAGGCCCTGCTGCAATTGACAATTGAGCCAAAAGTTGGAATCGAGCGTTCACTGCGAAAAGAATCGATGAGCACGGAATGATTAATGCCTATTCGCAAATGTCGCGTTCAGCGNATGCCGCTCGCAGCGCTACAGTACACCACTTCACTGTTCGTGCGGGGGAGTGTGGCGCTGCGGGTGCGCGCTCGAGACGATGAGTCACGCGTGCACTTACGAGCTTGACTCTGTGTCACGCTTTTGATGATGACGTGCTGGCCACGCAAGTGAGCGGATTTGCTTATAAACGAGGCGCGCGCAACGTCAGCAAGTCGCCTGCGTGTCATCCACTGCGCTGACGTCAGCCGGCAACACACCTCCGCGCCGTGCTAACCGCTGTTGTCATGGCGATTGGCCGTTGGTGTCCTCGGTCCGGTGCGCAGCATCGCGCTCGCAAAGCGATCCGCAATCACCGGCTTCGCGTCTCCGGGCAGTGCTTGACCGAGTGACGAGAGCGCTCTCGTTTCACGCCGCCTTTTTTGCGCGGCGCGCGGCATTTAAAAAAGAAACAAGGTTTTGCTCTGTGACGCCACAAGGCGAGCGGAAATGCGCAGAAAAGTGCGTCGGACCGAAGCTGCGCGTTCGTTTGTCGGATTCGCGATCAGCGGTTACGCGACATCGACAAACTGAATACGTTTTCGCTTTCGGCATCCCACATTGGCCGACAGTGAAACCTGCCACGCTGTTGCCGAACGATTGATCTGCTCACACCGACAATTTAACTGAACGCCTGACATCAGCTGAGTAAGGAGACTAGTTTCATTTTGATGCGCCATGAGTTCAGAATGAAAGGTCTTCGCGCGTTGGTTGCAGTTTGTTGACAGAGCGCTGGTGACGTAGACGTAGCCAGGGGGAGGGCAAGGAGGTCATTCCCCCCTAAATTTCTAGCATATATTGTCGTTCTGTGCGTCGAGAGCGGTGTCCCCAGCCAAGTACTGTTGCGCGCTTAAAATCAAAATACATGACCCCCCAAACTTCTGGTCCGACCACGCCACGGGCTGGCGAACGAAGCTGAGATACTGACCTGCATTGTACTAAGTTCTTCCCGGATTGAGCAGTATTCTGCTTCAAAATGCGTGGGGGTAATCTTGGCATCTGGTTGCTAGTCTACACAGGCTGCGCATGCAGACTTGGCGGCGTTACTGCAGTGTTCCGTTATAACGAGGGCAACCAATTTTTTGACCTAGAAACTTAAAATTTTGACTTTAAATTTTCTGCGTTTTCAGTTGAAATGCGGAATACAAAGCATATTCATATACAGCATGAGAAACAAACCGATAGGTTTGTTCTGTTGAAATGAAACAAAAAGTAGTTTATCTGCAAAATCTGGTGAAACATGTTTTAAAAATGTCTGGCTAACTTCCAGTTTTGTGAAATGAACCTAAATGAACCTCGTTGATGCTTTGCACTGCGGCGATGTGCTTCCACCATAAACCTTGTGTCACTTTTCACTAAGCAGTCACAGAATTTGCAAAATAATTCACCCTTAGGTGTTGAGGTGAACTCACAAGCATATTCATGCAGTATACTTCCAACTTTTAAAGAATTTGGTTGTTTGACCTTAGGCATAATATGTTGATAAGTACATTAATAACTACAGTAGAGTCAAATCTGAGAATCTCATAAAGTTAAAACACTTAATATGCATAATGGATTGAGCATTTGTCAAACCAAGTAGGCTGCTGTGAGACCACGTTTCTTGTGTTGCCATGCCAAGTCTACTATTCAATCGTCCAGTAGTGAGCTAACTTTATTACGTCTGAAGTAGCAGCAAACCCACTACTATTTCAGATTTGCAACTAAACTTGCAAAAACATATCAGGTTGTAACTTAAAAAATATCGATAACGAGAAAAAAAAATGTACTGCAAGAAAATTTTGACCTAACGATAAATTTTGACCTAACGATAAATTTTGACCTAACGATAAATTTTGACGTAATGATAAATTTTGACTTTTTTTTGACCTAATAACTTTGGAGTGGCTCATGGTATTGTTGCGATCGGAAATCCCGAGCGGCATATGCGCAAAGCTTCGCACTGTGGCAGCAAGCAACAATAGAGTTCACATGCCACGATCACTCTATTATTCCTTGTTCGTGCCACATATATGTATGGTGTTGTTCTTCACGCACATCCCGTTCGTGGTGAATCACACAATCAACGCAACACTACCGGAGGGGTTGCAACAGTGTCAACGTGAAATTTGGTTTGTGGACGTTTCCTAATCGTTTGAAAAGGCAGAAAATTTTTTACTTTATTGACTTTTGGTTGCCCTAGTTATAACCATTTGGGGCAAGTAGCAACAAGCTCAGGACCTGACACATGACAAAAAGCTTGCTTTGAAACAGTTTTCCACCTGACAAATGTTGAACCTGTTGCTGGTTCAAGCCGAGCTGTTTAATTAACAAAGTGACTTGTTTTTTTCCACCTTAACACTGAATGCAACTCGGACAGTTTTTCGCCCGCAGCCTCTTTTTTGGTCGTTTGTTAGCCATTGACCGAATTTTTTTGAAATGACCGAAAGAATTAAGTCAATTCGGTCATAATGCTTTTTTCCGGTCACAAAAAATATTCGGTCAAACGAAGAAAAGTGACAGACGCTTTTAAGCTATTTCGGACAAATGACCGAAATGTCTTATCGAAAAAAAAAAAAAAAGAAAGAAACCCAGGTCCTCAGCTGCTGCTTAGCATTTCGGCGCTACGCCAGGAATGAATGCTAAATCCGGTGTTGGGTACAGCTTTTCGTTGGGCTTTCGTCTTTGCTGTGCGCGAGATAAACAAACCGGGGAAACCACAGCCGGTGAACGCGGCGACCACCGCGCTCAGTGGGCAGCAATCGATCCTGACAAGCGATGCATTGCTCCCTGTCCTTGTTTCGTTGCAGAAGTAATGCCTGGTCAACGAAGCTGGTAGCAGTGTGCAGGAGGGGTGTGACGAGGTTAGATAGCGCCCGGGTCAAGAAGCAAGTTTGGCCCCCCCCATGGTCGAACCTAAGGTCCTTTGCGAGTAAATGTACTGCATTGAAGAAACTACTTGTGACATTGTTGGGACTTTTCGGCGCCCGGGGAATTGTGACTCCCTCGCTACGCCACTGGCCGTGTGCCACCGCAATATGGTGTTACGAGTGACGCCAAAAAGGGCGACTCACGAACCTGTTATCGTCTTCATGATGAATTAACGAAACCGCTCGAGTCCGGCGGTAGCTGGTTTCGCGTGCGTGGCGGAAACTTCGCTGCTGCGCGATGTGCGAGACAGAAAATTATTGAATTCAAAGCTTTCAGAACATTGCTTTGTTTCTTTTTCTGAGACATTTCGGTCATTTGCATCATAATGATATTATTAAGATTAGCCGTAACAGCATTCACTAGTCCATATTTTCGGACATTTGTCACCGACCTGCCTTAATTTTTTTTCAGTAATTAAAAAAAGAATTCGTTGTCGATGACCGAAAAAAACTTAGCTTAGTTTAAGTGGCTATGCTGGTGGTAGCGATCAGCCATGTTCTCCGACGCTCCCTTTCTTTTGTCCAACTCCTTAACGATTTAAGCAAATCTTCTCTCATTTGACGGATTTGACGTCATTTGACGGATGTAACTTGCTTTTCAGCGAGTGGCATGTGCCTTTATTCCTTTGTTGTTCGATAAACGCCTGTTCAGACAATATTGCATGCCTTTCGCGCATTCACACGTAACGTCTAACATCGGGCTGATGTTGAGTGCTAGCAAAAAAAGAGGTTTTGCAGCAGCGGTGGTGAGTTGTGGGAGGAAGGGCCAAAAAATCACTTATTATACCTGGTGTGCAGAACGTGAGACATGAACAGAAAGATGTTAACTGGATCAGTGTTGATTCAAACGTTTTTGGAAATCACTTTTCAAAACTACTTCTCTACCTTCAACTCTGGTGATCATTTGGAAATTTTGTGAAGCTTTAAGCCAGGGGTCGGCAACCTTTTTCGCACTGCGGACCGGTTTCAGCCTGGCATTGTTTCGCGGACCGACCCTCAATAAAATAATGAATCTTTGGCACATGTTAATTTATTACAACTCGTAAGCAATCATGGCACTGATTCAGTGAGAGACCTGATCTTGCTTTGCCGCAATAAGATGCTCCAACCTGTAGGGATTATAGTAGTCAATGGCACCCGCAATGTGTTCCTCTGGCACAGGCCACGGCCCGGTGTCTGCCGACCTCTAAATTAACGCACAATGTGGAGTGTTGCGTCTGACCTTGAAAATCCCGTTTTGTAAGAAGTAAATGAAGTCTTCGCATCATTCGTACGCGTTCTCTGCCACTATCATGACAAGAGTTCAGTTAAAATGCGTCAACATTTTCTTGTTGTTCCAGATGGTGGCGGAGCAAGCAATGGCCTCGTCCAATCAGCGTGCGGCAATGTTGGTGATAGCAATGGCCTCGTCCGATCAGCGTCCGGCAATGTTGGTGATAATGCAGTGAGCTTGCCTGGAGGAGCGTCGCTCGCAACATCCAGCTCTGCTCCTTTCTCGGTCGGCGGAGACCTTCGCGGCGGCCACGAAGGAGAAGGAGCGTTTTACCTACAAAGCTCATTTTGGAACAGTGACGAGCTCCCGAAGACTCCCTGCAATGGTCGAGAAGACTTGCAGCAGCTGGCTGCGACTCCACACTACACGTCCGTCTCCCAGCTCTCCCCCTCTGTCCGGGACGGGCCATATTATATCGAACCCAAAGCGGTCGACGCGTGCTGTCTTTCTTCAGATGGCTCAGCCGACTTCACCACCTACCTCAACCGGTCGAGCGCGTGCGAAGCGACTCCGACCGCGGCCTCCTTCTCCCCGCGTTTCGGGACAACTAGGTCTTCGGCCGAGTCCACGTTCACCGCGACGAGCGCCTTCGAAAAGCCTTTACGGCTCGACCCCATCACGAGCTTCTTTCAGTCCTCGTCCAGCAGACCCGAGATTTTTCTTTCGTCCGGCACCAGCGCCCCCCTGACCTCCTGCACCGCCGTTGCCGAGACGACGAGCTGCTGCAGCGGTACTTCTCTTTCGTCGGGCAGCGGCGCCAGTCCGGTGTACGGCGCCTCGCAGACGTTGCAGTACGCCGGCGGCGGCAATGGTAGAAGCTTCCAGAACATTGACGTGCAGCGTGCTTCGTCAGTCGCCGAGTGCAGCCAAGATGCGGTTAATGTGACCGCATGACAGGGCAGGCCAAGTTGTCATCCGATCGGCCGTAAACCTGCTGTCCTTCGGTCAAAACCAGGGCTGTCACAAACGCAACTCCCAAAATCCCAAGAACAGCGCCAAAAAATCCCTATTTTACATAAAAAATATATAAATCTGTGGTGGTGCAGCATAAAATCGGAGCGCCATGATAAGTGTTAAAAATAGAACTAAACATGATTTGCAAAATAAACTGAAATGATTTATTTTTACACTTTTTCAAACTTTCCCGAAAATCCCTAAAATAGTCCCAATCTAGGGACAAAATCCGTAAAAGCACTGGCCTTTTGACTCAAAACTGACTTGATTTCGACTCCGAGGCTTGCATTTTTCCCAGCTCTCTCGGTCCAGTTAATCCGCTTACCTTTTTTTCCCAGCTCTCTCGGTTCAGCTGAGCCGCTTACTTTTTTTCCCCAGCTCTCTCCGTCCAGTTGAGCCAGTTGGGTGAAACTCTCGGAAGCAAAAGTGCCCGCGCTGATGGATTTCCTTGCCACGCTGCCTCGAAGCTAGAGTTACTGGAAATGATCTGCGATTGTCAAGTCACGAATGGAACTGTGCCACTCTAACTTGTCATAATGATCGATTCATGCTGTGCTGCTTGATTTTTTGTGGTGTTTAAAGACAAACTGTAGCCTTCCCCATAGGACTGAGTTAATTTTTACTGGTGCAAACACTAAAACAGTTCCATGCAAGTTAAAGATAAAGCGCTAGGACACCGAAAAAAAAACTGTTAACCAGGTTGTCCCGCCGAGCAACCCTGGGCAGTTTGATAATTTTCTACCGTGGTTTAGAGTTGATGGCCGAAGAATTGATGGATTTACAGTAGTCTTGACTGACAAATTCTGATTAACCAAAATCGCCTCCCTGAAACAGGCAACTGTTTTTTGTTTGCAACCTTATGGGTGCGGTTTCTGTCATCAGTACCCCCCAACCCCCGCTTTCGCGAAAGACCCACCGGGTAATAGGCGTATCCAGGGGGACCCCCCCAAAAAATATGAAACATAAGTTATTGGATTTTTTGTCAAATTTTAATGTCAAACCCCCCCCGCACAAACGTAAAACCCCCTATTGACGACTTTCTGGCGACGGTTCTGCTGCGAAGACAACTGAACTTTGTTATTAACGTTTTGCGGAGACCGGCGAGTCTTTGACAAACTTTGCCTCCTGGCATTTAATACATCGACCAACCTCGAAATCATGGAAGCTTTCCTTGACGCCCAAGGCCCATGTCTGCACCTGCAGCGCCCTTTCACGCATACCTGGCGTAATTGCAGCTCCCTTTCACCACCATTGATCAACTCACCTGACTGTGCTGTCCTGTTGGGCGATTTCGTGCGCGAAAATAACGTTTCAATGCAGTTTCTGTACTNCCAATCCGCGCGCGCGTTTCGACCTCCTCCTATGCCTCAAGCTTCATCCGATTGACGGCGTTTCAGTATTAAGCCCTTATTGCCACCGTTGCATGTTGCAGACATGAGTTGGTAAAACGAATTGTCGCTTATGTTGCAGCATTTCTCTTTTCCAGACTTGGCGATGTGAGGAAAATGAAATACGTCTCGTGATAACGCATTTGTTCTCTCAGAGAAAATTTCGTTGCCCCCCTAGCGAACCCTTCGCTTTTCGATGTCTGGACAGTAGCAGTTAAGTTGTTGCATTTTCATTCTTTTCATCGCGCGGCAGCAGCGTTGATCGCGACAGCATCCTCTCGCTATCTTGTTTGCCATTGTTACGTCACAAGAAGCGAAACGCTCGCCGTGCGCTTTTACGCGCTGCGTTTTTCNCCGCCTCAAATCGTCATCGCCTGTCGTCCAATCAAGACGTTNGTGATGNAAAAAATTTCGTTCTGACGTCACAGATCAGTTCCAATCGTTGCGCATTTTTTAAATCTTTAGTCCTATTGTCCCAGTTTCGCGCCGTGCGATTGCGAAGCGTCGTACGTTGGTGGTGCGCCATCTTTTTGGCTTGTTATTATTATTTCTAACCTTTTGAGTTGTTCTATATCATACGTGTTTTTTTAATTTTGCTAACTTCGCGCTGGTTCTGCTAAGATACCGGGTTTTTGCACGAAAATCAGAAAAAAACGTTTATTTCCACATTTTTTCCTTCGTCGATCGTTTAAATTGCTTTGTTGGCAGCAGCAGTAGCATCGAGACTGCCTGCTCTGACCTCGACTCAGTTTCAACAGGTTCAGAAAATCGATGAAAACATTTTATTTGTTGCGCGCGTTCGGTCAAGAGTCTAGACCCACCGATTTGCACCGTAAGCCAGCCACAAAATCCCGACCCTACGTTTCCGAGAAGTTTCTAACGGTACAGCGCACCTTCCCTAATGACCGCCATCCTGGTTCTTCCCTTGATCAAATTGCAATGGCTCCAATCAACCGTACGCAGCTGGCAGGCGTCGCGCGTCACCAGCTGCAAACGACTGCCGGCGAAAATCACGTCTCGCTCCTGCATGGATTCCAAGCGCAGCGGATTGTTTGATGCAGCAGTTCTCAGTTGATCGCAACCTTCGCTGACAGTCTCTTGTACCCGGCCTCTGCTGCAAACTTTTTTAAAACTCTCCTCTCTCTAAGTTTTTTGCACATTCAACGCCGCCACACGAGCAGCGACCTGTTGTTGCACGCTTTCGCTGATGATAGCCGTGAGTTCTGANTTCGTGCGCTGCTGGTACTAGCAGCGTTGTTGCTGTAGCAACGAATTACCAAAGCGAATCCTCTCTGTGTCCGAATTACCAAGCCNTGAAAGTTTCTTTCCGTGCATGACGGCCAGTGTTCCCTTTAAGGAANTTTTACGCCGAACAATTGTTCGTTTTAATGCGCATGTAGATGCACAATCAGTGAAACATTGCAAGGGTTACAAGGGGCTATATGATGTGTATACGATGTTACATTCGGAATGTTGCAAGTGCGCGAGAATTAAATTTCACTACGCAAATGGTCTGGTAGCATTGCGCACCTTAGAGCAGTGGTTCCCGAACTTGTTTGAGTCATTACCCAGATTAAGGTAGCGATTATGTCTTATTACTCTCGATATTTGGCTGTAATCGCTCATAATATAGAACAACATTGTGGCTTTGGTTCCGCATTACCCCCTGAAGGATTGCATATTATCCCCGTGGGGTAATTTACCTCCAGTTTGGGAACTACTGCCTTAGAGGGAACACGGGAGGTGACGCACGACCAATGCAGAGAACTCGGAAGAAGTTCTTCTTGCGCCGGATGCGACTCATCGCTTACTTCCTCATCGTCACGTCTTCGGCCACAGGTTGTCAGAAAATCACTGTGCCCAGCTCTGTGCAGCACAAATAGACAATGCCTCGCGATCGCGTCGCCGTTTCAGCCCGACCCGATGGTGTCTTCTAACTTTCGCGCTTGCGTTCCAGTCGACAATGCCTTACGATACGTACCCTTCCCCCGTTCCGCTAACAGTTTGACGTTTGTCTGCGTCATGTCTCTTCCGCTCTTGTTGCTGCATCGCCTTGCTCGCGCTGCCGCGCACGATGCAGTACTAATTTATTGTGATGAAGTATTTATGCTCTTTTTTTCTTTTAAGGGTTCTTCGCCGCTTAGGAAAGAAAATAGATAGAACCTAAAGTTAAATGCTATTTTCCGTTCATATTTTGTTTGTCGCATTTAGGAGTTTTTTTGGTATTATACTTTGATTTTCACCTTGTCGGTCTCGCTTGATGCTTCTTTCGCAGCTTTCCCGTGTCGTGTCTACGCGCTCGTGTTGAATGAACTGCAGTTTCAAAGCCGTTGTCTGAGCCACGTGCTCGCATGTCGCCCGCACCGCTCGAGCGCATACGCCGCCGAACTGCTCATTGTGTGCTGTGTGAAGGACATAAGTCATCTTGGCCGGTGTTGCATGATCCAAGTCCTGGTCGTGACTGACCTCCGGTGGCGGATCCTAGTGTGGCCGCAATCTCATCTCGGCATGTTTTGTGCGCGCCAGTCTCCTGGCTGCGGAAAGTTCACTTGTGTCTTTGTTGCGGTTGCAGTACGAAAAAATAAAGATCTGAAGCACTCGGCTTGTCTGTTTGCAGGGAAGTAGTCAGCTCAGAGCAGATGAAACGATCTGCTATACGCCGAGTCAAAACTGTTTTACTCAGACGTGGGCATTACGCTGCTTTTCAGCGCGTCCCACATTGCAAACTTCGTCGTTTTCTGAGCTATTCTAGCGAATGTCGTGTTGGAGAATCTTATTGCTTTATAAATTTCAGTTTAATATTCAAGGCGGTCAAGTCGAGCTGGTGGTAGCTTTGACCGTGCTACGACAGATTTTCTTGAGTATCTATGCTTCAAATACCATTTCAAGAAACAACCAGTTTTCAGTTCAGAAAACCCTTATAAAACCGTGATTTCAGCTGTCCGCGCAATATTGTCAGCTGTTCCACAGAGAATCTTCCGGAAATACTTATCCAGTATCACCAATTTCAAAGAAAATTTTACTGCGTTCCCGAAATTTAAAAAAATGATCATTTATAACTGAAGGCGAATTTTGCAGCAGCAGTCTTTTTGTTAAACACAACGCTGTACCCACTTGATTTAGCCGGTCAGTGTGTTCAGAAAATGAACGAACCTTAAGCAATTTTGCTCTAAGTAGGATTTACAAAAAACTTTCACGTCAGTGCTTTCAAAACATTTCAAATCGGCTTCAGCCAAGTTGGTTCTTTGCTGCTACACACTTATGGGAAGGATTTTTCAGGGGGGAAGCCTATTGCTTTCAAATGTTTTTCTATATCCCAATTTCTGCTGCAACGCTTGGTTAGTGCCTTTCCATCTTTCGAACAGGATTTTGCTAACAACGCGTCTTTTCACACAACGATCCTATTTTATTTTCCTTCTCCCACACCAACTGCCCTGATTTTTTACTTGTTCCCTGAAAACAATTTTTTTGTCCTGAAATTCACCAACACTGCCCTGATTCGCCTGATTTTAACAAATTTTTCAGCACTAAGGGGAAAGGTTACCCGGCATCTTTTAGTGGTGTCGACAGAAAAAAACGGTAGGCATTTTTTAAACCTGTCTGCTTTGAGCTTAACCTTGTAGATTTTTTCAACCTGTTTGGCATTTATCGAAGCTATCATTATATGGCATATTTTACCTGGCGATTTGTTCATGTCAACCTGGAAACCCTAACATTGTTTCCATGGGCTCCCTGTGATTGAATTTTGGAATAGATACTTTGTTGCGGTTGTAGAATGAAAAAACTGGGGGACCAAGGAAAAAAGTAGGGGGCCAACATAAATGTCTCGCTTCATGGTGATTTTCCGTTATAATGAAGACTGATTTGCTGTCAAACCCAACATAGACTTGTGAATATCGTCAGAACCGTCACCAGAAAGTCTTCAAATGGTTTAAAATTTTGCTGGCTGAACGTTATCTGCTGTATATGTCAATCAAATGAATTTGAACGTGAAATTAAGCACAAAATTGGGGAGGCAAAACAGGGGCTCAGCCAAAAATCTGAAGGCCATGGCCTACCCAGGCTCCTCCCTAAAAACCGCCACTGTTTGTGGAATTGTGGCATATCTAATTATCTAACATAACAAATGTTTGTCTACCAGATTCAAAGAAATTAATAAATATAATATGTTCAGGGGCGTGTTGAGGTCTGATGGTGCCCGGGGCGATTATTTGATTGTTTTGCCCCCTGCCAAATTCCAGTATTGCGAAATGTGAGAAATACAGGCGCAGCCAAACTACCTGCCCAGACCTTTGCCACGTGCAAAAGAATTACGCAGTGCTGGATTAAGGTGGCGCGGGGCCTATAGCATATTAATAGCGCGGGGCCCTAAGTTAAAACTACACTTGAATAAGTGAACCAGTCCCGTCGCCACGGGGGGGCTTTTGGGGACTTAGCCCCCAAAACAATTGTCAATTATTAAAGTGTCACGCCCCTCCGCAGAAATGCAAAGCCCCCCATTTGAAAACTTTCTGGCGACGGTTCTGAAGTGAACCACTGTTAAATAATCAATTCTGTGGGCATCCATGTGACTAAACTGACTACCATTAAGCATACTGAATTTCGTATGTACGATAAACCTGATCCTACGTACCAACTGGTGGATATTATGGGTTACATATGTTTTTTACCAAAAACGTATATACGTATCTTTTTACCAAGAAGGAATACATCACTGTACATCTCACAAGTACAGTACAGAGTCAGTAATTGATGCTTCGAAATTCATCAACAAATTTAATTGATCATTACTATATTTAGACCAGGGGTTCCCAACCTGTCTCTTACCATGTACCCCTTCAGCATTCCAACAGATGAGCATGTACCCCTTGGTATTTCAACAGATAATCATGTAACTCTTCAGCATTCCAACAGATGAGCATGTACCCCTTAGTATTTCAACAGATAATCATGTAACTCTTCAGCATTTCGACAGATGAACATGTACCCCTAAATTGTTTTATGACAAAATATTTTATCACGATTATTCATAGATATATTTAACAATAAGATATAATGATTTTTGAAAACAATATCCACTGCTAAATGTATAAATATTTGGAAATAAATAATATGTAAATATATTTTTATCTTCTATTGCTAACATGAAATGTACCCCTTGCGATAGGAAAATCTACCTCTGGGGGTATATGTACCCCAGGTTCGGAACCCATGATCTAGGCAGTCTAGTCGGAGTATTAAGTGTCGATTGTCAAAAGCAGCAAACCAACTGCTCTGAGGTTAAATTTTCTAGATTTTGCCATAGCGAATTTGTTTATGATGCTGGTAGTGTCTATTTCACATGTAATTTTACTCTCTAATACTCTTTAGAATCAGGCTGTTCAGCTTGTTTTATCTAATGGTGCTCTTTTGTTCATTCTGCCATTTTAAGTTTATAAATTTACTGTTCCCCAACCCAACTGCAGCTGGTCATCATGAGAGTTAAATAAATGCTAAATCATTTCCCACATTTGCAAAAGAAGACTCCAAGTACACTACCCAATGGCTAGTGAATAGAAACAAAATCCACGGCTGCCAATGAGATTTTTTGAAAAATCCCATACAGACTCACTAAAAAAACAGGATTGAACAGATTATCCCAGGTAGACACAAGATTAAGTGAATCTTTCTACCATCTACAGGGTCGAATTTAGCAAATGCGAGGCCCCTAGGCTAATCCACTTGTGAAATCCCAGCTCTCACTGTTACGGGAGAAAAATGGAAAAGTGTTTAATCAATTTGCGCTAAGCTCAATATGATGATATTGACACAGCAAAAGTACGGTCAATAAATAATTTGTAAATCCTTACTAGAGTGCCCCACAATTACTGCGCTTGTGCTATACTGATTCACACTTGACAGCTTCTGTAGCTCACAACATATTTGGTCAAATCAGCATTAATAAGTTGCCGGGCAACCCAAAAGTACAATATTTGACTTTGAAAAATGGCTTTGACCATAGGCTACTGTACGTCCTAAGTGCCTATTTTGGCACTTTGTTTGAAAAGCGTTCAATGATACCAGGAGCGAATCCTGGGGGGGGGGCGATCGCATAAACCCCTAAAACATACGAAAGTAACTTTATTCACCGTGATTTTTTACAATTCGGAAAACAGCATTCGCGATACAAAGCGGGTTTGTCGTCCATTGCTTTATCACGGCAGTGATATGAATAATACTTCATCCCTCTTATTAAAGCACAAGAACGTGAGCACCACGTTGCGACGCCCTTGTCGCGGCTGTAAAAATCTCGCACACACGAACAAAATCATAGGTGTAGGAGCAATCAAATTTTTGGGGGTGCAAAGGATTTTTGCCCAAATTTTTCCAAACTGACCCAAAAAGTTTTGTGCAAC
>JGI24159J19872_10008126_pt1 | contig 13720 bp, 4 predicted proteins | sample Ectturendosymbi4_FD_19872 | JGI IMG/M metagenome (IMG submission 19872) | reverse complement strand
ATATATTTTTTATCATTCAGAATTTTGAACAACCTGCGCTTGCCCTGAAAAACAGAATTTGCCCTGAAAATTTTCACTGTATTGAAATATTTTTTATCTTTGACGATTTTTGAGCAACTTGATCTTGCCCTGAAAACAGAGTTTGCCCTGAAATTTTCAAGCCGGGGGGGCGGCCGTCCCCCCGCCTCGTACGCCACTGCTTATCAGGACCCAAAGAGTATCATCTGGAAGTCCATGAACCCAACCCACCCTTCTTTACCCCCAAATTTCCATCCCAGAGCCACTTTTTTGGAATATTCGTGTTATTGGGTTTTCAGCCGTCGCCAAAGCGCAAAAACTGGATCGAAATGGCTAAACGGGGTGCGAGGAAAGAGTTCTTTGATTTTCTCTGAAAATTGCCGAAAACTCAGTGCGGCAAATACACAAATAGGTTTTTTCTCAAAAATCTCAAATGCAAAGGTATATTTTTATCAAGTTCATTGGATTCCGTGCTGTCTTCCGCATCCAGTGATGTTTTCAATAGTCCTCTAGCTTAATCCATTCAGGAGTTATGACCGATCATAGAATCCCAAGCCCGCTGCGGGCCTTAAAGGATAGAAAATGTCGGCAAATTTGGAAAATACCCGCAAAACCTAACCAAGGCCAAATCTGATGTGGCTCTATATCTAGAATTGCTTGGAACGCCCAGGGGTGTAGTGGGTTGGGAACGCGTGGAAACGGCGTTCCCAAAGCTTTTTCACTATAGTAACGTTACTTGAAGGTTTAGATTTTTCATTTCAAGAGCGTTTTGCGTGTGAGGGCATCTGAGCAATATTTGGTGTTAGAGTTCGGCTTTAACCTAAATCAGTGGTATAGCTGGGTGGGAACGCGTGGGAATGGCGTTCCCACACCTCTTTTTTTAGCACTACACCACTGGGAATGCCTTAATAAACATGTGTACCAATTTTGATGCTTTTATGGAAAAGTGAACAATTCGTCAAAAATATCATGCTGTGCGGCTGGACTATGAGTAGTTCTTAGATTATTGAAAAATTTCGCTCATGTACTTGAGACTAAAGTAAATTGTGGATGGAGTTTCTACTATTTGCATAAATAATTACCTTTGTGTAGGTTTTGTTTGGCAGTTTATTAAATTAAAAAGGATCTTTTATTGAACCTGGAGACTGTGTCTAACAGTGGCATTCAAACGCCGAAAATCGGGATCCTTTTTAAGCTGAAGCTATATTTGGCTGTATCAAGACTCGACCGGACTGAGCAAATTTTTTTTGATGTGATTATTCTAACCATATCAAAATTTTTAGTTTTGGTCCGATTTTACATATTTAATAAATTGTGGAAATGCCATAACAGGCAGTGTCTCTTTTGCCTCATGAGGCAAGAGAACTGCTGGAGCTGTTTTGTCGGATTCAAACACGATTGTTTAAAGTGGTTACATGACATTGAGAAGTTCTGAACGCATGACCTGCTTAGTTGAACGTGATGTCTGTAACGGCTCAGTGCGATGGACGAGTGTTGTCATGGTTTCAGTGCTGGCAAGCTGTTGGCAGCTCACTGTCTGCATTGCGCAAACTGTAGGCTAATCTCATTTGGATCTATGCAAAGACGGCATTTGAATGATCGGACAAACGACATTTTGTGAAACGGGACAACTGTTATCTTCTCTTTATTACTAAAGCTGCTGCAATGCTGCAAAAGCTGGGCAAATCAGAGCGTTTATGACCACAGCTCTTGTTACAAAGCCGGCGGGTGACAACTATCACGAAACGAAACCCTCGACACTGGCATCACGCGCCACTGGATGGCAACAACGAGCATAAAGTCAGTATCAAAATGGAACTCGTAGCAACGTGTTATGGCGACGATAACGCGCTGTCATAACGCCCACGAGGCGCATCATAGCTCGTCAGACTTGAGAATTATATAACCTAGAGAATGCGCAACGCTTTAGGGAAAGGTTAGATAGATTTCATAAGTGCTCGGCGTGTAAAACTGTTCTCCATTATCGCAGCAAAGCTCGCATAGCCGCAGTAAGGTCACGACAGACAGACTTCTTAAGGCTGTTTCGACTTCGCTTGCTGCGAGTAAGCCTCGAAGAGCTTTTGCCAATGCGGCAACAAGTAGTTGACAAATACGGCATATTCTTTTTCCCACATCTTCATGTCTTCGTTGGTTACATCACCTTCGCAAAACAACAAATTTCTTAGCGAATCAATTTGTGTATTGGTGGATGTAAAACGCAGTAGGGTTAGTATTTAAACCAGAACAGTCGCCAGAAAGTCGTCAATTAGGGGGATTTACGTCTGTGCGGGGGGGGCTTGACTTTTTTGACAAAAATTCATTCAAATTTGACACTGACCTATAAAGTTTCAAATTTCAATTTGGGGTGGCTTGGAGCTTTGTTTGGGGGGGGCTAAGCCCACCAAAGACCCCCGTGGCGACGGGACTGCTTCAAACTGCTTCCGAAGTGATTCAATAGACACTGCTATGTCGAGACAAAAATCATGAATACACGTTTTTGTGAAAAAAGGAAATTTTACTAATCCGGTCGCCCACAGAATAACAAGGTGTACCTTCCAGTGGGACATCGCAGAGAAGAAACAGACACCCGTTGTAATCAACAAAAACACGAGGTCGAACGCTGCATCTCGGAAGGAATGGCTGAGGACAGAGACTTGGGTCAGGCGGAATTCCTGTCGCCTGCGAAGCCACATTGTTGGCGTAGTCTTTCATCGCTTTGAACCATTTGTTTGCTGTTTCATTTCTGCAAAACCAGAATGCAATTGATTGAGATGAGAGAAAGTCAAGAGTGCGAATGTGTTTCGCATAAAGCTTTTCACTTGTGTTCATTGTCGTTACCAACCACCAGGGTGACAGTTGGTCTCAGTTATGATGGGTAAAACTATGGAGGTAAGTGCAGTTTATGTCGCTGTTGGTGCCAACTAATGTAAGGAGTGTAAATGCATCACCACTACTTGCTGCAGTAAAAATAATCAAGTGTTTTGAATTCTGGTGAGTCTTTGCGTCAAAAAGTTTTTTTAACTTCCGACATCTACTTCAAAGTTCGTCTGCTACACTGAAAATGGAGGTAATTGGTACAAGTGCTATTTGTTGAGATTTTCCGTGTCGAAAGATCAGCGGTTCTGGCGATCATAATGAGGAAACCAACTCAGGGACTGGTTATCCTCACAATACACGTCGCGTGTCACAAAACTAATACAAGAATGACATGAGATCATTTTATGCAAATGTACCCATCAGTTTATGTCAAACCCATACACAGTACAAAGCAGAATGAGAAAAGTAAAAAAAGCACTTTTGTGCGGTCGTTTGTTGAGCATTGAAACATTTAAAAATGTTTCAGCGACAGCCTCAGCAAACCAATCTTTCGCAACTTGTAGTTTTCGGGGGCAGCGCTCCCCCAAATATTTTTGTTCCCCCCCAAACTGTGTTGTGCCCAGAAAAAATTGTTTTAAACATATAATAAGAACAAAAATCTTGCCCCCTAAAAATATTTTTGCCCCCAAACCTTAAAACCTGGCTACGGGCCTGATTTAAAGTAGAATAAGACTCATGGAATCAATTAAATCTTTAAAAATCAAGAGTTTCTGATGATAGAGGTGTTTGTGAAGCTCAACTGCAACGTCATCAAGCCATATACAAACAAATTCGTGATGTTGAAAAGTGTGGCAGAGGTCTTTAAGTTCAACATAAATGTTGCATTTTTCTGAATGAAACGCAGCAGAATTTAAAAATAATGGTCAAGGTATAAATCTTCCGCGTAAAATCTTGTGCAGCTTCGATAACTACCACTGAAAGATATCAGGCCGCTTGTTTCAATGAGACATGTTTAGACTTACGTCCTCTTATGAGCACATGTGTGGGAAAACCCCAACATGACGCAGACTAGGGCCTAAAGCACATGCACTTCTTGGCCAAGCCGATGTCAGTGCACGGCGATGCTGGCACTCAGCAGGCGTCATTTTTAGCTTTTCACTGCCAGTGTTTTGCGTGAACGCAGTTATGTCAGCTTTTGCAAATATGTCCGCCCGCTTAGCACAGTGATGCCGTCACAACCGTTTCTTTGATTCTTTCTGAGTATTTGTGCAATAACGTTCTAACAGGTTTTCCGAATTTGCTCGAAAAGATACTTACTTCCATTTGTTGTAATTTGTTTTCCACAGCTTGGCAGTGGCAGTTTGCTGATATACAGGTGGGGCTTGAGTTGTCAACGTCGAGGCTGCAGTGCAAGTGCGACAATCAACGTCGAACCTCACGATTTTATTTTCCGAAAAGCTTATGAAAGTTGTTAAAAATGTTTAGCGTGAAATTCCACAAAATGCACCGATCAATCAATCAGTAAAAAAAAACACTGGTAGAAAAAGAGAAGCTTTTGAACAATATAATAACGGAGGCCACACACAGACAACCGACGTGCAGAAGAACAACAGTAAAAGGAATGATAAGGGCGTTGTGATCGCGCAGCATCCCCAGCTTACGAATCGCCAAAAATCTTTGGGAAATTAAAAAACGCCAAAACTGTTTCGTTTTTACCAAGGATAGTGCATCTGCGAGTAGACGTGCACTTTTAACTTATTCAGTTGGCAGTGCAGCGTTTGCAATTGTGCAATCGGATTTCCGGATCCTGATCCAGGCACGCAAATATCTGCAAGTCAATTCGAATAATAAACAAATTGAAGAAACATGATTTTATTGCTTTAAGGCTTTGTTTCTACGTGATTTTTCTAAGTCATAGGTAACCGTTCTTTAATTCAATTTCCCTGCGGACGTGATTACTGACGTGAATGCCTCCTAAAAAAGTTGAAAGCGGTGAATTGTCACAAAGGCAAAAGCACCTGCAAAGAAAGTGAATCGAGCTAAGCAAGAGTTGAACTTACGAAGATGAGCAAATGTTATGCATTGACGTTACTGCACGCACAGAGTGATTCTCAGAAAATTTGCTTACTATTTGTCTTGAAATCGACCGTTTTTAAAGCGTTGACAAATTGACCAGACTTCTTCGACCTGACGGAAGCAACGTACTTTTGATCTGAGTTATGTAAAATATAGAGTGTTACGTAACAATGACAATGTAAATAATAATAATTAGAAAAAGGCGGCCGGAATGTATCACAAACTCGAACCTGCCCTTACTTAATTGAACGGCACGACAAATGTCATCACAGCACGGCGCACAATTATCAAGAGTATTTATAGAATAGATATTTTAACAAGAAATACGTCAACCTAAAATAAAAACATGTTTGAGAGAAGACAAGATTATGTCTGTTAGTGATGGTGTCTCCCTTACCTGCACGTACACCGTGATACTCAAAAGCTTTATCTACTTCCACACAAACAACACAAAAGTAAGCGCGGCACATTTGATAACAAATGCGATTTCCAAGCCCACATTACAGATATATTTTTGTATGTCTCATTCCTACAGATAAAATTTGCAAAGATGCTATAAACTCTTTTCCGGTCACTTGCAATAGAGCAAAGCGAATATCTCATTGCGTGGGTGCATGCAGACACCAAAGAAAGCCGGATTTCGTGTTCTTCACTGAAACAGACAGAACGACTGCTTGCTGCTGGTTCACTGATGTTTACAGTTGCTTGTTTATGTTACTTAAGCGCAACATGCAAAGCTGGCGCCTATGGCGTCAAACGATGCGTTCCAAAACCTTACCACTAAATTGGCTCGGTTGAGCTGAACCGAAAAAGCAGTACTGCTTTAGAAAAATGTCATTAGTTGTCTCAAAACTCTGTCAAAATCAAAACAACAGATTTACAAAAGACAGTAAAACATCCTACGCTTGTGCGCATTTTTTGTCTGACTTAGTGGTCAAGCGTAATTGTAACGACGATTTCTTCCAAGCACAACACACTTCCTCCAAGTCCGCCAACCAAGCCATGCAGTGCCAGTGTGATTTGCTGCGATTGTTTCGATCTCATTCAATCGCTGATTGAGAGAAGTCGAAACTATCGAGGCGTAGTTGCTTTTTTAGCTCAGATGTGTTTTCTACTAACCTGCGATTTTTTCTACAACCTGTGTGGTTGTAAATCCTTCAGCTGTTGTTATTTTCTTCAAAAGTCTTTATCTTCATTTAAGATTCTCTTTTACACTTATGTTTCAATTTATTGTATTTTCTATGTCTCTGTGGTTGCATAAAAGTGCATCCTTTAGTCGCTATGTAGAGGCAGTGACCCAGTTACCGCTGCGGCCGTCGTTTCCTGCCCCTGCATTCTTATCGAAGAATATTCTGTGTTCAGGATGTTGAACAAACTGAAATGAACTCAATCGCAGAGCCGTGCATTAATTCAACAGACTCACTGAATGTGTATCGACAATGGTAACGATAAGCCTGCTTATTGACGTATTGCACATATTGAGCTGTGATGAACTTACCTGGTTTGATGTCGAAGAAACAAGCGTATGTGTACGGAAGCTGAACGGGAACTTCAGTGAAAGTGTCTGAAAAGCCTTGATTGGCGGCGATACTGGGTTGATCGAGCGTGATCAAATACGATTCAGCTTGCTGTGAAAAGAACACTAGCTGGTAAAACAAGAACGGATGTGATAAACTGCTGAGTATGCATTTCGCCAACTGAGTGCACAACCTCAGATCTGCGAAGTGCGTGAAAGCTGAAATATAATTAAAACTCGCCAGCAGTCAAGTTAAACAGTTAAGAATATCTGCGTGAGAAGAATCACCGAACACACATATAAAAGTTGCAATGACAGAAACTAGCTGCGTACGCAACTCAACAGATCACACGATTTACCGTTGCATTCGACTTGATCCTGACACACTGAGTTGTATCAGACACACTCAGAACGTCGAAATCCAACTGTTCTCCTGCTGCTCCAGTTGTGGTCCCGAGTATTGCTTCACTGACAGTGGTGGTTAAAGGCCGAGTTGAAACGGTTGTGGTGCTTTCTACGATGGTGTTGGAGGGAGCCATCGCATGGGGAACGGTGTTGGAACGAGTGGAAACGTCTGTAGGCGTAACTGCAGTTGGAGCTGCCGTGGACGATGCCAACACGCCCTCAGATGCACTTGTCAAAGCATGCGGCCCAGATGTGGGAAGTGTCCTAGAAGTGGCAGCTTCGGTTCGCTGGACAGCGCCAGTCGACTGCGAAGGCGCAAGGGTGCTTGACACACCAACAGACGGCGCGGGTTTGGTTGAAGTGTCTGAACTTGACTGTGCCAGCGTGGTTGCCTGACTATTAGAGCTTGAAACAGAACTGCTTCCTGATCTCGTTGTTGATGTAACTTCGACGGCGATTGCGTCACCGGTGGAAGTACCGCTCGTTTTCGTGGTTGCCATTGTCGCAATCCCGCTCGTAGAAGACACTGTTTGCGCGGCAGGTTCAAGAACAGTGGTGGCGACCGACCCAACTTCAGCAGGGGAAGAAGCTGCGGGGGAGACTGTAGGCATCGCGCTTGTCGCAGCTGTTGTTGGAAGTGATTTTTCTTCTGTTGTTTGAGCGCCATCAGTTTTGCTTGCAGAAGAAGCCGCCGCGTGCACTGACGAAGTTTCAAAAGAAGTTGTCGTGGCTCTTGTCGACGTTTCATGGTCGTAGCCAGATCGAGACGAGGCGGCAAGCACCGTTGGTTCAGCTGTGGCAGATTGCGAGGAAGAAACGGGCGGCACACTACTTCTTGCAGATTCTGGAGCAGCGTCAGTCACACTGACTGAAGGCTTCGAAGCAGAATCCGCCGTAGACGTCTTCATGCTTGAGGAAGCTACAGAAAGACTTGAAGATGACGCTGACGTTTCTGGTTGCGGCGTTGTCCTCATCGACGTCTGCATTCGGCCTGTTGTCATTTGCACTTTAGTTCCAGTCGTTACGNTTTCGTTGATATTGTCAGTCGTGGTAAAGACCTCGGCAGCAATCGAATCGACGGTTGATGCACTTGCGGTTTCCTTTGCATCCGCGCTGGTGGCGCCTTTCATCGAAGTTGTGTCGACTGCAACGGCAGCATCGGTCGCAAACACAGAACTTGCTGCACTGGGCTGGGAGCCCGCGGATTCGGCTGAAAAGTAAGACATTGAGCTGGTATGATGGGCGGCACCTGGCGCGGATGTCTCCATGGCTGAGCCAACTTCATCCTCAGTGGAAATCTCCGGGCTGTCGGTTGTTGCTATCACGCCCGGCTTTCTAGAAGCCCCTTCTGTGAATTGAGAGCCTGGATCAGATGTTGCTGCGTGTGTGTATCCAGCGGTGTTTGAAGTTTGGTATATCGTGGTGGCAGACAAATCTGTATAAGTTGAACTGGCCACCCGCTCACCAGTGGTTGATTCTTGTGCGCCAGTCATTCGCACTGAACTTGTTTCGGCTGAAAGTGTAGACGCTGTTGTCGCGACTGAGTCGGTTTGTCGCGCTGGTTGTCGAGTCGCTGCGTGCGACGTTGTTTGAAAACCAGAGACAACTTCCTCAGCCGTTGATGTCGGCTCCGGAGCAGCGCTAGAACCGCTAGCTTCGGGCAACGCTGACGACGAATCGCTTGCGCCAAGAGATGAAGCTTGCGTTGTGGTTTTCGGAGCAGACGAAGGTGAGCGGGTCGGCGAAGGTTGTTCACTTGTGGCAGCAGATTTTGATACGTTTTCTGAAGCATCAGTTAAAGCTTGAGCGTCAAGAGCGGTCGTTGTCTGTCCTTGAGCTGATGCCGCTGTCGCAATCGATGACAAATCGGTCTGAGTACTGCGAGTGGTTGCCATGGTTTCACTGACGAGTGCGTTACTTGAGTCTGGGTGGTTTGTAGCCGCACTGCTGCTTGTCGGCGAAAAGGACTTGGATTCCATTACTCCAGATCCCTCGCTAGTTTCAGACGGTCGTGGTGTTGAGGTCAGGTCTGGAATAGTCGTTGGCGGTGGTGGACGAGTAGACGGCTCTGAAACGCCAATAACACATTTTAATTATTCTGCACGTTGTCGTGCTATTCAGGGAGGATCCTAGTAAGTTGATTATGATGATAAATCTATGAAATGACGCAAGAAGTGAGATACGTAATTCGTGGAAATCACAGGAAAAGCTTTGCTTCCGGGCTCAGAACTCTCATCAAATGTTTGCAGTCCTTCCAAAGCAGAAAGCTCAGGCCATGTTGAACGGAGTCGCAGACAAAATTTACCAGTTATTTAAGTTTGGTAACGTTGGCTACTTTTATCTTGGCTATTTTGTCATTGTTCATTTTTTGCTTAATTAGTCTTATATCACGTCTCATTCCGTTTCACAATTACGATATTTTGTTATCTACTACTTAAAATCAACATTCACGAATAGCAAATCACTCGACACATGATTAGGTAGCATCAAAAGCGTTAACTTACATTTTGCGCACAATAAAAAATCTGTCAACGTTCAAAAATTGTTTTCCCTAGTTATTTTATATTTCACTAAAATTCTGCGTAGTATTTTCATTGCTTGCACCGCAATTTAATATTTTAACCACTAACGTACGCTGCTCACAAGCCAAACAGTGAATTGAATATTACAGCTCAGAACGTGTTACAAAATTGCTCTGCGCTCTTTAAGACTTTATCACGAGATTTTTAAAGCCTTTCATTTTGTTAAAGAAGCTCCAGATCTCTGGCCTTCTCCATCTCAAAATCATGGAACTTGATGTCAAACAGGGGTGCTTCCACTCCAGTGTATTGAAGACTGGGGTAAAAGTTTTCCAAAGTTAACATTGCGCAGTCTACTCCATCTAAAAAAGTTTAAATGCAGACATAAAGAAATGATGCAGCAAAAGTGAAATTACTAAAAACCAATCAGAAAGGGAAGCTTTTCAATAACAGCTAAACATTTTTCAAACTTCTCTGAGTACTATTGTTCGTCCTGGCTGTAGGTCTGCGATGTGATGAAACCTTGAAAAAAGTTTTTATCGATCGTTGCGCTTGTAGGCATGCTGCAGTTTGGACGTTAGTTTTGAGACACACGTTTCAAAATATTCTCGACAGGAGTGTGCAAGAACGACGTGCATAAATATGTAAAAAGTTTCAAATTAGGTAACCGCTGTTTAACAAAGATGTCAGCAAATTGTGTTATCGCGAATCATCAGCAAAAACCGGCAAGCGCCATGTTTTTATCGGTTCGTAACGTAAGCGCAGCCCCCTCCACCGTTTATTTCAAATGTGTTCGGTTAGATTACTTGCTTGACAAAGATGAAAAAATACCGCTACTGCCACTATCGCAAGTTCTCGTACCAAGTTTATTTTAATCCATAACGGCAGTTGAATCTTTCATTTGCGTTAAACGGCGTTGATAATTTTTTTCGTGACTTTCCGCTCATTTCACCTCTTACTTCGGCATTGCCGGCCAGCGTTTATGACAAAGTTTACAAATGGTATCTGGTGTTTCCGGTAAACTCGGCCTGCGACATCAGTCCCGAGATCTTTTTCTTTCGCGATTTCCATGGAACGCTCGGTTAACTGAGCCCAGCCCGCAAATAAACCGATATTGACTCCCGAAGGTCTTTACAGTACGACAAGGCACAAATGGTGAAAGCGGAAGGAGAAGTTGGTTGGCTGACGCTAATCCACTGTTTGTTTTCGCGTATGCTAAAATTAAGTCTGACGAATCAGCTACGCACCGAAGGAGATGGTGAGCACGTTCTCCTAGCGCTTCTTTTCAGCGAAAGCCAAGTGAAACTTAACGTACTTTTCAGTAAGTTTCATTATACTCGCTTTTGTACTCCCTTTGGAGTGTCACGAGTAATGTGGGAGCGCACGTCTGCGCGTACTAAGCGCTGCGGGTCACTTCCGGTGTGATTACTTCATTGAATGGCACTGAGTGGGGAGCTTCCCTTGCGCCCATGCAAAACCATCTAGCATTACAATTGACACGCCGTATGTTCTGCTTTTCGCGCCTTCGGCATGACTTGGCCGGGGCTCGAACTCGCAGCATTCTACCAGCTTCAGAAGCATGTGTCCAACCCAGTGTACCATTTAACGTACTTTTCACAAACGTCAATGTGAATACGTTGTGCAGGATTTTTACCTCACCTTCACTTGCCTATCATGCCACAGGATTTTCAGCGTTGTAAAACAAAAAGAAAACACTTCAACAAAGAGTTTCAACAAAAAGTCTTTAAGAAGGTGACGCAGTCGAATCAATCAGCAAACGGTTTTACTATTTAACCGGTTTTACGCATCTTCAGTCCGAAAAATGGCAAGAAAAAGCTTACGAGTGAAATTTTGAATAATTAAAGCAAGGTTCGGAGATACCAAACGAATTGTATTTTGAAGCACAAGCTGTGATCACAAAACTAGCTTCACGGAAGCTGAAAAGCATAAATGACGTCATGTACTGAAGGACCGGTTTCAAGCAACATGGTGATGAGTCAACTACAACAGGCCGCACTACACATAAGAGAGCATTTTTCGGCGTTTCTTTTCCTTGACAACTGACTAAGTGGTCTAGACAGAGCGCACCCCACTGAAACTGGTAGACTGGGTTCAATCCCAGTCGGGTCTCCCCGGAGAATTGAAATGTTCTCGGCATCATGGACATGGGCGTCGGAAGGAGTTGCAGCAGGGCAAAGGCCCCCTTAGATTTTGAAATTTGGTGATTTTCTATTCACTTTTTAGTAGAAAAATGTTTTTCTCTTAGTTTCGAGTGGTCAAACGAAATTTCATTTCATTGACCCCTGGAAAAATCCACTGTTCCCCGCCGGAAAACCATGATTATGAATGGATGCAAGTGAAAACTTCACGCGCGGTGCTGCCATTGGCCTGTCATCAGTGCTGTAGTCACTGCAAAAGTAGCCGCGTGGCCTGCGGCACAGAGATGGACGCCGCAGATTATTCGTGACACGCCAAAGAAGGTATAATGAATCTTTCTTCTTTTCATTGGCCTATTCAGGTAATAACCGCAGGTCACTGTGACTGGGCTGTTCATTGCATAACCGGTTGCATCTTCTAAGTTTTTCTCTAGCTTCAGTGCATAGCAAATATTTCTGGCGAGCTGAGTTTGCATAGATTCTCTATATTGTCGAGAATTGAAGGCTCTTACTTTGCGCAAAGTTATGACAGCAGAGCATAGCATGCACATTCCTCCAAACTTCAACAGCAAATCAAGAGCCTTCAATTCTGCGACAGATATTAACTCGTTTGATTGATGTACCAATAAAATGCATATAAATATCGATGCCAGTATGTGATGCCTGACTTTTATTTTACACAAAACAGATATATACCCGGGGTAGTCAGCGTTGCGAAGCTCAGTTGCTTAGTTGGACCTCTTCTACCGCGCTGGTGAGCAGCCCAGACATGAACCAAGAAATCCGTTCCTGAAGCAAAGAGTGAAAAACGAGATTTGCAACGGTTATGTGTTTAACTACAAACCTGAAGAAGTATTTTGCAGAAGAATGAACAAAATTATCAACTGCAAATGTTTTTCAAAATTGTACCTTCTATGAGATTTTGTAGACACACAATGTACTTGTCGTTCCCGTCAGAAGAACGGCTGAAGTTAAAACGTGCGACAGGCGTGTTCAGGTCAGAGGTCAAGTACAACTCCACAAAGTAACGTGTGGCGTTTGCGTTTCCTCCGACAGATAAGCACGCGTCATTTCTGGTGGCATTTTTCAGCGCTAAAGACTGGAGGGCTAGGTCGGCAGGTGACTCCCTTGGCTTCGTAAACGAAATGTCGTCAGATGACGCTGTCGTTGACTGCTGGGTAAAAGAACGACCCTCTGCAGCAACTTCCGCAGTTGACGTGTGAGTAGCAGCAAGAGTTGTCGATTCTGTGAAGAGAAAAATGTTGTAAACTTAAGATCTTAATGAAACACGGGCAGGGCTAATGCATGTGCGTGAAACCCGACAAACGCAACAAAACTAAGCGCCGATCCGATGGTAGATAAGCAACTGGATGGCAATAACGTTTGAGAGGATCAATTTATTTAGGCTTTCATGTCTACGTTTTTATGCCATGATGTCTACGTTTCAACTGGCGACTGATCGCGTAGAACGTTTTGATGTCATAAATAAAAATGGGTTGGCGAGAGAGTTCAACAAGACTCAGCACATAAGCGGGTTTCGGCAATATCAAAAGGCTGTTCAGATTTGACGCTTTAAGTGGATTTAAAAAAGCACTTTTTACGTTGTTTGCGACTTTAGGGCAAAAATGATGATGTTTGTTTGTTAACCCTTTAGAGACGGCTCTTAGACCCAATGAATAATTTTTCATAATATTTTCAAACTCATCAACTCACACAAGGTAGCTGAAATTTCTAAAACTTTCAACCAAGCAGGTATCTAAACATTGCAACACTGCCATCGAATTTTTGTGGGCACATCTCTTAACAAAACTGATGCATAAAAATACCCAAAAAAACACTATATGCAGTTAAGTTCATATTTCCTAAAACCACCAATTCTCGCGCTGACTTATATGACATCATATTAATTTTTACTCTCACAATGCAACAAATGCCATTCAATTGCTAGCTAAAAATAAATTATCTTACTTCAAATCACACTCAAACAATTTTTTTTCAACCTTTTTCATGCAGCGGCCCATTTTGCAACCCAATTTAACATAACGACACCCTTCCGAGAATCTCCAGTCAGACATATGAAATGCAGTTGTGTTTGCACATTGAAAATCACAATGACTAAAAGATACGTACGATACCACTACTTCGAACAAAGACTCGTTTATTAATTCATGCACATAGAAGCACCAGTGAGAGAGACCCGTGCCGTATACAAA
>JGI24159J19872_10008124_pt1 | contig 13724 bp, 8 predicted proteins | sample Ectturendosymbi4_FD_19872 | JGI IMG/M metagenome (IMG submission 19872) | reverse complement strand
CCTGCGTCCTACACCAGCGGACAACCTTCCAATCCTCGCAGGCATCCAGCCTGCTGAGCTTCGTCGCAGAGGAGCCACACTATCTCTAGGACGCCGTGCCATGGAGCCTGGACACTTGCTCCACTCAGCGCTCACCCGTAAATCGGGTGCAGCTGCACGGCGCCTCAAATCGAGACACCCATTTGTACCCGCCGCACAACAACTCATCAGTTTTTCTGACAAAAACAACACACGTGCGGCGCAGTGGGCGGATCATCAATGGAACTCGGAGTGGGCGGACAACCCCACAAGACTCCGCACTTTAATTCCAGACACCGGTACACACACCCCCGGAATGACCCTCCCAAGGAGAATCTGGGTCCGGCTCAACCTCCTCCGTACCGGGGTCGGACGTTTCTGCTCCTGCCTGTACAATTGGGGTATTGCCTCCTCTGCGGCCTCTGAGTGTGGCGCAGAACAAACCGTCGACCATGTTGTCCTACAATGTCCGCTCCATCGACCTCCCCACGGACTACACGGTCTGACGGTATTGGACGAAGAGACAACCGAATGGCTGTTCAACACCTGCCCCGATATCTAGGCGGGCTAGCAGTGGATAAAAGAAGAACTCGCTCAAACGAAAGAAGAAGACACAAAGTTTGTCTCCCCCAATGATTTCTAACACACTAGGTCCCTGGGTGTGACTTTCAGTGGGAGCCTTTCATTGATCCAAGCCCTTTTCGTGAATCATGATTAATATAAGTACAGTAATAGCTACAACCTAGTAACATTTAGCAGAGTTAATCATTATTTTCGTGTAGGCCTACAGCCTAGCGCCAATGAGTCGTTTCTGCTGTATACCTGATAAACTTTCTGGTTTGATATCTTACAGCCTATGCAGTAAAATAGCCTAATTTACATTGCTGTTGAGTAAATTTTGAAATGCCTAAAACCAATACAAGTGATGCGACTTAGGTTTAGAAAGAGAGAAGCATAAGCTAACTTGAATTAATTCCAAAGGTTTTTTTGTTTTTGAATATTTGTGTAACAAGATGGCAAGACTGATGAGATTTTGGATTTTAAGCAAGATTTGGATTTTAAAACTGCCAGTTTTCGGATTTGGATTTGATTTTGAAATAAATCTGTTGGTTCGGATTTGAAAAACATAAATAAATCCAAACCCGATCTTTTGTCAGCAAAACAATTTTCTACGGGATTCTTCCTAGCTAACTGCAGCTGGAGTAGGACAATTGACTACCTGTCGTTTTCAGCATTTTGAGAACTCGTTTCATCTGCGACGTTCTGCATTCCATTTCCAAGCACACACGCGCGTATTGTGTAACTTAAACGTGTCGTTTTTGTATTTTACGAGGCGTAAACGCAGTTTTAATCAACACCATGGTCGTCGGAAGTGGGGGCAGGGGGTCCTTGGCCTCCTCCTGGATTTTTTAATTTTTAGCAAAAAAGGTTGTTTCTAGTTTCACGTGGGAAAACTCAAATTTCACCACTTTTGGCCCCCTCTGGGAAAAATTTAGGTAAATTCTCCTTGTTCACCCCTGGAAAAAATCCTTCCGACGCCCGTGATCATCACCCCGTGTTTTCGAAAAGTGCTTGAAAACATAGGCGCTACATGCGTGTGGCTAAAAGAATGACAAAATATTCTTGCAACAACAACCGCAGTATCTCAGGTGAGAAGTTCAGAAAACCTGAATAATTATCACGAGGTGAGGCTAAAACATTGAAAATGTGGTTCATGAATTTTCACAGAAGAATGAAGGTGGCGATATGATTTTTAACCGAGTCGGTAAGACTCTAAAAGGAAGGTTTTCATTTTACGAAGTCTACAGTTTTGATCTCTAGCACAGATGCTGTTTCTTTATGGCTTGTGGTTTGTATTCGATACCAACATATTGATGCCTTAAATCAATAATAATATTTTGTCAGATTTAAGTTAAAAACATCGAAAATCGTAGCAACGAACAAGTATCGTCTCGAAAACATGATGTGCTGGCAACCAAATGGAAGGACAGTTTCAAACTTAGGACAAAATTATTTTTCCTTGGTGCCATATGAAAAAGAAAACCTTGCACGAAATATTTATCGATAAGATTTTCTTGCCAATATCAACAAATGTGACTGATTCAAACAAAGTCAACAAAAGTGCATCGACATTTCCGGAACCAAACTATCGTTTAGTTTTTTCAAGCTCATCAAGTTTCCCTTAAAAATTACATCTCCTGAAAAATACGCCTGGGTGCCCGTGACTTGGTGGTTTAGAATGCTGCGGACGACCCGCGAAGTAGTGCTCACCTTGGCATCATATTGATGACCCATTAATTTTTTGTCGCTTACAAACTCGAGAATGCAGTTGCGAAGAATGAACATGTAGTTTGCTCTGATATCTGATAGATGCAACCAAATTTTTTCGGAATCTGTCGGGTCGCACTTGCTTGAGTCGACTGCCAGCGAGAGCAAGGGAAGCAGGTCATGCATTTGTAACTCGCCGACTAGAAAATCCTTTGCTTGATTGAATGGAAGGCTGGGACCTCCGATTTTACTTTCAAAGGCTGTCGAAAGGAAATAATACTTGGCATTTATACTGGTTGTCCAGCCACTCATTTGCTGAAGAGCAATCCTCTTTGCTGCTTTGGCTCGTTCGTGTTCGGCAGACCCTGCTTCGGATGCCAGCTGGGCAAGATTGGCCACTTCCACAGCCCACTGGCTTTCCACATACAAGTATCGTCCAGTTGCATTGAAATGTAACGAACTTTTCATAGCGTTGTTTTGCGAGCTGGTGACCATATCACTCACCGGTGAGCCGGTGCAAGTGCTGTTCATCATCTCTTTCAACTTGTTCGCTCTTTCCTGCTCCGAGAGAGGAAACAGCTCCTGCGCTTTTCCGTGAAACCAACCCGAGTAGTTTGAATGTATGCTTCGCACAGCCCACTCAACTGTTCCGTAAAACTCGACCATGTAGGGCAAGTTCGCTAAGGTGGATGGAAGCTTCACTCTTCTTACGATCTCATCAACGTGAATGCGGCGGTTGAAAAGACGGGTGGTCTGATCGTTAACAAATTGAATAGCATCTCTGTAGTTAGTTAAAAAAGCGCTGATTTCCTTCGGATCAGATAATGGCGGCGTGTGATTTGGAATAAGATACTTTGCTCGCAGACTTCTGAGACGGTCGATGCTTTTGTACCAGTCAAAGCTACTCCGGGCAGTCTCTCCTCTTAAGGTAAAAATGTTCGGAAAAGAGTTGTACACAATGTCTGCGGAAAGTAGTGCTTGCTTTCTAGGAAGCCACACGGCTATCTGATCCACTGTTTCGCTTGGAATGTGAAGAAGTTGTAAAGTCAGCCCTTGAAACAAAAACTCAGTATTGGTTTTTATATCTAGTCTTTGCGTATGATCTGTATGCAGGTCGTACATACTCCTGTTACAGCGTTATGCCTTTATTTAATTTACACAAAACTAAAATCATTTCACTCCTACACAAAGTGTTTTTTACTGCACACAGATTTATGAATTAAATTTTGCCACATAATGAAGTTTTAAATTTTGCCACATATTAAATTTTGCCACATAATGTTTTAAATTTTGCCACATATTTAAAACATTTAAATTTAAAACGAATTAAATTTTGCCACATAATGAATAATGAAGTTGTAGCAAATAAAGCCAGAGAATTCAATTTTTGCTTAACAATCACTAAGATTTGAATGATGACCTGCAGGCTTAAAATTTTTGCTTTCTTTTACTTTTGTTTCATTCACGGCGTAATGATTACTGATAACTAAATCGATTTCAAGCAAAAGAATGGAAACACCCAAAATTGTCAAAGTTAGAGCGTTTTTATTTGATGATGGAGTAAGTTTTAACTTGATGGATTGTTTGAAAAAGATGTATAAAATGATATTTGGAAGGATTAATATTTGCCACATAATCCACAAGTAACTGTAAACTAAACCTTTTGACTCTTTCTGTTGTTTCACAGAGTGGAATAATTTTAAGGACGTTATAAAACGTTTACAAATTTTATCAAACGTTTTTCTGGATTTTAGCACGTCGTGCTTGTCTGTTTTTGAGCTGAGACATCATTCTCCGTTTCCTGATGCTCAAACACGTACTTAAATAGCATTCGTTGTCCCCGCTTGCCTTAGGTTCCTGATTTTTGGATTCTTGGAGGCGTTTCGAATGAAGAACACCTCGTGGTGGGTGGTGTGAGGTACAGAAAAAATCAAATCGTTATTTTTTCTCTTACAACAAAGGGAAGCAAATTTGTTTTTTGTGGGGAAACGTCTGCAAATTTTTTCGCCATATTTGAGATTCAGGGACTGGAGAACTTAGACAACCAGAAATGTTGGGAAGTATCGCCGGTCAAAAGAAGCTTCTACTGGAGTAGACTAATACAGGAACACTAACCAAATATCAACGTGTTAATTTGTTCCATTGCTGTTATTTAAAACATAAGACTCTGTACAATATCACGTATGAATACCTTCAAGCCACATTCTCACTTTTCTGCGTCAGTGGTGTATTTTATTATTGTTTTCCTAAAGATGGGTTATGAGTAGGGGTGCATATAATGGAATATCGAATCCTGTGGATTCGAATCCTTCTGCATTCGAATTCAAAAACCAGTTTTTTCGAATATTTAGGTTCGAAATAAATTTGGATTCAATAAACGTGAAAAATTGCAAAGTTGGCAAAACAAATAATTTCAATAAATTTTGCAGTGGCATTCTTTGCGCTCCTGAGTAAGCGAAAGAAAGAAACACTCAACAGGCTAACGGAACTGCGTAGTGATGTAACGAGCTAAATGTCATGTGATCGCTGATCGGCATTCGAAACCTCTGCGCGATCAGCTCATTTTGCTCCTAACAAGTTATTCCAGAAATAGGATTCGACATTCTGGATTCGAAATAAAGATTCCGGAATATTCCAGAACCTCGAAATGTTCCATAATGCACATCCCTAGTTATGACTAAATACAAAAGTCGAATACAAAAGTATCTTTTCGAAATTTGTGGCTGTGCTGTACACCAGTGGTCTCCACACTTTTTGCCAGAGGACCAAATCAGCTATTACACAACAATTCGAGCGCCAGACATCTGTAATGAGATTGTTTCGGGATATGTTACATTCTAACAAATCAATAAATTTTTCGTAAATACATATTTCCATTATTAACAAAATTTCTTAACGATCCGGATGAAATAAATGGCTTCACGGGCCGTTGTCTGGAGATCCCTGCTGTACACAATACGTTTTTGTTTGCGATTTACTGCTTTCTAAACTCTGTGTATTAAGCTTGTGCGTTCGCCTGTGGTATCTCCTATTTCGTTTTAAGAAATGTCTAAGACTTTTTCAATTTATGATAGGAGGCAAAAACGCAATAGAAATCTAAATCTCATTTTACTTGAACGTTTAGGGGAGTTTCAATTTATTTTCGAAAACTCAGGATTTAACGTTAAGTTGAACCACCAGGATTCCATCTGGGGTTCCGTAAATTTTATTTGAATAAGAGCTGAAGATGACTGTCAATTAAGTTGAAGGTATGTTCAGTAAGCATTAAATTGCCTGAATCATTGTTGTGGAAAGATGTTGAAAGATCCTCGCAGATAGATGCGTTTACTTAATTAATTTCTGAAATAAAGCCTTGGTTGGAAGATGCTTTTGTGCATTTTACCTTTTATGTATTAAAGAAGCGCTACGGTAATTCTCTCAATAGTCAAGGATTGATCACCAAACGTACCAATTGTGAGGTTGTCACCAATGTTCCCTCTAAGAAGCGTAAATGTGCAGTACCACCAGACCATTTCCGCAGTAAAATCTCTTTCATGCGCAACTGCAGCATTCCAAATATTATGCCGTATGTATATCGCACAGCCTTTGTAACGCTTGAAACGCTTAACTGGTTGTGTGTCTACATGGTTGCTCAATTTCATGCGCACCAAAACAAGCATCTGCACAGTGTAAAACTTTCTCAGGGGAACACTGGTGATCACCTTACCACTGAACTCTCAACCGCCCTAGTGGTGTTTTCAAGACAAAATAATTTTTGCCGGCAAGCTTCCATATCAACAAGTATCAATTTACGGAGGACAGCATACTATGCTGTTGCGTGCCCTCTACTAAAAACAGCTTTTATTGAAAAACTTGCTTTGCCATATGTTGCTCATGCCAGTGCGAACATACCAGCTACAGTTGCTGTGAGTTTGTCGTCAAAAACACGAGTTGCATGTAAGAGAGATATATCGTTCTTGCCGCCAAAACGTAGTTTTGGACCTGAAACAGTGTCTCTGATGCTTGGAGGCAGTACTATTCCAAACTGGTTGACCGCCCTCCGGAACGTCCCGTCGGTTGTGATAACTGCAAAGCATAATTCCGTCGTCACATGCACTTCGGACTTGTATGTTGCTTATGTTGCACAAGGTATAACTATCACCCCTCCACCCCCGTTGCGTCCCTTTTGAAAGCGCAGGGAGCAATGCCTCGCCATGACCCCTTTCTCGGGCGTGAGAAGAGTTATACGGGCTCTTGTGTGAGCCGTTATGATCAATCCGCCTGAATTGCCAATGACGAAGCTGGAAATGATCCACATATTTCAAGCACAGGTGTGCGGCTGTAGCGCACACCCAGGATTGCCACACCAAAATGCGAAAGCATCAAAAAATAGTGATGCATCAAAATGTCAGCTAAATCAAGTAAGTCGAAATGTAGGTCAGTTTTGAAATTTGGCTTGGAAAATCAATCACTCAAATCATTTTTGTGATTTTTCCTTGATCAGGCGTGTGGTAGTACAGAACTTGAAGATGGCGTGAAGTAAGAGCTTCATCCCACAGCTTTTCGTCTGACACTCTTGAGGGAACATCGTCAGAATGGAGTGGAGATACTACCGAACCGGTTTATAAACTGAAAAGCAGAGTTCGCATTGGTTGAAACAGTAGCCAATAAGAAAAGGTTTAGGATTACGGAAAGGAAGAGATCTCATTGGTTGAAACAATTAGCCATTTCAACCAATGAGATCTCTTGATTTCTGTTATCCTAAACCTTTTCTTATTCGATACTGTCTCAACCAATGAGAACTCTGCTTTTCAGTTTATAAACCGGTTTGGTTGTATCTCCACTCCATTCTGACGATATCCCCTGAAGAGCGTCAGGCTNAAAGCCGTGGGATGAATCTCTTACTTCACGCCATTTTCCTTGATCTTACGATCTGGAAAAAGTCACGCACTTTCAGTTTCAATGGGTGTGNGCCGCAAACCGAGAATAGATACCTGGCACTGAAGAATGTTAGAATTACTGGCATTTGAATACATGAAAACCAATGTTGACAAAAAAAACAAATTTCAAAAATGAAATCTATGCAGCATGTGCTAGTAGCCTTAAAAATCATCTAGTCACAGCATTTCAATTTTTGTAATTTCACTCTTTGGATGACCGGGGCCGTGGCCCCTTTCGCCCCCCACTGCACGCCACTGATTACAAATACAGTGTATCTGCAAAATTAGGTTGACAAAGATGTTGGGCTCCTAAAGAAAAACAGCCATTTCACTGACATCACAGTCAGGGATCTGGCATATCATTAAATAGATGCCACGTTTGCGGAAAGTGCGAAAGTTCCTTTTCTCCGTTTTCTCTTTGACTTTTCTGTTCCAACTTACTGGATTTCAATAACTCTTGTTCTGTTGATCGATGGGCGAATATCTCTATGAAGTTTTTCTTCTCGTTCTCAAGCAGCCATCGAATCCCACGCGTGTGATCTGCAAGCGGAAATATTTCTGCGATTTGAAATTGTGAAACAATTGTGATAAGCTTCTTGATCGAGAGAGGTTATTTGGTTAGAAGTCAGAAGAAAAGTTACTATGTGCAAAAATATATTTATTACGTACATTTTTAAAAATGTTGGGTGCATATAGTAAGCTGTTCAAGACACATTTAGTAGTTAGTGGAATGAAATTTGACTAGTACTAAGGTATGGTTTTGTGATAACATAAAAAAAACAAGTCTAGATACGACCAAAACAATCACAAATGTGCTTTACTGTGAAGTTGCTAAGTTGAGTGAGTGAAGCCAATAAAATGTAAAGTCAAGTCATGTTTGCGCTGCAAGTAAGCAACAATTAAGGCATTTCGTAAAAAGGAACAAAGACTTAGATAAAGATCGGCAAACTTTCACCATGGTGGTCCAAAACGCCAGTTCAGTCGTAATTAAACGCCCATGCTCATTTTTGAAGGCACAATTTTTTATTTTATACTTTGCCCAAATTTTGAAACTTTTTGCCCAAATAATGGCCAATTTTTCAGCGTTGGAGATGCGACCGCATCCCCTGCATCCCCATGCCGTACGCTTATGCCCACCATAATAAAAAAGATAAAGCAAATGTGTCGTTGTCTATTTTACGCATCTACTATGTGCACAAAATCTTAGCTTGAAAATAAAAAATAAATAACATTTTTTGTCTGAGTGAAATAGGTACACTGTCTCAACTAGTAAATGTTTTTGGGCTGCCTGTCACAGTTTAACATTGCTTTTGATCCAAGTGTTGGAACAGGAGCTGTTTATAATAAATTAATGATCAAAACGCTTGGCAGGTGTAAACGCACCGGCGTGGAAATGAGTGATAACAATGGCCTTCAGAGGTTTGCTTGTTATGTTGCGGAATCTCTCCATTACTTCGGCAATAACAAAACTGCTCTCACTTGTATCCACAAGAATGATCCCGTCCGTACCTGAAATAACGGCAACAAAACTATTACGTAAGCAACAAATGTTAGAATAAAGCCAGGCATTGTCTGACCATAAACATGTCAAACGCTTGTGTTCTGATTTTAGACCTTTTTGCTGCGAATGTTGCATTCAAGGTTTCTTTTTTTACTTTGACGCTTTTTTAAAATGTCTATCTCATCATACATTGTATCTTCTTCATGCGATGCCACATATAATCGAAAAAACAGAAACAGGCCTGTTTTTCGTGAAAAAGCTTGACGGTTTTTCGTAATGATCCAATGACAAAAATCTTTTGTAACAACAAATTTTCAATAACTATTGTGTTGGATTTCTTGAAAGAAGAGAACAAAATTATTTTTTTATTCTTTGCGAAATTAAAATGCTTTAGCTGCTAGAGATTCAATGCGACAAGGCCAATCAAATAGACTCAGCAACAACGTGTTAAGAAAACCTGGACTGAGGCATAGTTCTATCAGAGATTCCCTGTAAGATTTACACCGAAATGTGAAATAAATGAATGGAAATAAATTTCTTAGTTCGATAACTTGTACCAAACAAAATCAAAAACGCTGACATATAACAACAACATTAGATCTCTTTGTTTGTCAAACATATTTCATAGAAAGAGGTATTTTTCAAACAATCTTTGGCTTCGCTAATGTAAAAAAAAACTGGGAGTAAAGCTTCCAAGCTTTAGAAAGTCTTTATGCCATTGTCGCCAAAGTTTTCGTGGCTATACAATAGAATTCGGTTGATACACCCACCTTGGCCAAATGTTTTTGGTTGAAATAAGGAGTGTTTTTAATAACCGGTGCCTTACAACTGCAACTAAACAACGCTTGTGACAAAAAATGTAATCAGTGTACAGTATTTTACTGTATTACGGTTATAACTTACACTTCACCACCTGTTTCTACATCACGCTCACCTTCCAACATGATCACATTGGATAGACCGAAGTTGAGTGCCACGTACACACCATCAAGCGCTTTGACAACCGTTTTAGACGAAGTGCCATTTCCTGGAATCGAGGCCGCTTCGCTCACAGTTATCGGCAACAGAAGAAGCAGATTTGTTGCAAAAATGACCAGCTTTGGCATTATTTTTTTGCTACAATGCAAAAAAATCGGTATTTTCGTGACGTGACATGAACCAAAGTCTATGAACAAAGTTCAAAATGCGGCGCAGCAACCTCATGAAATAGCAAACGGAAGCTTCGAGCGTTTTTCAAATCCATGCAACTCATGAAGATACGCTATACGTCAAGGCTAAGACCAGCAATGTTTATCGTATCGCTAGGTGATCGCAGGTTAAATGTTTTTGCAATATTTATCCGACCAGCTGTATTTTCTCCAAACGTTTTCGTATCTTTAGTAAATAAAGCAATTTGGAAGATGTGCCGTTAATCCACGTTCCGGCAAAAAAATTTACTTAGCCATTTTTGAGATTCGGGCAAATGTATTGCATCGAAACCTATGATGTCGACTGTCCTTTTTTAAGGTGACACTCCCTAATTTTTTTAAACAAATTGTTGTTGGCGGTCGGCCTGCCATCGATCTTCGTAAATAGTAGTACTCTTGAAAACGAAAGACTGCTGCTGTAGCGATTGTTATTCAAACTGGTTGAAATTACTGATTGTTTTCTTCAAGGTTTTTTTGGACGTCTCAACAGTTAATCCGGTCAAATTGTCGGTTTTTATCAGTCACGGAGCGCGCTGACTGTAAATCGTTCTCTAAATGCAAGTTTTCACGACAACGCCAACCTAATAATTTAATATTACTTGAAGCAAAATATTGAATAAATATTATCATCTTTAAGTTAACTCTGACAAACCTTACTGCGCTTAATTTGTTGAATCACTTGATTTATATCAATTGCCAACAACTGTTTCAGGCGGGATGATTTAAATACAAACATGACGTGGTTGACCTTTTTCAAAACGTGATGCATCAGCATTACTAAAAGTGCAATTTCATGACATGAACTACCACACAAGTGTCAAATCGATGGCCATTTTGGCAAAGATACACAAAAATCATGCAGATTTTTCAGCTGAACCTCTGCACCAAAACCGTATGAGGGTGACGCTTTGGCAACAGCTACCAGGCTTACGTCACAATGACGGTTTTGTTTGAAGAAAAGAATAACGCAGAAAATTTAGAAAAATACACAGGTGTCCAGTAAGAGGTTTTCCCTAAAATCAACTAGTTTTGATAAACGTATTGACTAACAGCATAGGCGTAGCCAAGGGGGAGGCCAGGGGCCATGGCCACCCTAAAATTTTAGCAATCTAGTCACTTCGTGCTTTGAGAAGCGGCATCCCAAACAAAAATGCTGTTGCTCGCGTGAAGTCAAACATATTTGAACTCTACAAAATTTTGAGCTGGCTACGCCACTGTAACAGTACGTTTTTCCCGGCGCTAAGTCGAAATCGTCGCTCTTATGCAGGAAGAGCAGTGTTATTTCGTTAAACTAGTAAGCACAAGAAGTAAAATATCGAAGTATGTTTTGTTTTTCCCAAAGTTTTATGCTGTGTTGAATAATTCTTTAGATGTTGAAATCTACGATTATGCAAAAACTTGTGCACTGCATAAAAATTATTAAAACTCGTGACTGGTCACGACCAGAGTAGGACGGCGGCCATATTCTCACGTTTCCGCGTTCCTACATTCTCGTCCACACATGAACAAGAGTGTAGGGGCACAACGTACGTGTGGAATTGAACAGTGCAGTCATGGCCTGAGTCCTTCACTGCATGTTGGTAGGGATGCAATGTTGTAAATCAGTTTATTTCTCACCCTGAAGGCAGAATACGCGATCAGGGTGCGGAGACGGGAATTAACGACCACAGCTGTCCTTGGGTCACCGCCCCCATTGGGTCACTGCCCTACAAAGCAAGTAAGCAAGTAAATAATTTACTTTTGGACAAACAAAGTGATGTAAAAAACACAACAAATACAATTGAAACATGACTGTGACAGCGAAAGAGAATCTCAAAATAAAGTAAAGGGAGTTAAAGAAAGCAACAATATTTAAAGAATTTACTGTTGAGCATTTTTTGCACGACAAATTCATACCGGTTCATGGAGAACGCAACAAGTACAAACTGAGGCATAAATGTGAATACGAAAGAGCATCTTAAATAAAGACAAAGTCCTTTAAAGGATTTTAACGACACCACGCAATAAAAAATGCAAAACAAAAAACGAACCAGCACATTCCAAAATCGAGTCTTATCAAGATACAATTCACCACGAGCATGAAATCTATGCCGAAAACACCATAGTCCACAACAAGCCGCGACCAATACAGAAGACAACTTTGCATCTCACACCGAGACAAATCTGCAGCTCAAAGTTACCCGCCGCAAAAAGATAACATTGCAGCTCACAGCTCAACTACGAAAATTCACAGTATTTCTTTGACCAAATAAAAATGTTGCAATGGCCGTAGTCTTCATATAAAAAATTTTTTCGAAACACTTTTACCTCTCAAATCTGTGCAACGTATACTTGAAAGCAACACTTTTATCGTATCCAAATATCCAGGCGTCTGATTGACATCACCTGGGTCTATTGAAAATGAGCAGCCCAAACTATGAATAAATTTAACAGAGTCGTCCAACAGAAATTCATTAACTTTTTCGGCTTTTTTACTTTTGTGCACACAAGCAAAGCGATTCTGTCTGTTCTACACCGCTGCTTTTTCTCAAATTATGCCCGTAATTATAAGCAAACAAGTCCGACAGAACGCACAATCAAGTTTTTTTAAAAGTGAAGGGGCAGTTCGAAAAGTGTAGGTTCAATACAAGCATGCCGGAAAACATTTGCAAAAATGCTGCCGACTGTTAATTAAGCTTGTTCACGATCAATGTTTTCTGAAATGGGTGATTTCTTGAAGCGAGAGTTTGATCCGAACAACCGCCTGAGCGATAGCAGCAGTTTTTACATGGAAAATCGCTATGCTTTTTCTGGAAACGATATTACACGTGTGCCTGGTCCATTTAGCAACAGGAAACCATTACGAGCAACCATGATAGACACTGGGTAGCACTGCGACATTATGATGTGCAAAATCCAAAAAACGTGCTCCTTTCTTTCATGTACAAGACACGCCACTCACGTTGTCATTTAACGCGCTCCGGGTCCTGTGTAGCAGCAGCAGCGTTCTTCTAACGTACAGAACCGCTGTACAGACGAAAACGGTCCATACATCGCTTCAACGTGGTTAAAGACACTGCACAAACCGCATTCAAGTAAACTGTCTGCACACAGGTGAAGAGTTTGAATCAATAAGCAAATTTTTAATAGTAAATCGATTTCGCGTAACATTACGCATCGTCAGTCCTACACCCTTTTTCAAGTAGAATTGCTTCGCATTGAGACATTAGGGTGGGCCAAAAAAAACTTTTTTTTGAAATTCAAAAAAAGGGGTTCTTAAATCCTGGCAAATCAGCTAAAAACATATTTTAAACCGATTTTGGATGGTTGACTGTAACAACAGCCGTGCAACCACGTGACAAAGGTCACGAAAAGGTCAAATTATATAAAATTGACATAACTTTTGACACACTTAGGCTACAAAGCTCGTTTGTGTCAAAATGCTCAGAAGTACCAAAATTATATCTGCTTCTTGAGAACATTTTTTCGTGAACCTAACAGTATTTGTGGTTTTTGAAAAAAATTGATTTTGAACCATTTTCTTGCACTTTTGTTTTATATTGCTTGTATTTAGTCACATTTTCAACATGTCAAACCTAATTGAATTAGCTGAGGAGGATTTATATGCATTTGGGATAAACTTGTTTCTCTCAGTCTCTCATGCATAAGTTAGCAGTTAACAGATTGAGATTACAATATTAGTCAAGTTCAGCATAATTTCAGGCAAATCAAAGAACATATCAAATTTTCTTTCACACACAGTCACACCGTACAACACATTTTGCAGTGTTTGTTTGTGCTACCATAACTATTGGTCCTGTATGTAAAATGTTGGTTTCAAACAAATTGTTG
>JGI24159J19872_10008122_pt1 | contig 13729 bp, 11 predicted proteins | sample Ectturendosymbi4_FD_19872 | JGI IMG/M metagenome (IMG submission 19872) | reverse complement strand
CCAAAGGAAGCTTCCGATAGTGATTTCACTATCGAGGATGTTATGCTTTGGCCGGGTATGCGCTTCTCCTTGCGCTCTCAATGTAAGCGCTGCTCTGCAGGACGCTTACAAGAGTAAAGCTGGACAGGTCGCTCACGCACCAACGACAAGTTGACCGACATCACGCGTCGCACTCCTGAGGTGGCTAGCTGGTTCTGGCTGGTGTGTTGGAGCAACAAAGCTGTGAATAGCCCAATTACCTCTGGTCTACTAAACCGCACAGTACTGCGCTTCTCTTTGGTGCCGCGGTGCTCATACTAACGATGCCTTGCGGAATGTGACTGCATGCCTGCGTCCCACACCAGCGAACAACCTTTCTATCCTCGCAGGCATCCAACCCGCTGAGCTTTGTCATAAAAGAGCAAAATTTCCTCGAGCACGCCGTGTTTAGGAGCCTGTGGACCTGTTCATCTAATGGGAATGCACGGTGTCTCATATCGAGGTACTTATTCAGGCCAGCCGCACAACAGCTCATCAATATTTCTGTGAGTGTTACGCAGATGGAGAGACAGTCGAACATGTCGTCCTCGAATGTCCAATCCATCGATATCCCAATGGACTGCACGGCCTGACGGTTCTGGACGATGAGACAATCGAATGGCCGCTCAACACTTTCCTCGAGATCTACTGCGACCTAACAGTTTTTTCGTAATACTCGCTCAAATGACGAAGAAAACAAGAAGGTTGAACGTTTCAGGGTTGCTTCCGATCTTTCTTGAATTACTCTGTTATGTTGTGACAGCACACCTTGATATAATTTAGGGTTGCTTCTACGAACTCTGTCATCTTAGGGTTGCAAAATAGGATTGTGACGTTGCCCCAGGTCTTTGTAAATTGCAAATTCAGGTTTGTGATCTCATGCACGTTAGGGTTCTAAGCTGTGTTGCTAGGTTACACTCATTAGGTTGCATAATTTGATTTGGCATGACAAATGAATTGTGGTTTATCTTAGATCTTTTGCTCATTTAGATTTTTTCCATTTGTCTTTAACAGAAGAGACCAATTTCGCAAATTCCATTGTGACTCGACAGGCACAACTGCAAAGTTCATTACGTAAACCGCAAAGTTCTGATGTCAAGAAAACGTAAGAGACCAAAAAGCAAACAGCGAATTTTAAAGATGGGCTGTGATGTTAACGAAACCAAACGTGACGACTTTGAAGGTATAGTGTCCTAATTCCATTTCTGTTGTCAGAAATGTAGATTCGAGTCAAACTCTAATACTACAGTATATATTTCCATGTGTTTTTGCTTGCAGTTTTTTTATGCTGAATTACAGCTGATTCTTGGTTCACCCTAACAAGGCAAGCCGATGGATTCACGCTTCATTCAGAAACGGCCTTGAAATAGTCACAGCAATGACCTGTGCAGCAAACTCGCCAAAGGACGTTTTGCTTCTCCATAGAAAATGTTTGTTTTCGATTTTATAAAAGTTGTCGGAAACTTCTTTTCTTCCTTATCTATGAACGCAATAAAAAGAAAAATGGTAACATTTTAATCTGGGCATTAAGAGATGTTGCCTCAAATTTTATTGATCAATATTACACAAGGTACACCTTTTGAACAGGATTCCAAAGAATAATTACAATGCCACTGGCTCGCATAACCCACATTCAGAATTATGATGGACAGAGGTGTCGTATCTTGAAGTATGTAAAAATAAGAAACGGTAAATTGACAAACTCAGAAACGGTAAAATTTCACCTACTGTAGTAGGAAGCATTAAATCCTTTCCGTGTCACTGATCCATCAGAAGTAAATCGCAGTTCCAAAATGCCATTGTGTATCTCGTATCGTTCATCACGTCTATCTCCGCTAATTGATGTCACTGTAGTACTGCCGTCCCTGATCTGTGATTAGGTGTTTTTTATGCGACAATTCAGTTGTCTAGACATGTCACCACTGGAAAGTCTGGCATAAAGACTATTTATCATATTTCGGATTTGGGTGGTGCAGTCAAGACACAACACATCAAAATACTCATTTTTCTTTCCAAAGTAAATGACAAATAATGAAAATTAAATTTTGAAGAGAGGGGCCGAAATGCTCAAACGTGCATCGCTTCAAAAGAGCGTTATAATCGTTAGGGAGGGAATTGCATCAAATTTCTCTTCATCTGGATTCATTGATATCTATTCCAGGGTATAGCGATAAAAATAGAGTGAATCATTTACTTATAAATCTTCAGTTTTGTGTCCATCATTACCAAAGGTGATTTCGACAATACCAGCAAGCTTAAAAACCTGGGTTTCGACACGCCTTCAGTGATTAAGTTCCGCGCGAGCCACTATAGTGACCGAAACACTCGAAAACATTTCTGGCCACAACTTGCTACCCGATTGAGCTATAGGTGTGTTCAAACTATCTACGGATTCGGCAAGTCTTCTAGTTTACTTAAATAATTTTTTTCGTTTTAGGTTAGGGGTTCGCAGTGGGTTACGTGAGATTTGGGGCATGTTTGAGATTGGGGCATGTTTTCGCACTTTCTTGGCTGAAGTTTTCTGACCCTGAGCGCCAACTCCTAAAATTATTTATTTGTCTGAAATTTGTGGAATCTAGGCTATCATCCGAGACTTTAGAGCCCTCCATGGACTTGCTAGCAAACCTGGAGCCAACATTATGGCTCAAAGACAAAAATTAGGTATAAAATTTAATTCCCACAAAAGATACCCTTGACCATTTCGGCTGAAGGTCCTTACTCGCCAGCCAATTGAGAGCTGTTCAAATCAAAAATTTTAAATTTCGGATGTCGGGATTTTTGTTTATGTTTGCATAATGATGGGAGTATGTGTACGCATAATTGTTTACATTTTGATGACATCATCATCCCCTAGGAGCCGACCAAATGAGTTGATTTCGTGGCTCAAACTTTGCTTGGATTTTACGCTATAGTACGTGTCTTTGGAGAGTTTGATCAACAATCTAGCGTTTCGGTTCAAAAGTATGGCAAATTACCCAATTAATTGTTAATTATAGAAATCCCCGCTAGTCCACTGGGAAAAAAATGTCAATTTTGCTTTTTTGCCATTATTTTAACACCAGCAACGCTAGAAAGTCGATCAAGGGCTCTAAAAGCTTGCATTTTAGCATAAAATCCAATACAATTTTGAGCCACAAAATTTCCTTATTCGATCACCGATGTCGTCATAAAAAAACCGCAAACTTACCCCAATTATGACGTCATCGACCAATAACCCCAAACCCATTAGTAAAATGTTGTTTTGTATTTTACACTACACGACTTCCCGAGTCTGCAGAGGGTTTGAAGAGCTCTCTAGCCCCATCGGCTTGTGAGTTATGGCTGACCAAAATTTGTCCTGAGAGGCCAAATTATACCTTTTGAGAAACTTTAAAATTTTTGTTAAAAATGGGGTTTATGAGTCATAATTTTGGATCCAGATGTGCTAGAAAGCCAATCAACGGCTCTAAAGATGCGGAGTAAATAGCCTAGTTTTCAGAATAATTTGAGCCAAAATGGCTCGTTAGGTTGCCGCCAACGGTCAGGAATACTTGGCCAAAATAGCGAAAACATTCCCCCATTGTGACGTCACCCACAGATAATCCCCAACCTAAAAGAAGAATATTTTTAAAAATCTAAATTAGAAGATTTTCCGAATCTGTGGAGGTTTTTCAACACCTCTCTATCTCTTGCGGCTGGCGAGTTATGGCCAGAAATGTTGTGATTGCCATAGTGGTTTCAGCAGGACTTAAAGGGTTGCACGTTTTTCTTCTCGTTCAAAATCTATCCCAAATTCCCAAATTGCAGTTTTCACTGGCTCAAAATAATAATATTAATTACGTGTTGTGCTTACTCGTTTTTGGAAGCTTCTGCAGAGTTTTCAACTGTTGTAGAACATTTTACAGTTTCGCTATTTTTTTACATACTGCACAAGCGCATGCGTTGAGGGATGAAAGAAGAACAGCGTTCACTTACTTGTCGTTGCTGCAACAAATAATTGTCAAATTTGGCTTACGACTTTCAACGTCACAAGTTCTCAACGATCTTGACTGTTGTCAGTCACGTCTTCGCTTTGATGCACCACTTTGTTATTGCGACTACACCGCCAAAGATTTCCGTATATTCTATCTGCATCTAGCTGCATTATTAATCGTTCTACTTACGGTAAGAACATCGTAGGCATTTTCCGTGTCCAGAGTCAACACGACAAAGACGATTTTCATGCCCGTCAACGAGGAGATTACCCATAGGCAATTCTCATTGTTGCCATAGCTTACAGGCCATCCGGGCGAGTAGAGGAACTGGCGTTCTTCAGTGGCATTGCGCTCAAAACCGCATGGAACTGCAAGCAGTGAAAATCATAATTTAAAGGAAACATTTTTGGTAACATATTGTTAACGATTATAGCAAAAAGTGCGCATACCTGGAGTTGGTGAAAGAATTGGTTGCACAGATTTATTTACCTTTATTACAAAGTTGAGTTGATTTTAATCGGCAATAATTTGTATTCCAGCAAGATAAACAAATTAGTGCAAGGGCGCCAGAGGATTGAGGAAACCGCAATGTTAATGAGCCGATGCCCCTCAACAGTTAAATTAGCTTTGTCACTGTCCAGTTTCAACTCGTTGTTATGCGTATGCGTGAGAAAGAGCTGTCGTACGGTCATCTGGGCGTGGTAGAGAAGGTATAAATCCGGTTAAAATTAAGGACAATCTTAACATTTTTCACAAAGGATTCGTTTTTCGTCTTGATGATTATCAATTTTGAGAATGCCGCTTCATATATTCCTTGTTCTTATCCAAAAATGGCATAAACTCTGTTTTGAAAGTTCCAGTTGTAAACGTTTGTTGCTTAATACCACCGCAAACTCATCCTTGGCATGGCAGGTGTGTGACACCTGAAATTTCAATTGTGTATCATAGGTGTAACAAGGGTGAGGCCGAGAGATCATGTTGCTTTGTACTTTGAGAGGTTGTTACTCAAACGGCACAAACCAAATACAGTTGCTCGCCTCTTGTTTAAAATTCGGAAATCATTAACAAAACAAAAAAGTAGACAAAATATTTGACCGCTCCCAAAGCTTGATGCTGGTTACGCAACTGTTTTTAATGGTTTGTAGATCCAACTTTTCCTGACTTGAAGTTCCAAAGTACTTCTGAAACTGTGAATGAAACTTTTAATTTTAGTCTAAAGCTACTCAGCGTGCTCTCAATTAATACCTCCACAAAGTCATCCATGGCATAGCAGGTGTGTTGCCCACTGAAATTTCAATTGTGTATCACAGGTGTAACTAAGGTGGAGCCCAGGGATCTTATTGGTTTTGAAAGGAAGCATGCCTTTGTGTCGGAATGAATGCAAAAATATCAATGTTGGTCAATACGTTCAAACAATTCTTCATCTTTTGAGCGAGTTCTTCACAACCACTGCTTGGCCGCACTAGATATCGGGGCAGCTGTTGAGCAGCCATTCGATTGTCTTATCATCCAGAACCGTCAGGCGGTGCAGTCCATGAAGCGGTCGAGGATTGGAAATTGGAGGACAACGTGGTCGACCGTTTGTTCTTCTGCATCACACTCACAGGCCGCAGAGGAGGACATAACTCATCTACACAAGCAGGAGCGGAAATGTCCAGCACCAGTGCTGGAGACGGGTAAGCCGCCCCCAGGCTGTTCTTGGGAGGGTCATTCTGGGTGAGTGGGGGCCGGTGTCGGGGATGAAAGTGCGGAGACGTTTAGGGTTGTCCACCCACTCCGCATTCGATTGGTGATCCGCCCAATCAGCCGCACGTATGTTGTTGTTGTCAGGTAAACTGATGAGTTGTTGTGCGGCAGGTACAAATGGGTGTCTCGATTTGACCCGCCGTGCATTTGCACTGGATGGAGAGGTGAGCGCTGAGTGGAGCGGATGTCCAGGATCCATGGCATGTAGTGCTAGAGACAGTGTGGCTCCATTGCCACGAAACTCAGCAGGTTTGATGCCTGCGAGGATGGTAAGGTTGTCCGCTGGTGCAGGACGCAGGCATCCAGTAACAATTCACAAGTCGTCGTTGATGACGGAGTCGATAAGGCTGGTATAAGGACTGCGACACCAGGCAAGAGGGCAGTTTTCTGCAGTTTAATGGACCAGGGCTAGGGTGACTATTGGCAGAGTTATTGCTCCAGCACCCCAACTGGTGCCGAAAAGGTGCCTCAAGAGCACGACGCGTGATGTCAGCTTCTTGTGAAGTGACTCAAAGTGTCGGCGATACGTGAGCGACCTGTCCAATGTTTATCTGAGGTATTAGGGTTCGGGGCAGAAGGATAGGATTTCGTTGTTGTAATTGACTTTTTGGTTAACGTTTAGTTTCCTTGTTGCAAAAATGGAAGACTGTCGACACCGTTTTTGCAGTGATGTGCTTTAGCNTCCAGGTCTGGAGGTATTTGTCGTTGTCATGTCCTTGCTCAACACCCTTACACTGCCTTCCAATCTCCACCAGCATGCATGATTGCTAGATCGTCAGGGTATGTATACTTTCTGGAGACCGTAGTTGGCAGGTCAGAGATGTAGATGTTGAAGAGAAGGTGTGTTAGGACAGATTCCTGTCGGACGCCGTTCTTGAGGCGTCGTAACTTGCTTCGTTTGCCGTGGTAAGGATGAAGCTGCGATTGCCAACTATCTCAATGATCATGCGGCCCGTGTGTCTATCAGGCAGCAATTTCAGCAGCTTGCAGGTGAGGCCGTGGTGCCATACAGTGTCGTAGGCTGCTGTGAGGTGGACAAACACAGCTCCGGCCTTCTTCTTAGCCGAAACGCTATCCTCGATGTCCTGCATCAGGTGACCTGGTCTGCGGCTGACCTCCCATACCAAAAGCCCGCCTACTCCTGCTGGAGCAATGGGTCGATGATTGGCTCGACACGAGCGTATATGAGTCTCTTGAGGGTTTTATAGGGGACGCACAGCAGAGATATGGGACGGTAGCTTTTTTGGTCCCCCAGTCGCGTTTCTGACTTAGGGATGGCAACTATTAGTGCTCTGGTCCAGATCTTTGCAATTTTGAGTTGGCGCATGCAGGAAGAGAGGAAGTCGCAAAACCAATATTTGAGAGCCCACCTGGCATGGAGTATAAACTCCGGGAAGATGGAATCCAGTCCAGGAAATTTGAGTTCGAGACGTCGATGGAATTGAAACCTTCCCGCCTTCACTCCTGGTTCTTCTGCCCAAGCCGAGAAAGTAGGGATGAAGCGTCTCTATCAGAGTCAGTCCCAACTGGACTTCCAGACCTCCCAACTTGAGGTCTGGAGGTCAAGAACCTTGAGTCTCGGCAACGATATCAACGGGGACCGATGTTGTGGCCGCAGGAACTTTCGCAGAACAAGTCTGTCCAGCAGTCGGCTGTACTGGCCGAAACTCTCGAAGGCCAGTTCCGGGTTGTTCCTCACGTTCCATCAGTGAGAGGAGAAACTGACTGCTTCCTTTGGGTCATACAGCAGTCCAAGTTGGTTGGATGTTGCCCAGAAGTCCACGTTCTAACCGTCAGCAGATGTTTTGTTGTAACCCCAGTTGAAATGTTGGCAGTTGAAGTCGCCAACATACAGGCTGGGGTGTGGGAACGTCGGGATGGCCAAAGATATGAATTGCGAAGGTGGAGGTATGTAGTCTTTAATGATCTTATATCCTGCGACGTCTATGCACAACCACTCAGTCTCTGATTGCTCCGGACACTGATAGACCAGTGATCATTCCGACCGCTCGTGAAGAAACGTGGCAAGGCTGTGATTCCTGCTCAGGATTGACCCAGCTGGTGAGAATTTGGGAATTACTGGCTTGTCTGCAATTGTGCAGTGCGTCTCCTGTTGGGCAATGATGAATGTCTTGTTCTTGCAGGCTAGCTGCTCAATAACGGTAATCTTGCTCGCAGTGAGCCCCTCGTGTTCAATTGGAGCACGCTGGATCTTGGGTCATCTTTGCCAGCCGTAGAGCTGCTGTCGCGCCTTGAGAAGGGCGTATTCCTACCCAGCCCACGCTGAACACATCCAGAATGGGTAGCAATGATTGCTCTCGCAGCAACAGATTTAGTAAGAATTTTGTTGAATGCCGTAACGGGGAGGCCATGTGAAGGCATCTGTCATCATCTTAAAACAGTGATCACCTACTAATACACAAGTTGTTGTGCTTGGTTGATATTATCATTTGATATGTGAGGCAGATTATCATTTGGTAGCTGAGGCAAACATGCTAACAAACAACTGAGAGCATGAGCACATTAATGCTCCTAAAAGCGAAGTGGAAACGGGTTCACTGCAAGCCTACTTATAATTTTTCATTATTTTGTATCTGCTTTTTAAGTCAATTAGTTTCGCAAATCCAAAAGTACATTTCGCGACTGGATTTTAAGGCCGGGACCCACAGTTTGGCACGCCCTGGTATATACCACTACAACTGTCTTCTGTTCATCATAAACCCTTCTGTGACGGATGTGCGCGTGATGCTGAGTCTGAGCGTCATCTATACTTTTCGATGAGGTCAAAATAAATAGAAATGTAAGCCGCCGTTGATGATAAGCCACATGAAACAAGGAAGGAAAACCTTTATAAAAAGTGGGCTCCAATCGACTAAAGACGGATTGTAGGAATTTAGGTGTGTTATGTATTTCACACTATTTGTAACAGCAAGCTGCAACATGCGGCAAAATGCTTACTATGGCAAATTGATGTTATTGTTACGCAGTAAAGACCAACAGCAGAAGAATCCGCTCCCAAGTTCAGCCACGCAGTGGAGGAGACAAGTGAACTGCAGGCTTACTCACTACTGCATGACACCAGGACCATGCATGAACCTGGCTCTTGCGCAGTGCGAGTGTCCTACCGGAAAATACACTGNAATTGCGANAATTACATCAATCATTCAAAATTGTGCTGCTGACTTCATGCTTTCTAGAAAATTTTGCTTCCTAGGCCCAATTTCCAAGGGAAAAAATGCCGGTTTTGCACCACCTGTGGACGCCCAGGCCTCTGACTCTACTCTGATTCGACAAAAATGGCTCGGGCACATCTCACAGCTAACAACATGATTGCACAGTTACAAAAGCTATTGATACTAGCATACATACTAATTATAGCTCAGTTCTTTTTAGATCATTGCACTACTAAAGACCCAGTGTGACCATTCTGATTAGACAGTTAGATGTAGTTTGGTAGTTAACGTTTTTCTTACTTCTACAAGTAACACCAGGCCTNCCAGAGCAACGATGCCGCAGCCTTGACGATGAGTGAACCAAGGAAACATCAAGGGCTTGCGCATCCACTATTGCAGTCTGGTCTTATAACTTGTAACAATTGCGTTTAGTGTGCTGTAAAGAATAATGTTTTATGTAAAGTAAGTCCATTTGGCAAAATTGGGAGTATCGAGGAAGGGAACGGAGCCGGAGCTGCTACCTCTCAAATTTCCACAGCTCCAGCTCCCGTCCACAAATATATACTGAGTTCCGGCTCCGGATTTTTAATTTTAGCTCCGACTCCAGGCAAAACGCCCAGCACCTCAGGCACTCCACCTACGGCTCTGGACTCTGGCTCCGCAGCCCTGGATAACGACACAGGTGGGATGTGAATGTAGAAAAACAATACCAATGTAAAGAAACGAGCTCGAGGCTGAACTCGCCACATGTTCCGTTTTTTATTTTTCGGTATGGCGTGACAGGGAACCAAACCACGCACTCAGATTTAGAAGCGTGTACCTAACCCACGGTATTCTTTCGCTACTACCGCATTATTCATTTCTGTATTATAAATTTTCAAATTCAAATTTTGGACAAGCTGGGACATCTGTTTTCCAGGAGCAGTACATTAACTATCTAAAAATCAACAATCCTCAAAACCACGAGCGTGATTCAGAAATACCTTGACATATTTATACTGAAAATCACAGCCAATGGAAAAGGATGTCAACGTCATATCAGAGACGTTTCGATAACTCCTGTTATCATCATCAGTGCATTACAAACAACAATGATGATACCTGTAACAGCAGTTATCGAAACGTCTGCAGTATATCGCTTTCATTGCTCGTGATTTTCATCACAAGTCTAATCAGAACATCCGCCTTTCGTGTACCTTAACACATTCATTGAGAAATCACAATCGATTTGTTGTTTTCGTGGTATTATCAAGGGTTCTAATGAAACCGATTCCTTCAAATGCCGTTAAAATTAATGCATATTGATTTGGTTTACTGAACACCGAAAATTATTTAGGAGATGTTGATGTCTTGATTTGTGTCCGCTTTGACGTGGTAAGCTTTATCGATTCTCATGTTGCCGAACTATGTACTCAATGCACAAAAAGGAGATTTTGTTCAAATTCTGAAAAACACGCCAGGTCTTTCAAATGTCCGCCAAACGTCTTTTCAAAATGAGGTAGGGGTACTTATTTTCTTTGATGAAATGCTGGATGGCAGATGGTAGGTTATTTCAATGCTGTTTGTTGAAACCGAAAACGTTTTTGAACATACCAGAAGAAGTTGTGCTTTCCATGGAAGATGGTGTGGATGCCGTTGGTATATTCATTGTTGTGGAAGTTACGCCTGTAACAAAACTTTTTTTCAGTAGTATAAAGTAACAAAATTAAAAAACTGCAAAAAAAACTTTTCAGCGTATGATCACGCACATGATTTTGTCTGAAATAGGACTCAATGTTGGAGCAGATTGAAGGATAATCAACCCAAAATCTAAGCGTTTCACTTGGTTCAGTGGGGCATCTGCATAAACTACAAACTCAGGTCTCCTCCAGCCATTTCAGGAAAGAGCTTCCGCTTTTCCTCCCGGATTTGTCAAACTTGGGCAAAGTCATAACTCAAGGCAATACTCGTGTGAAGCGCACAGGTGCACGGGAAAGCGTTTTACTTGGGAGGCGGAAAAATTACCTCTGAAAATAACAATTTGCCCAAAAAAAAAACAATTTTCCCTGAAACTAACATTTTAGTTTCATACGAATAGGGCCTGAAACCTCTCGTAAGTCTGTTCTATGCAATTGAATTCGTTTATAACGACTTTGATGGCGCAACAATGGTTCCGGATCGAAGAGTCTGACTACCTACACCTGCCTGTGTTAGCGTTGCTGTGCACTTGAGCAAGGCACTTAAAGACACGCACTCAAAGGAGCCAAGCATTCTACTACGCCTATGGTTCCTAGCAGAAACGTAACTCAAGTAAGCGGTAATACGAACAAATTCTTGAAAGGTAGCCGACTGTTATTTCCTAAAGGCCTGACGACTTTTTGTTATTTCGCAAGACCAGAATCAAGAAAATGGTTGTTTGGAAAACTACACTTGTGTCCGAGCGTTCAAACACAGACCAGTCCCAATTGCACAAGTCTTTTGCACTCGTTGCATGCTTTGCCTGTTGCAGTCTTGGCGATTCCAACTAAAAGTGCTGCCAGGGCAAACCATGGAAAGAGGGCAAAACACATAATCGTTCACCTCTCTCATGTGTTCGATATAACATGCACACATTTGCATTAACACAAACGCGAAGATGTGTTTTATTATCATCAGTGCACTGCAGATTGCAACCTGCAACAAGCGTTATCCAATCGTCTACAATACAAAGTTGATATCGTTTTCATTGGCCATGTATTTCATTATAAGTTATTCAGCACTTCCGCTTTTCGTGCGCTTCAACACATTCATCGAGAAATTACAATTGGTTTGTTGTTTTCATGATGTTATCAAAGGTTCTGTTGCGATTGGAAATACCGAGCGGCATATGCGCAAATCTTCGCACTGTGGCAGCAAGCAGCAATAGAGTTCACATGCCATGATCATTCTGTTATTGCTTGTTCGCGCCACATATATGTATGGTGTTGTTCTTCACTCACATCCCGTTCGTGGTGAATCACACAATCAACGCAACACCACCGGANAGGTTGCAACCGTTCCAATGAAATATATTCCTTCAAATGCGTTTTAAATATCTGCATTACTGATTGCGTTTACTCAACACATGCAATTATTCAAATGTTGATGTGTTGATTTGGGTCCGTTTTGATGTGGTAAGCTTTATCCATTCTCATTTTACCGAACTTCGCCAATAATGCCTAAAGAGCTGATTTTGTCCAAATTTAAAAACTATGCCAGGCCTTTCAAATGTTCGCCAAACGTTTTTTCAAAATTAAGTAGAGGTATTTATTCTATTTAATGAAATGCNTGATGGCAGANGGTAGGTCATTTCAATGCTGTATTTTGAAACTGAAAACGTTTTTGAACATACCAGAAGTTGTTTTTTCCATGGAAGATGGTGTAGATGCAGTTGGTGTATTCATTGTTGTGGATTTTTCGACTGTAACAAAACATTTTTTCAATAGTAGAAAGTAACAAAATTGAATAACTGCAAAAAAGCGTTTCAATGTATGATCACGCACATGTTTTTGTTTAAAATAGGACTCAGCGTTGGAGTGGATTGAAGGATGTATTTGCATGCACTACAAACTCAGGTCTCCTCCAGCCATTTCTGGAAAGAGCTTAGCCTTTTCATCCCCGGATTTGCCCAATTTAGGAAAGCCAATCCACGTAAGTAGACTGAGCGAGAGACCTATTTAATCCATCTAAACGTTGGTAAGCTTGTAGTTTCGAAAATTGGGAGTTCTTGGATTTGAACGTTCTTGGGATGACGTAAAAATTGGGGTAGGTTTAGGTTTTTTAATGACGTCATCCGCCCTTGAGACACACAATGAAGATGTAATTTTTGCTTTCTATTGATTGAAAGAACACTGCGCAACAATCCACATCTTCAGAACGCTTAATTGGCATTTTAGCGTTTGCTGTTTGCAAGTTATGACCTAACAACCACGAAACAGAACAATCATTGGTGGTTTAATTCACTATTTTCATCGATTACCGAGTTGCATTTTTCCGTCGTTTTTGCTCAACAGCGCAACAACGTGCGGATACTGACGGGATTGCGTGAGGAAGACGAAACTAGTTTTAGGAGATGTGGGGTGTTTTTTGCTTGGGAATATTTGAAAAAAATGAAGTTTCAAATATTTTGTGGGGGAAAAATGTAAGGAGGAAATGTTTGACTTTAGGCGAATAGCACTATTTTGCTGGGAATTCCTCTCAAAACACAAAATGACTGGATATGATGGAAATTCGTGGGGCATGGCCCCCTGGACGTTCCTGGCTACACCTATGTTCGTAGTTCATTAAAGTTTTTCATAGCAACCTTCTAATTTAAAATTACTGGAATTTTAATTATTCATTAGAATAGCTTTCAAAAACTACATCATCATAAGTTTTTTACACATTATTTGGAGTTCATCGAGTTATGGATTTGTGAATAAAATGCGGGTTTTTTTTCTGTTTGAAGGGAATGCAAAGCAAAATTGCAAAGATACTCCGACTCACAAGATGTTTCTCGCTGCCAGATTTTTTTATTTTTGTGTTGCGCAACGGTCGTTTTCAACAAAATGTGAAAGTACTTTTCGACATCCATAAGGTCATAAATTTTATATCAAAGTAAGTTTTCAAAACTATTTTACAATGTTTTTCCCATTAGTGCAAATGTTTTGCATTTTACAGTCGTGAAAAGGTCGTTGCTTACTGATCACGGATTAACTTCAGTAGGATTAGAACCTATTGCGCGAGGAACATGCAGACCCGTAACCAGCTTGTGACACCAGCAGGGGCGAAGAGTTTTCTGAGAGTGGTCCAAAATTCTTGAACTATGTCCTATACTTTCAAACATAGGCGTACGGGAAGGCA
>JGI24159J19872_10008119_pt1 | contig 13734 bp, 6 predicted proteins | sample Ectturendosymbi4_FD_19872 | JGI IMG/M metagenome (IMG submission 19872) | reverse complement strand
GAGTGATACAACTGGTCAAACTTTAACACTGCACCGCTACGGAACCAACAAACAATGTGGCACATAACAACGATCTGATGACGCAGTCACTGGCGTCGGCGCAGGTATATCGAGGATTCGAGATAAACAGTTCACGTGACATCACAATACTTATTCTCACTGTAGGTTATGTTTGTTGCAGCACAATTGCTGGTGGCAGTAGCCAGCATAGTGTTGTTTGACTTTGTTTTGCAGCAAGCAAGCGTAGCCACTTGGATGCGGCTTAGAACAGTGCTCTTCAAATGGAGAACCTTACAGTTCTTAATTCTGGTTTGGAATATTCTAATATTTGTTATCGCAGGTAATTTTGATGAAATAAGAACAAGAAGCGGGTTGATTCTGTTGATTTTGCAACCGAAATTAAGAGAACGGAAAGAAACAAACAATTCGTAATGAGTGAAAGCACGAAAGTAACAAAAAGCAACTGAACATGTTTTTGAAAATTCCGGGGGGATTGCCCCGGCTGCTCTCCCCCTAATTGCGGTATCAGCTAGCAAGACTTGTCAGCATCACTTAGAAACAAGAGCTGCAAAACTCTGGGAACTTGTCCAAAGCAACCAATGAAACTTTGCAACACAAACCGGACAATTAAGTAGACCTGTATGTTGACAAGACTACCGACAAACTTACTAAAGTTAGAACACCACGCAGGTTGTGCAAAATTGACCAGATGAAGTATGAAAACTCGCCACAGCAAATATAGCTTTGCATTCAGTATTCACTGAGACATGAGAACTAAACCTTCCTGCATAGACGTAACATGCCACGTAATTTTATAATGCATGAAAAGAAGCCTGCATAAGTGTAGTTTGACACTCAGGCACACTGGTCACACTCGCACTAATACAGGATTTTTCAAACTAATGGAAGCGTTGCTATAGGCTCACACATGCTTCTTTTCGCAAAGTATGAATGTACGTGGCTTACCGCTATCAGCATGTCACTGTCTCGCTGCATTACCTGTCAAGATGTGTGCGTTCAACAGTCTCATGCAACAAAACGCCTCCTACCCAGGGGTGTAGTGGGGCGGAAACGCGTGAGAACGGCGTTCCAACACCTTTTTCATGTTTTGCTTTGAAATGAGTTCGAAGCTGTGTCATAATGGCTAGTTTTTGTGGGTGCATTCCCACACCTTTTTGTTAGCGCTACATCCCTGCTGCTACCGTAACACAAAGTGAACTTTTGCAGGTTTGTTGCCACGATTTTGTTACGCAATAAAGACCAACAGTAGAACAATCCGCTCGCGACTTTCGCAACCCGCCTCTGCAGACAAAAGAAGGGACATGAGTTAACTGCAAACCCATCACTGTATGACACTATAACTGTGAACCTGACTCTTGTGCAGTGTGAGTTTCATACCGGCAAAAAAACTGTCATTGCAAGAATCAAATCAATTTATCGGAACTTAGATGCCGACTCCAGGTTTTTCGAGAAATATTTGGTTATTAATCCCAATTTCCAGGGTAGAAACGGGCATTTCCCCCTGCGAACGCCCATGCGATCGTTAACTCTGTTATATCAGGTTCCACAAACAAGGCCAGCTCATCTAATGAACCGAGGAAACGCTTTTGACTAATTGTTAGCAGAAGTTAATTTTAGTTTCTTTAGCGATTGCAGTACTAACATATTTTTGGCGATGATTTTCAATGAAATGAAGTGTCATGTCAACAACGTCTTAGGTCTGGTGGGGAGGGATGCATCCCCTGCATCCCCCCTGTGTCCGCGCCTGCCACTGGGACACTTTACCTAAATATCATATTAAAAACCCGGAAAAACAGCGTTAACAAAACACCCAGCCCAAAGCGGCCATGGTCAGGGTTGCCAGGTTGACCTTTTTTAGGCCAAATTTAAGAAATCTAGCCTCGTTTCATGTTGGTTGGCTTGAAAATTTGTTTGGCCTTCTGACTTTTTTGATTCTTAACGCTGAAAAAATTTCCTGAGAAGAAAAATATTACTGTTCCATTTCTTTCGGCCATGCATTTGCAAAGTTTTTAAAATACAGACCGACGCCCGCGTTCTGATGTTAGTAAGATTTGAGGGATGCCAGATTCGAAATATATTTTTTTCTTAATCACTGGAAATGTGTGCACTATGTAGTGTGTTGTAAGCAGTAAGCAGGCTCAACGCTTGCAAACAGGTCTGTGTCTCGATGGAAATGTGACAATGACGTCGAGGAAGTGGAAGAGCTTTTATGATTCCGGTCGTAAGTATTAGGGGTGAATAGGAGTTGACTTTCATAGGTGCAGAAAGCTGCCGATGGATGAGTATACATTATATGCCATCTGTGGCACCATTGCACCCAAAGTGTGCAATCTCACAAACCATGAAAACTTAGAGAAGAAACAATCATGAACTCTTATACAAGGCCAAGCAAGACTTAATCTGAATTTCAAAGAGAATTTCGAATGGTGTTCATGTAATTCAGATGTTTCTTTGTGACAAATGAACAGCAATGCCACAAAGTTTGGCTTTTTACTGGCCTTTAGACAATCGGTTTGGCTTTTTTCTGGCCTCTTTTTAGCACTGTTCGGCTTTTTATTGAAATTGGCGTCTATAGCAACCTTGGCCATGGTTCCAATTGGGAATGTGCCCGCGTACCATATCACGCAAACAATTATCATAAACGGGTTTTTATTCAATCGTATTTTAGTTAAAAGCTAATGCTATTAACGATAGACCCGCAACTCATCCAGCTATTTATTGCAGTATTTCAAAAAAGAGTGAAACTTCATCGTTCAGTTAACTCAGACATTGCACAAGTGTTTGTTTGTTGGCAATGATTTTCTAATTGCGGCACGTTATACACTGCTCAGTTGCCGTGTATTGTGCATTTCGCGCTGTCTTTTGATGATTCACTAGACTCTGTTTGCATCTCGGAAAATTTTGTGCTGCTTTGCTTTTACTCGAGAGTAAAAGTCTTTGTCAACAAAAGTCTTTACTTGAGAGTAAAATCAAAGCAGAGAGCGTGAATGGTGTTTGATTTTGATGAATTTGTTTGCGACTCCATTTGCTAAAATATAATCGGTAATAAAATAGCCAACTGTCAGCTCTTGTGGCGAACGCATTCCTTGAGCAATTGCGAAATCCGAGTGATTTCTCTTAAGAAATGAACAACTTCTCAATCAGTGCTCGACTGCTGGCCACCACTAGCAGAGATGTTAGCCATGTTGTAATTTTTTTCAGCGTGTATACAACGGCATGGTTCAGAAACAGAGAAGCTTCTTCTGAACATGACGTTGAGCGGACGCAACACGTCGCAGAATATTTCAAGTTACGGATCGATGATGAAGGTGGTGCCGAAAGTAAAACGTGAGGTTGTTATCGACTTCGATTTCCTATCATATAGGCTATGTATATCCAAAGCAAATGCGTCATTACAAACACACGTATTACAACCACATACCAAATTAGAGGCTGTCAGCTTTCCCTAGCAACGCGCATATGAGTACTAACTATAGTGTGTTTGAATCGGCCCAGACGAAAACAAGCCTGGGAATTCTATTTTTTTGTTTCATGTTAATTTTATCACCAAAAAGCTGTATTCACTATTAGGCGCGACCGCTGTCGCTACAGTTGAGTAACTCTTTGACTCGTTGCGACAATTACATCACTGTTAAACATTTTACCTCACTGAAACATTTTACCGGGAGTTCCCCGGCAGCGTCTAGATGTTCCGTTTTCACAGAAATTTTCCGTCACCTCCCTGAATCTTTTTACAGAATATTTCCGTAAAACCTCACTGCGCTTTTCTGTCAATAACCGAAAAAAACTGTAAACCTCATGCTGGGATTATGTTCTCAGCAACACGAAGAACCAATTTTACTGCATTTTAGGTGAATTTTGCGTGCAACGTCTGCATTTATTGGGAATCCTTGCACTCGCATATTTCAAGGTATTGCAGCCTGGTTTGTCGTCATGGCAGAGAGGCTATGTGAGACGATGGTTTGTTTTTACTGTAAGCTCCAACAGCTGTTGGTTTGGCCCTGCCAAGAACAGCGTGGGTCCGGCTTAACGCCTCCGCACCGGTGTTGAACATTTCCGTTCCTGCTTACACAATGGGGTAGGCCTAGGGTTGCCAGATCACTTGAAATTTTTTCAAGGAAATTTTTTCGTTTTTAGATTATTGAAATTTTACTTCATTATTGAAATTTTACAATACTTTTTAGATTTAGTTGTGTAGCACATTTAGCGGTGACACAACCGTTCTTGAAAAGATTTTTTACTGCACAACTGTTTGTGATGGAACAAATCTACATGTTATTCTGTTCAATTACATTGTTTAATCTTGATTCTTGAATGTTCAGTGTAATCAATAGTTCAATAACGAACAATTTCATAACTGTTCAAGAACTTTCAAGGACGCCAGAAAATACTCAAATACAACAAAATGTTTTTCAAGAATCAAGGACATAACGAGTTTTCATAGCAAATTCAAGGAAAGTTCTTGGCGCTCAAGGGCGTCTGGCAACTTTAGTACGACCCCTTCCACGGCTTGTGAGTGTGGCACAGTGGAACGGCCCGTTGACCGCGTGTTGTCCTTCACCTGTGCTGGGAAGCTTAAGGGGCTGCGATGAAATCCTACCTGAAAAGCTATAACCTTGGACAGAAAAGGAAGTTTTGACCAACTTGTTTAGGCCAAGTGGCGTCGTGGAAGAGAAACGAAAGATTGGCAAACGAAATATTGGTTTTATAGGCGTAGCCAAGGGGGCCTAGGGGGCCATGACCCCAAATTTTCGGAACATATAGTCATTTTGTGTATGAAGAGGAGGTATCCGAAGCAAAACAGTGTTATTTGCCTAAAATCAAGCATCGCCCCCCCGATTATTTTGGCCCTCCCAATTTTTTGGGCTGGCTACGCTACTGCCTGGGTTAATCTTGATCATACGCAAGAAGGGAAACAGGAGGGAATGCACTAACTACCGGAGCACTGCCATTCTAGTCTTACTGGAAAAATGTATGCCAATGCCTTGAAGAAAGATGCCGCGATATAATTGAGGCTAAGCTGGAAGATACCCAGTGCGGTTGTCGTCCTGGGCATAACACTACATACACAATTTTAACTTTCTAACCAGTTTTCGAGAAGTCTTGGGGGTATCACACACATGCGCACTAAACGATTTAGAAGGCTCCTAATCTTTCCCAGTGGTTCACGAGTACGCAACATTAAGTAAACTCAAACTTATGAAGCACTGCTATGTCTCGCACCATACTTGTCGGTCTCGCAGGACTCAACATTGAATTCGATTACTAGACAAATTGATTATAGCAATTTTATTAGAAATTTGCAGCCGAAAAATCCAGAAACGCGCATTTTAATTAGTGGTCCAGATAAAAATTAAGCTTGTTTTTGTTATCTTTTAAAAAACGTAACTTGTATATGAAAGAAATTGTGATGAATGCTTTTCCAATGGCTTGTCCAGTCTTGAATCTAATCTCATATGCTGACGATTGTTGATGTATTAATTGGAGATGTTGTTACATTATAAAATAACTAATCATAGAAACAAAGCATTGCTGAGGCTCTCATCTGAGAGTGTGTACATGTAGATTTTTATGGAAATTGAACTCTAATTATTGCGAAATCCTATACAAACCTTGGAGGCCTAAAAAAGACGATTGTGCCGATTTGCAAAATTTCTCACGGAGGCTAAGCATGGACAAGGGGACGCTTGCATACCAAACACATTTTGGTCTTATGTGACGGAACCTATGACCGCGCAAATGCTTGACTTGGTCAAGTTCGGTCTCTAGGTTTTGGGTGTCAGATGGGTCAACAGCGTACGGAGGAATTGCTGTTCATAAGTGCAGTGCAAACTGTTGTGCAAAGAGACAGAAATTTTAGTGGGTTAGCAGGTGGAAGGAAACGAATTCCGGACAGTGTTTGCAAAACCACTTTTATACCTTTCAACGAGGGATAAAAAAACGGAACTTTCGATCACAAATTTGAAAACGTTTATCAAATTCCGGCGCCAAACATGAACTTGGGGCATAACCCACTGCGAATGGGGCAGCAGCACCGCCGAGTTCCCACAGGACACGAACATGGTGTGAAGTCAGGTGTGCTTATAACGTGATGAAAAAAACATTTTTGTGCGTGGAATTAAAAGGTTCGCAATAGCTGCCAAAAGTGGCAGAAGGTTTTTGTTTGTAGTGACGTCTTTTTCAACTGAAGAATCATTTTTGACTCACGCAACAAACAGCGGCAGCGCGCAAGTGCTCGCCGGCGTCATCTTCGACGGAGACTTTCGAAGTTCATTTCCCAATAACGTTACAATCACGTTGCGGTTCCGCCCGGACCCGGTGAATGTCCGGCCTGGAGAAGGATCGGCTTTTACGGGAATGTGAGTAACATAGTTTTCTCGGCAAATTCCTTTGCACTAGAGTGGTCTAGCCAGTTGTCTTTCTTGATAATGTGATGTCTTCCATATCAGTTGATCTTTAAAATTTTCCGATGACACTAACGATTACTTTCTTTTTCGCGTTGACAATAGTACCAATACATGGAGGACGCACACACTTTTTCCGGACTTCCAGCGTCCCGGCCCAAGACAAAAGAACTCGCCTACTGGAGGAAAACCAAATTACTACAAAGAAGGTGACAGTAGCTTCGTGTGCTGAGACTAAAGTTCCTTTCAACGACCAGACGTATGCTTTTCATGTAACGCGCCTGGAACGTTCAGATGACGAAAATGACGAAAAAGGCTGAAACAAACTAAAGCACGTATATCCACGGGCGTCGGAAGGATTTTTTTCAGGGGGTCCACTCGGCGATTTTTCGAAAATTTTTCTAGGGGGTCAAACGTGGTCAAATTTGCTTTTTCCCGCTAGAAACTAAGAAACAACCTTTTGTTGCTGAAATTTTCAAAATCCAAGGGAGGGCCAAGCCCCCCCCCCGTCCCCCTTCCGACGCCCATGCGCATATCACCTTGTTCTCTGAGGTCTTTGCGCTTATTGACCTTTCTTTCGTCTGCATCAAACAATCCACGTAAGATTATGGATTTTTGCTTTGCACGCCCTTTGGATTAACCAGAAAAACAGCTCTTTTTCACTCTGATATCAAGTTTTGCATCGAATGGTCGATGACGTGCTTGAAAGGTTGCGCGTGACAAAGCTTCTCGATTGCAAAATCGGAAGCAGAGGTGGTTGAATCGTTAACGCGAATGTTGAAACGAATACAGCAACACCAGATTGCCGCCGGAACGCTTTGAGAGATTCTGCAAAACTGCTGTAGATTAAAGAGTTAACTTGTACATACTGGCGCTGTGAGTAGAAGTCGAAAAAATGTAGTTACGTTTGATGTTAGATTTTTTCACATAAAAAAGAGCGATTCAGTGGAAAATCAAAAAAGTAAATATTCAGAGTACAAAGGGATGGATTGTGCTTGGATGCGGCTTCTGTGCGGGCTACTAAAAATCTGCGTCGACTTAATTCAACTTATTTCGTGTTGTCTAGCAACCAAAATTTTTGAAAGAAACAAACTAGTAAACATATTACTCAATAAAACTGTTGGAAGCAATCTTCCACAATGGTAGAAGTTTATGAAATTTATTCTGTATAAGGCAAGATAATGGCACATCCCTTTGGTAAATCCTGCAATTTTGACGCGAAATCCTTGAATGCGCTCTAGAGAAATTGAGGATAAGCCACAACAAAACGTCATCTTTGAAAAAGCCGTGGTGACATGTTGGTTACCAACAGCGGCTGAACATTTCGCAGGCCTTTAATGGCTGTTTTACTTCCAAGAATGCGGGGACTGCAGCACAGTTTGATCTCTCGTCGTTTTTTTGAAGAAATTATGACACCATCCAAAGGTGGTCTGCGATCACTTGAAAAAATCGGAAAAGGGCGTTGCCGTTTCGAGAAGTGCGAGAAGTGACCAAAAATATTCACGTATCACAGCTTAAACCAGCAAGTATCGTTGCCTGATATTAAGGTTTTAAGAAAGTGATGCTAAAATGGAAGAGCGGTTAGTCTCTCTGTTTACGACACTTACTACAGATCAACGTCTTACACTCATCGTTTTTGGGCCACTTTCCGGACTTGAACAAGACATTTCTGGTGATTACAGTTGAGCCAAAGGTAGATCAATCACCGATGGTGATCTCACAGACATTTAAATGGCACGTTTCTTACAGGATTCTTGTCTCTGCAACACGCCGTTTATATGGGAATCGGTTCTGTGTTGTCTGGCCAGAACCGAACCGAAGATACTTCCGCGTTGAAGCGATATCCATTCCCGCCTTACATCGACGACGATTTCATCAGTAAGCTGCCATGGAAAAATGCCTTCTGCTGCGTTTGTTGCCTTTTATCGATAATCCGAATAAATAAAAAACTAATTTACATTTCACCTGCACCACAACAGGATTTGCGATACCCCAATGTGATTTTTTGCTGCATGTGCAGGACTAGCGTTTCGTTTTTCTGCGTCACTTTATGTGATGCTGCTCAGTGTCTCAGGCACGCAAAACCAAGGGAGCGTCCGCGCAAGTGCACCCCGAAATTTTTCAAAAACACTTTAAAACGCCAAAAACTTTGTAGTTGTCAAGTTGCAATCAGTTTTCCCCCTCCCCGAAAATATCAATTGATTGCAGCCTTGCGGTGTGTTATAAACTTTGTAAATAGGTACTCTTGGTACAACTCAATTTACCAATATTCAACCACTTCCGTTGAATGTTTTTCGGAACCAGGCTGTTAAATTGCTTCTAGATTGATAAAAGTTTCTCTAAAGTTTTTCGTGTATTTTCACAACAATGCGGCACTGCTCTTTAAAAAAGTTCAGAAAATTTAGAAGAAAGTGTTGAGGACCGCAATGTTTTGTTTCTTTGCCACTCTCTTCTGATTCATACACAGGCTTTATGGATCGGTTTGTGTTGACTTTCTTGGTATCAGCAACTTGTTTCTTTTCATTTGGATAAGGACTTCCAACTCGCGCTGCAATCTCGCTTGGCAAGCATCCGTGTCACAAAGAAAGGAAATAGCTCGGTGTTGACTCATATAACCAAATAGGAGGGAACTTTCACACATTTTTCAAACCGCTTTTTTGTGATTTTTAGGTACTGTCTTTGTCTTAACAAATTTTGAGGGCGCCTCGACTAGATAACTTCAGGGTTTTTTCGGCGTCCTAGTTGCGAGTACACATTAGCAGTGTTTTGCTTTTGCATTGCTATATTGTATCGTAACGAATAAACTTCTTATAAAGTTGCCATTCAGCAAACTCTCCCGCTCATCATCATGCTCAGCTTCTTCTATACTTCTCTAGTCATTGTCAAGAGCATTGTTCAAGAGAAAGAAACCAGGATGAAGGTTCGTTTAAGTTGAAACTATTGACTGTTTGGTCACAATCGTATTGTCTACCGAGGAAGAAACATGTGACGTGCATTTTCGAAGCTGCTGTCTAAGCGACTGAGAAACAAATTTTCCCAATTCATGCTTATTTGTCCTCAGTCTGAGTCTACTTTTTATTTACAGGAGTACATGATGATGATGGGCTTATCCAACTGGCTGCATTGGTCAGCGTGGTTTCTAAAGTACATCGTCTTCCTTAGCATTTCGTGTATTTTCATGACGATTGTTTTCATGATAAAAGTAAGCAAGCTGACCTGCAGGCATCTGTTTGTCCAGTTAAGTTTTTGAAAAATGCGCCTGTGCTCCTGAAACATTTCCACAAGCCTCAGTTATTGTGGGAGTAAAGTATTTGCCCAATTAGGACTATGATGCCAATAGCGTTACATTTTCTTTTACACCTGAGCAATGCATTAAAGGAATCAAGGTTCGAAATTTTCTCTTAAGGATTGAAAATCTTGTGCAAACTGTTATTAAAAATTGTGTTGCTTGCTTTGTGCTTATGCCACAGTGGTCTTTTTGTCAAATTAATCAATAGACATTATATATTCTGAGTATGGGCGTCATAAGGGGGATGCAAGGGGGCTTGGCACCTCTGAAGTTTGAAATTTCATATTTTCTTGTTAAATTTTTAGTAGAAAAGTGTTTTTCTCTTAGTTTCAAATTGTTGAAATTAAATTTCACCACTATTGGCCCCCTGGAAAAATCCACTGTTGACTTGTTCTGGAAAAATCCTTCCGAGTCCCATAACTCTGAGTAAAGCAGATGCTATACGCCAGTTCTAGTTGAATTCAAAACAGCTCGTTCGCAGACTCCACAAGGAAGTGTTCTAACCTACAGCGATCCTACACTTTTCTTCGTCTTCCTTTTGCTCTTCTCTGCCGCAACCATCAACCTCTGCTTCCTTTTTTCAACGTTCTTTTCCAAAGGTTTGTGTTTTCGTTACCGTTTTTTTTCTATACTTCATTTTAACCTTTCACAAAAAAGTGTTTGCCAAAATATTCCGGATAAAATTAAAGTTTTTGCAAGCAGTGTGGAAAACTTGTGCATTTATGAACATTGACAAACGCAGGCCCGTAACCAGGGGGAGCAACCAGGTAATTGCCCTCCCATAATTTTCGAAAACATGCATACTTGTTAGGTACAATAACCAGTTACAATAACTTTTGCCTCCCCCGAAAATATAAGCTGGTCGCGACCATGGTCAGACCGCATGCAGTCTGCTTTTGAAGTAAAAAAACTCTTTTCTTGTTACCAGCAAGCGTTGCGTCCGGGGCTGGCGGTGTTCTCTACGCTTTGTCATACATGCCTTACTCCTTCATAGCAAGCAACTACCAGCAGCTGAATCGAGGTTTAAAGGCTCTTTCCTGTCTTCTATCAAACGGTGCTATGGGCATCGGATGTCAGATAGTAGGGCAATTTGAGGGAAAAGGTAAAACGTTTGTTGGTCTATTTCACATTTCGCTGTTTTGCTTTAAAACGTTTGTCAAAATTTTTCCTAATTGGACTGGTTTACATGCCGTGTTTTTGAAACGATTTTTGCGTTCAAAGCCATGGTGCTATTTTGTCTTCTGATTAAAGTTAAATGTTCTTTTTCTTTTTCCACTAAGGCAGCGGTGTTCAGTGGAAAACGCTTCACAAGGGAGTCACAGTAGACGGAGATTTCACTTTGTTGGATGTAAGTGTGCATGTGGCAAGGTCTTGCGGTTTTATGATGCCCAAGAATCTGCGTAGGACAATCACAGCTTTTCTTTAGCTGTACCTACAGAAACGTGGTATTTCTGCTTAGTATTATAGCAGTATTCTAAACTGGAATATTGCGTGCAATTTGGGCAAGTTATCAAGAAAGGTGTTGCATACGTGAAATCAGATTTGCTTGAGTCAACCTTGATCCTCCGAGCATATTATTCACAAAATTACTGCCATTTGCAAGCCTCACCACGTTGCCCAAACAACTAAAAAACAGCGTCATCAGCCTGTGTTTGAAAACCTGCCACATATCTGTGAAATTTTAGAACCTGTCCACTACTCTGACCAAAAACTTGTCCTTGGTCATTAGAACGTAATAGCTGAAAAGTGTCGATAGGAAAGCTGCAAGCGGCCTTCATAGACTAAATTAACGATTACTACACCCACGGATGCCGCAGCAGTTAACGGGTATCGTGTGTGTGTGGGATGTAATATGAAAAATTAAGGGTAGCGATTGTAACGAATAAAGTGTCTCAGTTGGTCGGTCATTTGTAGTGGCCAATGCTCGTCGTCACATTTTTGCTCATCGGACATTGTTACGTAACACTTTCAAGCCTACTGACCACTTTAAAAGCACACGTATTGAAAATGCCTGTCGCTTTTACATATTCCGCGCAATTAGGAAACGAAACAAAATACCGTAGTTAATCCATTCTGAATTATAGAGGTGGAGCATTCGTTGCTGTTAGGTTGATCGAGTCGATGTTGCCAGAGCATAAAATTATCCACTGCTTTTTAAAGAGAAAAGCTCTTGTACTGCCATTGCCCCCTCTGTCAAAGGCCAGACGCGCAATGTCCCGACATCTTACGTTCATTGGTGAGACCATTGGTGAATATCTACCCGTTTTGTTACTATATCACGAGCCAAATTTATTTGCGTCTGCAACCAATGCGGAAATTCAGTTCCAAATTCGTTTCCACTCTTACTAAGACCAATCTTTTCTACTGGCTCTTTTTCGCGTCGTAGCCAGTTCGAATGACAAACTTTGTTACTTAACATGTAATCATATATTTTCTCAGGTATTTTTGATGTTAATCGGTGATTCACTCCTCTACCTGCTTGTGGCTCTTTACGTCGAGGGAGTATGGCCTGGAGAGTTTGGACTACCCAGGCCCTGGTACTTCCCCTGTACGGTAAGGCAAATTCGGCACCGCATGCCGCCCAGCAGTTGTAGCCTCTACGTCTGATCGCAATGTAAGCTTGGCGTTCATCAACTTCAAGCTGTTGCTGCTTCCTAAATTCCAAGAATTTTGCTGAAACGCGGGTCAATACTTCCCAGAAATCTTATTGGCTTGGTTCATCCGCGACTGACGACGAGACTAGGCCGAGCGCTGACGTTGAAAAGAATGCCATCACTCCGCAGAAGACAGGCGCTAACAGCGGTGATGACGTTGACTCCAAGGAATTTTTTGAAGAAGAGCCGGTTTCATTGAGAAGAGTTGTAGAAATAAAAAAATTGACCAAAGTAAGAACATAAACTCTCGTTTTGGTGTTGATTAATTGTCTTCGAACAACTTTATGTACGGTTACTTTCAGTATTCTGAAATGCAAACAAGCAATATCACTGAAAGTGATAAGTATAACAGCACAAGACGGGCCTATTCTCTAAGTGTCGTTTTTAGATACAGCATCATTTTTACAAGTGGGTCCGCGACATTGCCGTATCAAGGACAGCAATAACAAATCTCGCACGTTTGTTAAAACCGCCCTGCTTGCTACTGATACCTCATTAAACTTGTCAACAACAAAAAATGCAATTTATATTTTCTAGTTAATCATATTTTATTTGATTTGATACATAAATATAAACAACAACAGGTATACATCAATATACGATAAATGATCCATAAAGGAATTCTCTTGAATCACATTCATAAACAAGAACATTTCATGCAATCACTCCTGCAACCAGGAAAGTTTGTTCTATTCCCTGAAAGTAGCTTGTTCACATTCAGATTTGCTTTTGAATAAGTTTGATCGTGTTAGAGTCTTTTTGACAAGAAGTTTAGTCATTCATTTCAGAGTTAGCCAGTTTCCTATGTAAATGTCACGTTTTTCAACCCGTTCGTTTGAGAACGCGTTTTAAGATTTAATGTCAACGAAGTGAGTTTTTATGTTGACTTGGGCTTTCTCGAAAACGGTAGGAAACTGTATTTTGGAGTGTCCAATTTTACGGTCCTGAGTGTCATAAATTCACCCGGACAAAGCCATATGTGTTGACTGTAGCAATCCTGTCTAAAGGACTTACTCAGTCAAAAACTCTTGATTGAGGAGCTAGTGGCGAATCTGTACTTTATCGCACTGCTAGAGTTCCACAACTTAAACAGCCAAGTGGTCTGCAAGGCGGCAGAGTTGGTTTTACTTCCAAAGCAAAAACTTTAAGAGTTTTAATACTCCAGAAGGAGGTTAGTACCGTCGGAAGGTCGTAAGTACCAATCTGAAACTTTATTGCTAAAATCAGCCTATTTATAGGGACTCTGTTTCCGGGGTGATTCCCAAAAGGTTCATAAAATCTCATTAATCTGAGTGGTATCTCTTGATGGGTTCTGCGTCATATTGCATAGCAACGTTGCCATTGTTTCTGCAGCTTTTTATCTGGT
>JGI24159J19872_10008118_pt1 | contig 13734 bp, 8 predicted proteins | sample Ectturendosymbi4_FD_19872 | JGI IMG/M metagenome (IMG submission 19872) | reverse complement strand
TACACTAAATATTATATGGACCTAAACCTAAGACCCTAGAACCACACACAAAACCACAAACTCGAAACAACTGGAAACAAGCAATCAACCGCTACTGTAACTATCGGGGACGAACCTCAGACCAACTCCGAACCGCAGAGACAAACGATCTGATCAGCAACCATCTGACCTCAGACCAACTGACCGGTCAAAACAGAATCACGGTCAAAACCTAACTGCAACTGGCAAGCAAGCACGGATCAATCCAATGTACCACATGCGGCGCTTACGGCGGCGTGAAAAGCACGTGATTGCAAGAAATGTTATCATTACTTCCACTACAGAGCGCTTGGTGATGGTTCCATGAAGCAGTCAATATTAAAAACTCATTTTATTTCAAGCCATCAGACGCATGTACATGAATGGCAACCATATGTCTTTTCTGGCCAAAGGCGCTCGATTTCGTGTTGAAAGAACTCTGCGTACGTTTGGATACCATTTTGGAAGACAAATCAAGATTCGAAGCATCCTATCGTGTTGTTTTTAGAATAGTAAAAGAAAAGAAACCGCATACAATTGCAGGCGACTTATCAAACCGTGCGCTATGGTGGAATTGGTTTGTGGAAGAGAGCAAACGAAGAATCTTGATAAAAATTCTTTAGCAATGTCCCGTGATGTTTAGAACAGTTAGCAGACGAAACTCGACTTAGTAGGGCAAAGGTCAGCCTTCAGCTGGATGCGTCGACTGACATGTCGAACTTTGTTTGGTTACTCTCGATATGTACATGCGGGTGAACTGAATGAAAAGTTCTTGATGCGCGAAAGTCTAGAGAAGTGTAGCGAAGCATTGGATGTTCTGAAAAATGGGTAATTCCCTTCAACGTAATAATCTCTCATGAAATAACATTGGCTCCCTTTGCACAGACCACGCCCATTCTAAATTCCGTGATAAGTCAGGTTGTACAACACTGGTGATAAAACAGACACCGCACATCATTTCTACCCACAGTGTTCTCTATCGACATGCACTGGCAAGTAAAGCCCTTTCAGATCACCTGAAAAGAGTTTTGAATTACGCAACTGAATTTATGCATTTTATCAAGGTGCGTGCTCTTGGTAGTATGTATTGTAAGGCTTGTATGTCATCTTTTTCCAACGTCTTGTATGTTGTATATTTATGCATTTGTAAAGTGCTTTTGCATTTAAAAACACTTCCATGCAAGCATTTTAAATGCAAAAATCCAGTGATCTCATTTGATCTCAGTCCCAGAAAACCCTTGCCAAAAATCGATCATCTTCACCTTAAAACAGGCGTTCTTCTATAAAAGTGCAAACCTGTGATCTCATTTTAAAACAGCAAGATATTTATTAAATTCGTCACGGCTCGTTGTTACTCGATCAATTCTATCATGCACTTAAACTACATTTTTTAGGGGGTGTTTGTTTTGAGTTCTACGGTCTTAAGCCAGTGTATTCAAATGTATACTGACTGATTTGCTTTGCCTCAACAATGCATGTACCGTTAAATGTGTTTGTTTCGTTTGACCCTGATTCCAAGTTGCTTTCTAAGTCAAATAGTTGCGGATAATTGGTGGTGCGCTGAACTAGTGTTAAATTCCAAGTAGACCTCTGACAGTAACCGCTGACGGAAAATCTGTGTTGCTGCGATTGTACCGAGTCTCAAGAACACACGTGGGCTCGCCATATGTAATTTTCAAACAACAGGTGATGTTTCTGTTCTCATATTTTACTAAATCAAAAACAACGTATTTCACCCGTGACCTTTTAGCGTCCCACTGTGATTTCGTTGCTTCGCGAGCTGCGATGAAAAGTTTGTTGTTGTTTTCACGCGATGTTTCTGTTGGGGACGTCATGCTTCAACGAAAGAGCATATTACACCTCTGCCTTGTGCTGATACACGCTCCACACAACCAGCAAGTCTTTAATCTTCAAGAACTGTTTAAAGAAATGGAAAATAATTTTGGTTTACAACCTTGGTTATGGTTTGATAGTTCAAGTTGAAATCACCGTCAGAACCGCAAACCTCTAAAGCAGGGTTGAGGAACCTTTTTACTATCACAGGCCGCATGAATTGTGCATCATCGCTGGCGGTCGGCAAAATCAATTAATTTTATCCTAAAGTTCTACTTTTATCTAATGAGGAAGAGTGACTTATCTTGACTTACAATATACGTTCCTGCTTATCATGGAGCTTTATTTCAACGCGATGTTGTGCTCTAACTTGGGTATGGGTAAGGGAAAGTCTGATGCGGACGTAACAAATATTCACGCGGACCACAGGTTCCCCAACCCTTTTTTAAGGAACCACTCACCGATTCTGTGTCTAATTCGTCATTCGAAGTATTAGAAATTGATAATGCTTCAGAAAATGTGTACTCTGTTTCAAAGTTTTTGGGTGTCAAAAGACACCTTAAAATTTTGCAATGACACCGCTAGCTACATGCTGGTGAGTTGAAAGAAACGTTTCTGATGTGCGAAAGTCTAGAAAAGATCAGCAAAATAGTTGATGTTTTGGAAAAAAATGGATCATTTCATTCAACAAAATAATCTCTTATGATATTACTTTGACTCGCTTTTCACGGACGGCGCCCCTTCTATGCTCCGTACTAAGTCAAGTTGTGCAACACTGGTGCTAAAACAAGCACCGCGCATCATTTCTACCCATAATATTCTTAATCGACATGCACTGGCAAGTAGTACAAGCAAAGCCCTTCCAGAATACCTGAAAATAGTTTATAAGCACGTAACTAAATGTATTAATTTTACCAAGGCGCGTACTGTCAATCATCGTATTTTCTAAGTGCTTTGTGATCAGATGCAGTCAGAACACCCCTTCCAGAAGAATCATGCCTTCGACACATTAATATTATTGGGGGAAAAATCAACGTTTTAATGCATTAAAGGGTAATGAGGTAAACGTTTTTAAGAACCCCTGGTTTAAATGGATACAACACTTAAGCCATACCAGGGTATGAGACTGAAAATTTTGAGTCAACCTTATTTGCTTAGTTTTCAAAACTTTGAGAGTTGTTTTCGTGATTCTCTTAGATTGTTTCTTCCTCTCTTGAAGTCCTTTTTTCTTCAATAAAGTATATAACCATCAGGCCAATTATGAAGTTTTTCTGATGCAGAGTTTTCTCAAAAATAATTCACGGCATTTGACTAGTATATACAGTATTTTCTTGAAGCGGGGAAAAATTTGCTCATGACTTGATACGCGTCGAGACAGAACCAGCTATGTCTGTCTTTCAGTCGTAACTTGTGAGAATAGCGCAACCAGTTGTCATGTCATCTTTGAACATAAACCATTTTGTGTACTGCTGTTATAAAACATCTTAGGAAATTTCGTCATATATTTCACCTGCATTCATTGTGAACGAAGCATCGTGTTGTTCCGATTGTATTAGTGGCTCATGATCATAGACCCTGTTTTTTAAAAAAGGATTTTTTTATTCATTCAGTTTCACACCTGCTTTCTTCTGTGAAGAGTTGCGGAGGCAGCAGCCACAGGATGACTTGAAATACCTCCAGGTCTTCAGCAATCTTTCGTAGTTCTGCTGTATCCACACCAAGACGGGACCAAGCCAAGTCAGGAATGAAATTACCCAATTTGTTCCTTGGTCGAAATCTGAGCCGCTTTCCCGAGGGTGTATCCAGTAGGATTTGACTCGCCAATATATGCCGGGACATTACGGTCACGTGCCTGAATCATTGCAGCTGAGATCTTTTTAATAGGAGGAAAAGTGTCCGCACACTCAGGGTTTATAAATTTTGTAACTGTGCACTTTGCCACAATCGTAAGCCACGAACTCTGCAAAAATCCCACCTCTTCCTCTTGCACTTCAGATAGTATTCTTTGCGTCATTACCCAAGATTCACGACCGAGGGTGTGGAGCATAACTTTGCGGTGTTTGAAAGCTCCCATTTTGAAACCACGGAGCGATAAAGCTCACAAAAAGCGGTCGAACCTTAGACTACTTGAACTTCTCGACCTGCTGCAATGTATCACTGCTTACTTGCAGATAGATAGACATAATATCTCAGCCATGTTAGTGCTAATTTGCATTGCAATTTCGTCACACGCTGCTGAAAACCGATCAAGTCAACCTTGTAGAATCTGTTCAGAGGATATAAACAGCAACAAATTGTCCGCAAAAAGCAAGGTTGATCCCGCAAGTTCCATCAGTGACATTATCATTGACTGGGCTGTGAATGTCCATCCAATTCATGCAGGCTATGAGGAGGAGTGGTGGCTGCACCCCCTTGTAGGAGGCCAATACACGCCGTGAACGGTTGTGATTAAAGGCTGTCGACACAGTCACAAATTCCTGAGAATAAATATAATGACTTGACGGCCAGCAACAGGCGGCCGTCAACACCATGCACCAGTTACACTCCCAAGTGTTTTTCATGAAGGACCCGGTCTTCCGCTTTCTGGAGATCAATAAACAGATTTCCTTACTTTGGGATTGTATTTTTTGCAGGAAAAACAATCGTTCACGAGTGGGCACATTTGCGCTGGGGTGTGTTTGACGAGGTTTCTAGGACAGAACCATTTTATCTCAGTGGTGGAAGAACGGCAGAAGCTACAAGGTACAGATATTGTTTGCAGTAGTATGAATTGCCATCGACCGTAATGCATTGAGAAGAATTGGCACAAAGCTTCAGAATTGCCAATAAACTTACTTTTGCAATCTAAGCTGTACATATGTACATGTACTTTAGATAAAATTACTCCAATCTATACTTCTTCATCTATCATTGCGCGACAAGTAATTTATACTTTTTTTAAAAGAAGTCGTAGTTCGCAGCATTAAAATATTCTTAGCACCTTTTTTGAGACCACATGCCTATTTGCATTTGTAAAAAAAGGCGTTTCGTATGTACACGCTCTTCTCCATTAAGTAGGGTCATAATCAAACGTCGAAAAACTTCAGAAAATATAGTAGGTAGGGTGACAATCGGGCGTTGCTAAATATCAGAATGAGGTGCGACGCTCAGTGAAAATTGTCTGAATAAGTACAAAAAATCCTGAACCGTCATTCAGGGTATAAATCCGATGAGCGAAAGTTTCCCTTGGTAGATGAAATGTTCATCAGTCGGTTTTGTATAGTATCCGTGTTTACAAACTTTTTTGTTACGATGAAACTCATGCACAAAGGTTCAGATTTTGCCTTATCGAATGAGACCATAAAGTTGGTATTTGCTGACTCTTAGGCGCCGTAGCGCCCGACGTCTTGGAACAAAGGGTGAGAATCGTGGCCAGATGGAGTAAATGACTGGTGAAAGCATTCACTCTTCGCTGCATTGCCGCATTTTCAAAAACAAAACCACTTTTCAAATCCTTTCTTTCCGACTTTTTACAATATTTTTTATTTGTTTTCATTGATATCTATCAGTAGCCACTAAAACGTTAATTGGCTCTAAAGAAAAATTAAGTGCAATAGTGCCCTCCCACCAAATCAAACAAATAGCAAAAAACATACGATTTCAAAAAATTACCACATGAAGAAAAATCACCGTTACAATTACGTTTGCTCTTCTTGGGTAATTTCTGAACGTTTGAGCATTATTATTTTTGTTGTTTGCACAAACGTCATGCTAATTTCAAATACTTCGTACATCAATCAGATGTCCGTCGAGTATAACTGGTGCTTTATTGGAAATTGACTACGATCAAGGAACCGCAGCTCAGTGCGCATTCAATCCTGAAACGTTTTTGCCCAACGCTTCCAGCTGTTCGTTCGTGCCTAACTACGAGCAGCCTGATGGCGTGCATGCTTCCATGATGTCACATCAGTTCATACAGGGCGTAAGTGCTGATCCTTTTTTCACACAAAATTTCACTGAATGCTTTACATTTCGATGCTTGAGATGCACGTAACGCTTCGAAGTGTTTATAGAAATATTAGTGTACGAATGAAGCCTTTTAAATCGTTGGTCAAGGTAAGAAATGCAAAGATCGTGTAAATGTGTTTGCTTTAAGTTTCCATAGCGTTGATCTTTGCCAGCGGTGTAGATTTAAAACAGAAACGGGAAGTGTTTCATTAAAAGATTACTAGTGTTACGTGTAGAAAAAGTTCCAGGTGAAAATTTTCTAAATACTTGACAAGGAAGCGTCATAACATCAGTGCCACGCTAAACGACAAAAGAAAGCTGTTCACCATTCAAAACAGTGCGAGGGCGACGTTCCTCATGTTCTCCACGACGAACTAGTGGTCTTAACACTGGAGCAAACGAATTTCCTGTTTTGCCTAGGCTTAACTTAAGAAATTTACCTTTTGTCAAAAGCCACCTATATGTGAGTGTGATGTCAGCAGTGGGTGAATGAAGCAAACTGTGGGTAAACTAAATGCGTAACAGTTACAAAGTTTAAAAAAACTTTTTTTTGTTGAGATACGTAAGACAAATCTGAAGAAATTATTAGGTATTCAATATCTGTTTTCTTTTAGGTTAACCTTTTCTGCCACGATGATCCTAACGATCCTCTCAATCAACACAACAAAGACGCACCGAATGACCAAAACAGGTTATGTAACCGGAGAAGCGCTTGGGACGTCATAACCTCTTCGAGAGACTTCATTAATGGAAAAAATTTGCCGAATAATACTATTGATGATGTAACACCACACTTCCGCGTGGTGAAACCATTTCCTTTCCGGAAATTTGTGCTTGTGCTTGATATATCCGGAAGTATGGCTGGTGTAAGTCCCAATGTACAGTTTGCGGTTTGAGTCCTGAGCAATGTGAGCATGATGCTAAATTGCAACTGGTGATGCTGCTACCGTTCGGGATTCTGTACTTTTGGGGAAATCGGAATACCCTATAGCCGGCATTTTTTTCTGGTCCACTCTGGCTCGCAGTGGTGACGTCTGATAGAGCTCCAGCTATGAGCTAAATAACCTCTTTCATGTGAAGACTGAGTTCTTCATACATGCAAGGCAATCAATCTATGCGTGCGCAATCGATAGGAAGCGGGTAATTCATCTCCACTTCGCACNCCCTGCAGCTAGACCTGGCCCCTACAGTTTTTCTACCCCTTTCTTTGGATCTCTTTCGGGACNCGAAGAGCAGTTTGTTGATAATTGGACAACGTAATTAATAATCCCCAGGCTTTTCCATGTGACACTTTTTCGTTCCTTTCTCATCTTGTGGCTGTCTCAACCCATGGGCAACTTGTGGCTGTACCATCCCATGGTATACTCACAAACCTATTAACACGAAATAACACTACATCACGTGCTTGTCTATTGTCTAGCCTCTACAGAACTGTTGATAAAGCACCCCAGTCGACCCAATTAGCGGGGTCACCTCTGACAAGGAGCAATAAAAATTTAGTTGCCTTTTTGAAGTTATAGTCAAACAAAATGCTCAACAACCTTTTTTCGGTTGCCTCGCGTCCCTGCGCATTCTCATCGATAAGCCTGCTAATCTTTACTTGAGCAGTAAATGTTATTTGCTCTTGTCTGAGGTCAATTATACGCAGTAAGCGACATGGATAAGTATGTTTTTGCACAAGCGTAGTAATTGTATCGCTTTGTGTAACGTTGTTGCCTTGTCATTTTGCTAAAATTTTGAAACTGTCGATGTGTACAAGTTTTTTATGCAACAATGCGCGTACCTTGAGAAGAATGCTGATGCACTGACGACTTACACGTCAGCCCCCATGCTCTGAAGGATCTACTAATATTGCCTTATTGTGCAGCAAAGGCTTGTTCAAATGCGTCAGGTGGTGAGCCTATTCGGAAAGCAATTCGTCCCTGCCGGTGATCACGTCGCAATTGTATCTTTCTCAACTTTCAGCCAAGTCTTATCGCAATTAGTTGCAATTGAGACGGAAGAAGACCGGGACAGATTGTTGGAACATGTGCCCAATGGCGTGGGCGGATGGACTTGTATAGGATGCGGCATCAACGCTGCATTGCAGGTAGGCCTAAAAAAGAGACGAGCCTTGCTACAAAACGAAAGTGATGCTCACGAACGACCAGGCCCGTAACCAGCTTGGGACACTAGGAGGGCGAAGAGTTTTCTAAGAGGGGCCCAAAATTTTAAACTATTCCCAGTAGTTTCAAACTATGTCCGACACATTTTACAGCCCCCTCCCCCCCCCGCTAGTTACGGGTCTGCGGACGACGTAACCTATTCTTAACTTTAGATTATGAAAAGGTGTAAATTCTTTCTAAATAGATTTCAGCTGACTACATCAGTACTTGGTAATCCCAGCAAAGCTGATGAATGATTTCTAATTCTGATTTGAGATTTTTATGATCTTCCAATTTTTAGAAATCATGATTTCCAATGGGCATGATTTCTATTAAAAGCACAAATTATTGAAAAGCTTAGCAATCAATTTTGTGATGACCGAGTAACTGTTGCCCAGGCCCTTAGCCAGGTTTTAAGGTTTGGTGGGGCAAAATACATTTTTAGGGGGGCAAGATTTTTGGTTTTATATTTGAAAAAAATATTTTAGGCGCAACACAATGTGGGGAGGTAAAAATATGTTTGGGGGAGCACTATCCCCGAATGCCCCCATGGTTATGGGCCTGCTGTTGTCGTACCATTCTAAGATCCGCTGCATTATTCTTGCACTTTCCACAATTGTTGCGGTAATTTAGAATGCGAATTGTAATACGACACAGTACAAATTATCTGAAGATGCAATTACCATCCCTGCTATTTTTGTCTGATTCTGTGCAATTTAGCCTCCACTACAAAATGTGCAGATTAAATTGTCTACCTGGAGCTCTGAAAAGGTTTCCCAGCTGCTCTGTCGCATTATATGGATTTACGGTTCAGGAAAAGCAGCAACACAATGTTATCAAGCTAATTGAAATTTGCTTTAGGTTCGGTCTGAAACCACGTGGACAGTTTATGAAAATAAAGGTAACCACGAATAACAGCTTTGCTACAAACTTGCAAGGCATCACTTCAAAGCAAGCGGATGTGGGTCCTGATGTAGTTTTCCTACCAAACATTAGTTTTCTTTATCTTTAATATAGATCAATGGTTCTTTTGCCACTACGCCAATACAACTATGCACCAGCTATCTTTCGAATCGTCGGCATTACACCACTATTAAAAATACCAAATCTCAGCTAGCAAATATTTCTTGTGGAGTACCACAAGGGTCAGTTCTGGGGCCACTCTTCTTTATAATGTATGTGAATGATCTTCTAAATTCCTCTGCTTTCAAAACAGTACTTTATGCAGATGACACGTATCTTAGTTTGTCTCATAAAAATGTACATGTCCTAAAAGACTTGGTAAACTCAGAATTAGCTAATGTAGGTAAGTGGATGCGTTTAAATAAATTATCGTTTAATTATCCAAAGTCAGTGTACATGTTGGCAAAGTCTATGAAGTACTTATGCAGTCCCATTGAACTGACCTCTTTCAAAGTTCATATTAACAACGTATTATTGCAGGGAACGACATGTGTGAAATATTTGTGCCCTTAAGCATGCCACTTCAGCATTTCTGTATGACATTGATTCGATTCAATGACTTTTTTCGAATGAAGCGTTTTCATCATTGGCTACTTCCAATTATGGTTAGACAAATTAACTCGCTTTTCTGGTCTCAAATACGCTTGGCTCATCATGTCATCATGAGTCATCAATTTAGTCTAGTCAGAGTTTGGTCCAAGTACTTAAAATAAATGGATCGAGTAAATACTCTTAACAAAAACAACTTGTTGTGCACGCTGAAAACACGATTCACAAAAACTATTCGAATGTTAGCGTTCAGCAATCGAACAAATCCGAAAAATTTTAGCGTTGAACTAAGCCGTGTATACTCAAAGAAAGTTGAGACTTAAATGCGTTTGCGGCAAAATGTAACAACATTTTAAAACCAAAATGTCAGTTTTACATGATTGATAGATAATAATGGTTCTGAAACCAATTTGGAAACCAATCACTTCTAACACGTGCGATTAAACTTCCTCACATACAGAGTAGGTTTGTCAAACACTGGCAATACACTCTTTCTGCTGGTCGCATTAAAAGAAAATTCAAAGAAAATTTACCTTTTTCCTACTGTTTATTGCGAATTCGTGCGAAGTCACCAAGCTTGTTTTACACTGTATGTTGGCACACGAAACACGATAAATGAACCTTTTTTATTGGAGGGTACATAAACCAAGTTAAGATGAGTGCTGGAACTTTCTAACAACTACTTTTCTTTGCACAGGTCGTTGACAGCGTCCCAGATGGAGCTTGTGAAATTGTTGTTTTCACGGATGGCCAAGAAAACAGAAAGCCTTACGTTTCAAGCACTGTTGACAAAGTGAAAAAAAAGGTAAAAATGGTTATAGTCTATCTTTAGTTTGATTTAACTTGACATGTGTTCTGTCAGATTCGAAAAACAGATGCGGCACAGTGCATGGTCTACAATACTACACGGAATTAAAGCACAGTAAAAAAACAGCATATAACCTACAGTACAAAACTTTGAAATGCTCCTGCTTCTTCTTGATGAAGCCATCTTTTTTTCAGAACTGCAGAATGAACGCTATCTTCTTTACAACGGCTGGAAACAACCCCTTGCAAAATTTGGTCCAGGATACCGGTGGCGAGTGGTTTTTTGGAAACGTCCAGGACCTCCGACCACTTATCGGTGCGTTCGGTCAACTGGCATCTAACAATGACGGAGATGCCAATAAGAAGACATCTCGGGTGAGAAGAAAGTGGTTATAAGTGACTTGAACATATGCATTAGTATTTTTCCTATGACACTGTGCAACCTTGATGTTAATTACTGTTATGAAACATTCTTAAAACCACGTTGAGATTGAATAAACCATTTACATAAAGGTCAGTTGTAGTCCTTGCCTTACGACTGACAGAACTGGTAACTTCAGCATCTTGAACGTATACTGAGAAATAAAACGGATGACTACAGGCATATAGCAACGATTCCCCAAATACGTGATAACATTTCATCCTTTTTTAATTCGTTTAAAACGTAACGGAAGAAATGTATCTGCACGTACGCGGAAGCTGGCTCAAAAATTTATCAACAAACACATGTCTTTCACATTTACATTAGAGATAATTTTGGTAAACATTGTTAACCTGACGAATTTTCAGATTCACAGCGTTTCCGAATCGGTTGCAGCTGGTGACGCGTTGGACGGCTATGTTAGCATTGACGCTACCATTGGAAAAGACACTAGATTTTCATTTACCTGGTCGTCTGGTGACGAATCACCTGGTGAGTTTGATAAATTATCACCGCGGCTTTACATTTTCACATTGCTTAGATTGTGTTTCTACAGCACATTTGCAAATTTTGCTCTTGAACGCATTCGCAGAAAAAAGTGTTTAGTTTCGAAAATAAATTTCTGATGAAATCAAAATAAATATCGTCTTTCCATCAACTTAGCGTTTGAACTGCCCGTGATTATACAGCTGGTGTATTAAAAGACCAACTTTAATAATACCCATAAATATCCGGTAAAACCCGTGATGCTCTACGTTTGTGGAATAACAAATCAGAAAAAAACGTGTACTTAGCAAATAAAAAGGCGTATGTGCTGGAATTAGATATATGTTCAAATTTTTGATGACAACATACGAAATTTGCCAGTTATTTTTGAAATTTTCACGAATTTTTGAAAATACGCTTGCAATCATAGCTGATTATTTTGTCAAGTATGCTGTGTGCATTAATGCACGGTTCGCACCATTAACTTCATAGATTTAGCAACTTCGCTGATTTTCGACGAAATGGGAGGAAAACGTGATTTATAATAATTTATAATCACTGTACGTGGTAAAAAGTTTTTTCTAATACCAAAATATTGTACAATACTTTCAGTCATACTTTTGACGGCTCCCAGTGGCTGCTTATACTCCACCAGTAAAGACGTCAACGGTGAAGCTTGCGATGGCCATCCATTGGCACAGATGAAACCTGTATACAAAAGCGTTTACTTTCAAATACCTGGGCTTGCAGAGGTGTGCATATTGTTGTTGTAAAACCAAGTAATCAAATGTTGCTGAAGCTCTGGAGCTTTTATCATGTTAAGTTGCGCGTGTACAGACAAGGATGAGCATCTACAAAAGAAAGTGAACAATTAAGGTATGGGCAGTTCGATGTCACAATTCCGGCTGATATATGATCTTTTTGCTGGAGTTCGTTACAACAATGTAAAACGAAACTAACAAATGATCTTTGCCTGTAAAACTAATGAGCTAGTACCTATATTTAAAAAAACAGTGTAGTTTCAGAAACCTAGTTTGGTTTGATGACATACTTCATGACAACTGCTCTCGTATACACATTTCACAAAAATAAGTTGAAATCATTTTAGGTACAAACCGTCAGCTTTACTTGAAGTTAAGTCTGTATTTCCCGTTAGAACTGATTCTACGAGCTACGCAAACGTAAACAGTATTGATCTGGTCCAAGTGTGTAGCAAGAGAGTGAGTGATTCGAGGAACCTATGTCCGTACTAAGCTACAGTAAATTCAATACATTCAGTTTGTGTAAAACTTCTGAACTTGGAGCGTATAAAATCCATTCCTCGCAAAGCATCAGAAAATCATTGCAGCTCTCTACTTAATATAAACTTCATTGAATTATGAGTGCCTGAGCATGACTAGATCCTGGAATTAACATAATGCTGTTGAAATGGTCGATATTCACTGTGCTAGTTGGTCTGGTTGATTCTGAAATAACGGCTGAGCGCACCCACTGGATTGTATGAGTCAAGTGGATGCTTTTCGGCCACGGTATACTTTGATTTTATATTTCAGCAATCAGCGTTATGCTGTCCGTCCCTTGCAGAACAAAACAAACATCCAAATGCGTTTATTGTTAGTCATTCTGATATCTTGCACTGCGCTTTCTTGTGATGTGTGATATGCTGAAACCAGTCACGTGAAACGCTCTTTACAGTTTAGTGCACGAATTCTAATAAAGCTGAGGTTCGGTAAAAATGAAAAGCGCCTTAGATATTCGGCGAAATGGAAAAAACATTAACTTGTCATCAATACGCATAACAAAGGTGGGATAAGCTTGCCACCTTAACCATTGCTGCGTTATCAGAATGGATGCTACCTTCGTCATTCGTTGGAAAGTAGCAATTGTTTTATTTCATGTGCACGCCCACTGCGTAATTGCCCCTGTCTGTGATGATGATGCTTTATTCAGAACTTTTATTGCAGCAAGGACAGTGGTTGTACTCAGTAAGACCAGCTACAGATCAAACCATCACAGTCACAGTCTCATCCAAACTCCGAAATAAAAATGCACGCCCTATCGAGGTTACAGGAGGAATGTCGAACAGAGATGTCAAGAGACCGGAATGTACTGTTGTCCACGCCAGGGTGAGAAACTTTTGATGGGGATACCTTTTGCTTTTTGTCAGGGTCGTCACATCATGCTTGTGACTTTATCACGCGTGCTTTGTTTGCTGACACCTTCGTGCATCATTCATTCGAGCTCTCACACGCATTTTCTAACTTCTCGTAAAAGTGATATTCTTATGTTTTTTTTTCCATATCCTCACGCCTCGTCAAAACAGTATATCATACTGTTGTAGAATATAAATATGGTAATATGAACTCAGTCTTAAAGTGTTAAGCATAGATGGAATAAAATACCAAACCCAGTTTCCTTCTAAAACCTTTTGCAGGTGACTCAAGGTGGAGCACCTATCCTTGGTGCCCAAGTGATTGCGACAATTGAGCGCCCGGACAAGACGCGCGTGCAGCTTGATCTCTATGA
>JGI24159J19872_10008117_pt1 | contig 13734 bp, 6 predicted proteins | sample Ectturendosymbi4_FD_19872 | JGI IMG/M metagenome (IMG submission 19872) | reverse complement strand
AAAATTCTACACTGAGCAAATGTTTGTTTTGTTGAGCACGAAGCGCATGCAATTGCGCAACCATGCAGACACACAAACAGTGAAGCGTTCCCAACGTTAACAGGCTATGCGATTTGTATATGTCGTATTAAATTTAGAATGTTGGAAGTGCGCGAGAATGAAACTTCACTGCGCAAATTGTCTGGTGGTACTGCGCAATCGCGCAGTTGCGCACCTTAGCGGGAACACTGCTTGTAGCGCATGATTTTCAAACATTTTTCTAATTTATCCCATTTACGGCTTTTTAAAAATTTCAACATTTCTTCATACCTGGAAATTCTTGTATGCTTGTAATGACGTCGACTTTATTTCCACAGCAATCAAGTTTTATTTGTGTGATTGAATAAAAGAGCATTCACACACTGCAAATACACAATCTACTGCACTACTGCTTTTTTCTATATCAGCACAGGATATGAATACACATCTTTTCTTAAGGTGCACGTGCTGTAGGCCTACTTATGAAACAATGAAAGTCATTAAAACTTTTTGGTCACGTCGCCGGGTTATCACAAGCGTCCTGTTGGCAACAAAAGCTTACCCATTCAATGAAAAAGTATCACAAAATAGAGGAAAGGCAAATTTTTATGATGCTGCTTTACGAGTTTTTCATGCTCAAAATGTCTAAACCGAAGGTACTGCAAAACAGAGGCCGGAAATGCCGTTATGTGGTAGCACAAAGCTTGTCAAAACACAACTTGACATCGTCTTTAGATGAAAAAAGTGCAGCAAAGCTTTGTCGAAATAACCCGTAAGTCAAATATAGTTTAACGACAACAGATTTTTCTATTTCAAAAAGCCTCTAAACATGACAGCGTCAGTGGCTATAGCACCACTGACAAAAGTTGGTTCGTAGTGTAAAAGAAAAGACAAAATTTTATTAACTGACTTGCCGATTTCTTACATAAAAGATTACTTTAATCCTCAACCTTCTTAACATGTATGACACTATCATGTATAATACATGTTCCAGCTGCCGAACAGTTTAGTAAAGACTTTTGATGCGATATAAGATCCAGTACGGAAGGTTGCTGAGTCAAACGTTTCCACTTGATAGTTTTGCTTTTTTGTTTGCTGATATATTTGCCCTGTGACAGTGGCAATAAGGTTTTCCATTTAATCATTTCGTCAATCTGTGAACGAGTCCCTAGACCAGGGGTCGGAAACTTTTTTTAACGAAAGAGCCGTTCTGCTTCGTCTTCCAGCATCTAGGACGACCGGTGAAGAGCCACAAAACGTTGACATCATTTCATTTTTCATGCCACTTCATAGGCATTGGCGATTCTAGAATTTAAAAAGTGAGGGGGACACTGTAGGGCCAGGGAAAAAGTAGGGGGGCCAACATAAATATCTATCCTGCATGATAATTTTTCGTTGTTTTGAAGATTAAGTTGTTCTGATTAACCCTATCAAACCCAACATAGGCTTGTGAATATCGTCAAATATGAACTAGCGTTAATATTCACTAGAGACACCTAAACGCCACTGTTAATGCAATAACACACGTGTGCCGCTACTGTGCCAACTATGTGACTTCTACAGCACTGCACATGTGAAACGAAACACCGTTTTCCTACACAATTGTGCTGACCCCACATGAACGGAAACAGCTGCACGAAAGTGAATGTAATTCACATCAAAGCGAAATTGTTCCAACCACAAATTCCATATTGGCACAGAGACAAGTAGGCTGTTGATAGCCAACTAGTTTCATCAAAATATTCTTACTACAAAGCACACAAAAAATAAACCATCTGCCAGCCGATTGGCGAATACCGACTAATCCGTTTTTGTGGTAGCTTATGGACATTTTGTGACTGTGGTGTAACCATAACAATGTCATGCAAGTACTATTACGAGTGTAATGCCCATATGCAGCGTGGATGGGGTGAAGGCTATTCAACGCAGTATGCAGTTTAACAGCAGCGAGGTATCGGCACCAGCTGCACCTGAGCAGCAGAGCCGCGTCGCAGATAGGTGTGCATCGGCGTTTAGGGCGTGTGTATCTGATAGCAAGATGTAGCAGCAGGTGTAAAACGTATTTTGCAGAATATTCCCAAAAAGTCGTTCGTTTTAATATTCACATTGAATTTTCCTTTGACTGATCCTCAAAAGATGACTTTTCAACCCTGCGTTGATTTATGACTGTCTTGTTATAAGCGAAAAACGCACTAACTCTAAACGTAAACAGATTCAGACAAATAGACAATGAGTTGCCGACCCTTACCCTAGCTAGGGCCTAGAACATGTTGCAGCGTAACAAAGGTAATAGTCTTTGATATGTGGGTAGCCAGGGTGTAGAGCAGAGATACGCAGGGAAAGAAGGTGGTCGATAGCAGCCTAATTAGCTTACGGAAAAAGATTTCTATAGTGTAAATTTTGCCTTAAGAATAGTCTTAATCTTTGTCTAGTCTTAGGTAATGTCAGCAAACGAAATGTTGCTGACTAGATACTGCCATTCACAATATCGATTGGTTAAAAATCTGAAACGGGTTTGTTTCAAGGTAACTTTTCTTCAAATATTTTTTAACTACCATTTTTCGGATTTTTCGGATTAAACTAAAAAAGGATTAAACTAAAAAAGTTACTTTCAGGGCAAATTGTTATTTTTAGGGCAAATTTTTTCCGCCCCCCGGTAAAATGCCTTCCCGTACGCCTTCGGCGAAGGCTCCGGGTTTCCCCTTGCTACACCACTTGAGCTATGCATTAATATGTCGGTGTCTTTGCGATATAAAAGTTCTCACTACCATGTGCGCATATTTTGAAAATCCCTATGAACAGAACCAAAAGTTCCAGCACGCATATCTGCCATTTATTAACGTAGAAGTAACACATTTCGGGAAAACAAGTTGCGATTGCTGCACTAGTTTAATAAAGCAACAAGCAAAATGGGGTTTTCGTAACCAGGCACATTTTTATGAAGCTATGTGTAGTGACATTTAATGATCACTTTCAGTGAAAATTGTACTATTAACTAGTATTTATCTTTGTTCATTTTATTTGGAGTTTTTTGAGAAAACTGTTGGATTATCATATAAAAGCCTAATTATAACTTCCATGCCCAATGTTTTAACTAAAGGATACTAACGTTTAACTTCAGCTTGGATGCAGATGCAATGACTTTACGGTTTGCAAATGTAACAGCCTTTAGTTTGCTGAATTACTTGCAGTTCGTTCAAATAGCTGTGAAATTCCATTTATCACCAACAAAGTTTTTGCTTCACTTTTAGGCAGAGCTTGACAATAACAAAACCAAGGGATTTATCAAATCTTTCGTATCTGCTTGTGTTGGGTAACGATTGTTGAAATGTCAGTAAAAGAAGTTTAAAGTATGAATCCTGCACAGATTGTGACAACGTTTGTGTTCTTGTTGCTGTTGTGGAAAGGAAAGTGTACAGGTGAGCTTTGCAGAAGAAACATTGCAAAAACATGCCGTTGGCAGTTGGCAATTTTTTCTCATAGTATATAGACAAAACATAGAAATATTTGGTACAGAAAATAAAGAGTTCTGCCAATCATTTCTGAAAAAGTGCAAATAAAAAAATCATGACAAACTTCAAATAATATTGCAACCTCCGAGAATCTCCGAAAAAATTCGGAGATTTTCATCATTATCTCCCAAACGCTACACAACTCCATGTGAGTATCTGGGTGTGGATAAACATTCACTAAAGCACATAAATGCAGCTTGGTGCCTTTGTCGGTCGTATTTTTGTCAATGCTATTGTTTCAAAAATATTGCAGTTCGAGAGACAACGGCTCCACTCAGTGGTTTAAATTGCTTTAGAGCAGGTGTCACCAACGCGGTGTCCGCGGGCACCAGGTCGCCCGCAAGGACCACGTGGGTCGCCCGCAGGCCTGTTCTAAAAATAACATTAGCATGATCAATGTCTTCACATTAAACGAATATCAATACTAAAATAATTGAAGGTAAATCGAGCATAACTTTTATTTCAGAAGTGTGTATCAAACTAGTAGCCCTTCGCATTAGTCGATACACAAGAAGTAGCTCGCAGTTTCAAAAAGGTTGGTGACCCCTGCTTTAGAGGATGTTTGATAGCATAATTGCTGATTTGAGTTTTTTTCATTGTTGAAGCGATTGCTTTTAGCAAAACGTACGCGGAAATATTTCACTGTTTGCTGTTCCTACAAAGGGTAAACTCAACAAAAATGCTTTGAAAGAATGTTTTCGTAGAAACATTGTTGATTGTTCGTCTACCATGTTTTTTTAAAGATTTAACAGAAAAGATTTCCTGAAAATCAAGTTGTGAAGCATAAATTGCTAATTAGAGATAATGAACAAAACTCCTTTTGCATTGAAAAAGTTGATGAAGCACAAAAAATTGATGCGATTGACATCGTAGACAATCGCAAATCATTCTGTGTCACTTCAGTGCTTCCAAAACGATTTTCCTGTTCTTTTGCAGAAATATCATCAACCGCATCGGTTTTGGTCAAAAACAGTTTTTCAAATCCATCAGATATATCAGGGTGCTAAAGTCTTAATCTGCCCATTTTTAGTAAAACATAGAGAAAAAGCTTACATTTTGCTCAGAAGCTTTCACCTAATTTGTTCTCCACAGGTTTTAGTTGATTTTTAAGGTAACTGTAGAACAAGGGTTCCCAACCTTTCTCTTATCATGCACCCCTTCAACATTGCATCAGGTGAGCATGTACGCCTTCAGCATTTCAACAGATTAGCATGTACCCCTTCAGCATTTCGACAGATGAACATGTACCACTAAAATTTCTTATGACAAAATATTTCATCAGGATTAATCATAGGTATATTTAACAATATGCATATAACGGCTTCTGAGAATAAAATTCACTGATATATGTACAAATATTTGGAAACAAATGGTATGTAAATATATTTTCTCTTCTATTGCTAACCTTAAATGTACCCCGTTGAATAAGCAAATGTACCCCTGGGGGTACTTGTATCCCAGGTCGGGAACCCCTGCTGTAGAAAAAAACGGATGACTCAACTGATGAAACATATTGGTAGCGTAAACTTCGCGAAACCCTTCAAGTAAAAGACTGGATTGGCCAAGTCCAATCAACTGCTTCATCGTCCATCGTCCATGCGCTTTCGAAACTGTGTGCTGTAAAGTATAATCTTAAATGTTTGTTTCATGTCAAGTTGGGCTCAATAGCGGATCACAAGCTTCCAGGCAACAATCGAAACCATTTTTATGCTTTCTAGCATTTTTTCCAATAGGATGGGTTATCTCATCAAAAATAATTTTTTTAAAATTGTTGTTTCTCACTTGCGAGACAGCAATTCGTTTGTCATCGCACCTCTGATATTTATTATATCAAGCAGAGGCCTACCGAGTGTAGATGGCGCCCTGGGCAGGAAACAAGTTTGGCGCCCCCATGTTGGAAACTAAGGTCTTGTGGGAGCAAATGTACTTTGTTGAAGAAAGTACTTGGGAAAATTTAGCACTTGTCGGCGCCCGCCAGTGATTCGGTTCCTGGGCAATTGTTTCCCTTTTGCACCTCCTCGTTACGTCCCTGCTACCAAGTTCTGTATCGCTCTCAAACCCCCTCAGTAAACAAATATATAGGAACAACGTTCTCATACATTTCCACATCAGCACAGCACTTGGTAGAACTTCTGTGCACACCGTTCTGAACGCATCGTTGCACGTGCAAACAAAAAGAGGATGTTAAAGAAAATTTGTGTAGATTAGGCACCACAAATGCATCTTTTAGTTGGCAAATAAGGAATGAATGAATGCAGCAAGTTTGACGAAATATCGGAATAAAAACACACGGCACAAGAACGCAGAATGATTGCCTTTTCAGTGTGTAACATCAGATTAGAACCCAAACACATTCAAAATGCTTTAGGAAAAGTCTTCTACCCTTAGCATCAGTTTGTCTATTTGCGACGAAAGGAATCAGGTTCGTGCCTGAGAAAAATGCTTGTCGTATTTTGTTAGAGGGAGGTGCTAGTCTAATATAAAGTTTATTTGCTACCCCACAGAAAGGTAGACGAAGCTACAGTACATAAAGCTGGCATGCAAGGTTTGAGTATATATAATTGGCCCCTATGCCCTTAGCAAGTAAACAAACAACTATGCTTATTCCTAGAATAGCAGATCAAAACACAATTTAAATTTTCACTACAGTTTCAGAAACGACACCACGAAATTCAAGAAAAAAGGTTCTTTTGCCTATGTTGGTGTGCAGATACCATTTCAAATTACTTGAATAAAAATGCGAGCGTCATCTAAGCAAATAAAAACAGAATAACATCACCAATAGTTTTTTCTTCACTATTTCCTCCAAATTCGGCACTGAAGTCGTGCGTGTGCTCTTTATCTCCCTAACGAACCAATATTACAAAACAGAAGTTGCTGTTTATGAAATGCCCCCGTGTCTTCATATCCTTCAGCACTGTAAACACAAAAAGCATCTATTTTTTCACAAGTAGCACCAGCAAAGAACCTACATACATCGTTCCTCTATAGCAGTGTTTTTCAACCTTTCTGCTGCAGCAGAACCTTCCACAAATGTTTGCGTTGCTCATGAAACCCTATGCAATGATCCAAGTGTCTATCCTATTTTCTGTAACAAACCAGATGGTTGAAATGTCACATCTATGTTTTATCACAAAATCATCAACATTCGTTGATTTCGTTCAGGTGTCATTTATTGTTATTAACTTTAAAAATCACGTACATTTTACAAGAAATTAAAAGTTACGCTAAATCAGCAATAGGAGTTGGGATCATCCGTAATGTTTGCACCGGGTACAAATATGACGGGCGATCTCGGAGTTGCATTGAAACAGATTTTTCAATTGCATTTCAATACGATTCATAGTGGCAAGGATACTGGGAAACAGTGGTATTGCTATAACCGCATAGAACTGTGATTGCGAATTTCGTCCCAGGCAATTTCAGTCTGTTTCGGCCGAACCCCTGGCAGCCACTCGCGGAATCCTAAGGTTCTGCGGAACCCCGGTAGAAAAACACTGCTTTATTGCGAATATAAGACGGCAATGTTTTCCTCACTTTTCCCTTCTGAATCAAATATCATTAGACACCTCCCTATCAGCTCATGAAACCAATGATATTTTGTGATTAGAAAGCAATTTTAAAGCAGGATTTCTCAATATTTTTTCTCTCGTTTCTCTGTGGCAACTTTCAAAACTAAGATTTGCCCTAACCACTACTACAAATGCACATCATAAGTCAATGGACAGAAAAAGGGTTTGGAATAAANAACTAATGTAGTGATTAATTCAGGGGGTTGCAATCCCAGCAGTGNAGACGTCTTCAACTGCTCAAAATAGGTCTTGAATTTGAATGATGCAGCACACACCGCTTCAGAAGTATAAAATCGGTGACCTACATGTTTTAGAGATGGGCAAAAAGGCAAAAACTTGACATTAAGCATACATTTAGAATTCAATTTATTGTAAAAAACTTAGCGATGGTAAAACGGCTAGTAAATCAAGTTGCAGCACACAATATGTTTTTGCGGAAATCTGTAGCGCACAACAGACCTTGCACATTGTACAATGGACCAACTCCAAGCGTACTTTTAGCGAAATTAAGGATCTTGCACATTGTTCATTTAAGTTGGATTTAATGATTTGATGCAGTCCTTCCACTATCAGTTTGAAGCTGGTTGTCGAATATATTTTTGAAGTATGTTAATAAATTGGGTTATACTTTGAAAGGCACTTCTTGGGTGGACAAATGAGCTGCTATTGTTTCAAATTAAGTTCAGTTGTTCGTGCATGACACTTGAAATAAGTTTGAAAAAGTACAAGACAGACGCACTTGCAAGTTACCTACAGGACCAATATCCCAGAATTATCGCAAAATATCAGAAAAGGAAAGGGGAGAGCCATGCTCCCATCCATGGTGGGGGGCAACCGGAAATAAAGCTATCGCAACGGTGTGGAAAACACGCTTTTAGGCATTATTGAATTCATCATATGTTGGTTTATGATGAATTCAATAATGGTTCAAGTGTGTTTTCCACATCGTTTGTAAACCAAAATCTAAGAAATTATGAAAATGTCACATATTTTAGTAATCTTAAGTGCGGCAGTTACAAGTTTGCATCCCTAATTCACCAACTCCCCCTAAACCGTATTGCTGGTAAAAATGAAATTTTTGCCGAGCACATCACCTGTGCTGATCCCAATGTGTATGTTTATCTCAGTAACCTATTCAACGTGTGTTTAATGCATGGAAAAATTCCACAACGATGCATGAAAACTGTTATTGTGCCTGTCTGCACAAATAGGAACAGTGATATAAGTGATGCTGGTCAATACGGGCCTGCTTCACGCACAACACTTATCTCAAAACTATTTGAACATTAAATTTTATCCCGCATTTCACCATTTATTGCCACCACTGATACATGGTTTGGCTTTTAGCCAAACAGGGAATGAACGGTGTCCGTTCAAAACAGACCATTCATAACAGACCACCACATTAATAACAGACCCATTATGAAGGTTGTCTGTTATGAACGGGTCTGTTACAGTCCCGTCGCCAAGGGGGAGCTTTTGGGGGCTTAGCCCCCCAAACATTGTTCCAAGCCCCCCGAATTGAATTATGAAGCATATAAATCGGTGAAATTTGTATCGAATTTTAGAATGACAAGCCCCCCCTGAACAAACGTAAAGACCCCTATTGAATACTTTCTGGCGACGGTTCTGGTCTGTTATGAACGTCGTCTGTTATGAACGTGGTCTGTTATAAGCTGGTCTGTTACGAACGTGGTCTGCTATGAACGGGTCTGTTATGCACAGGTCTGTTATGAACGTGGTGTTTCGAATGGTCTATTGTGAGTGGTGGTGATCTGTTATGAACAGGTCTGTTTTGAAAGGAAACCCCGGCAGACTTACTATGTACGTATAAATGCGCTCAACTAGCTTTGTAAACAATAAGTTGTGATTAGTTCTATAAAATGCCTCGGATGCATCTGGAAACGATGAAAACAGTAAAAGTAATGGTGCCTTTGTTCATATGACATGATATAATTTGTTTGAGTAAAAATACACACATGTTTCAGAACCCTTCACCTAAATAAATAGGGCAAGACTAGTGGAGTTTTGAGTCCGCATTTGTGTGTTGTTTGCCTTGATGGAGTCGGGTATTTTTGGCGCTGCCGTTTTGGCGACGACTATTTGGCGCCGCCGTTTTGGCGACGACTATTTTGTACCAAGCTGTTTTGGCGCCAGTGCAGAAACTGACAAGTGTGTACAGGGTCGTAACGAGGTTAGATGGCGTCCGGGGCAAAAAACAAGTTTGGCGCCCCTGTTCGAACCTGAGGTCTTTTGGAAGCAAATGTACTACATTGAAGAAAGTACTTGTGACATTGTTGGGTCTTTTCGGCGCCCTGCGCAGTCATTCGGCGTCTCCGCAGTGATTCGGCGTCCTCATAGTGATTTGGCGCCAGGGGAATCGTCCCCCCTTTGGCCCCCTCGTTACGCCCCTGAGTATGTGTAATGGAATTGGATAAAAACATGATAAAACTTTAATTTATATCGTAATTGTAAGCCACACCTCGCAAATATTCAAGTGGTGCCCGTGAGTCAAAGTGTTTTGCGATAATTAGAATTTACATTCGTTTTTTAGTTCGCATCTTCAAAACAGAAACAATGGATCATTTTTGCCGCGTTTATCAAAAGCGTATAGATACCCATCGTGGGAAAATTTTGGTTTATCTCTCTTGCTAAGATTCTCAGCAATGTTATTGGCTATACGCGTAAATGAAAGGAATATTCTTTAATGCATTTCGTTAAAGTCCTAAAATACAAAAATGCGCTCAATCTCATCTCAAGACAAGCGCACAACGTTTGTTGCCATCTTTAAGAAAACAGTTGCCTTGTTGAAAAACATCCGAGCAAGATGGAAAACACACAATTTTAGAGATAACGACGTGTGCGTAATAGTAATCAACCATTTAAGCGGTAGCGCCAAAATAGCCTGGCGCCAAATAGTCGTCGCCAAAACGGTGGCGCCTAATAGTCCCATTCGGACCTTGATGAGTTTCAAGTCCAACTGAACAAAGCCAGAGCGGGATGTACCGTGAGCAGTGTGGTTGCGAATCACTATTTATTTGTTGTTGATTTATGTGTGTTTGGTTCCAGTCTCAGTGGTCTTCAACGCCATCTAAATATTGGTTGTGATTATGCAGCTGATCATGAACTTGTTTTAACTGTAACGAGACAGTAGGTATAGTTTTTTTCTTCCTGAAACTTTTAAACTGCTGGGTCACACAGGTTGTTTACATAACTGGCGAAAGTGTTAAGTTTTCCGACCAAGTTAAATATCTCGGTGGTTTACTTCATGCATCACTACAATGGCACGCTGAGGCAAGTGAAAATCACTTTATTGTGCAGCAAACAAGCTCAAGTCCACCTTTGCTCAGTGCTCTGCTGCAGTTCAAAACGCACTCCGCATTTCGTGCGTATTGCCTGCCAATTGCGGTGCAAATATAAACAATCTAGTACAAAACGCCTCGGCGTTGCCTGTACAGTAACAATGCCTATCGATTTTTGCATTACATTCCAGGGAACGTAAGTGTTCGTCACACCAAATTACCCATTTCGTCAGAACATTTCATGCTTCGATTTGAAACAATTGATACGCCTTTAAACGATTGGCATTTTCATCCAACTTTTCTATCCGCTCATTTTAAATTGTCTTACGCATTTTTTTGCAAATCTCCATTTTTCTCCCATTATGTTACGCTTCTGTTTGACGATGACCGAACGCAATCATTACTGGTACTTCGTTGCGGTGTTCGTTCTTCTTCAGCATTAACTGCGCGTACCAACTTCTACACCGTGCAAAGTTGTGTATAAGCATTTCTGTACCCTTGCGTTCTTTCAACTAATGTGATGTTGACCCTGTGCCCAATAGATACCCGTAATAAATAAAAATATAAAATTTAGTGCCACCAGCAAGTTTAATGCTCATTCCATGACGAAGTTTCTCTCTGCTTGACACAAGTTTCAAAGTGGTTAGTTTGTAAAAAAATCTGGTTCATAAAAACTGTTGTTTGAAGCAAATTGAAGCTATTTTGTTTCTTTTGAGTATCCGCTGCGCGTTTGATAACTTCGTGTATAAATCAAGATCAACAATTTAATAATACATAATGCACAAAGCTACACCTGACTGTCAGACTCGTCGCCCAAGACTGTTGAATGGATGGGTTAAAAAACAGTTGGAATGGCCAGTATCAGTGAAAGACTAAAACGGTCATCTCTCATTTAAAGTACGGGGTGCCAACTCAAAATGAGGCTCCTGTCACTACTGATCTCCATGGACGACACTCCTGCTGATTGTTAAGACAAATCTCCGGTATCTTTACGCAAACAAAAATATTTTCTTTTTCCACTTATGCTATATTCATCTATTACAGAAGGAATGGTTCAGCTTGCAACAATTGACGTTGGTCTCAGAGAAGTTAGTTAACAACAATTGACAGAAATTATTGTTTGGTTACTCCATGCAAATCATATCATATTTTCAAAAAACACCCATTATTATCATGAAAGCTTGCAGGTTCAAGGAAAGTTATGCTGGGATAATGTAAATTGCTTTCACGTACATTTTCCACAAAAAAAGCAAAATTAAATAAGTTTTACATTTTTATGTCAGATATTCAGTAATGAGCAGCTTAACGCTTTTATGATAAACAAAAAATTTGCACCAAGTGTTAGTTTCGATCTACTGTTCATGCTATAGTGAATTGAGCGATTTGTAACAGAAACCTCAAGTAGAAAAGTTCTATATGTACAAAAAATTACAATGGGAGACAGGAGCATTTTATAGACTTTGGACCTAAAGTCATTATCTTGATCATATTGGCAGTAGCAGTACCGTATTTTCTACAAAGCGAGCGAAACGTATGTTCCCAAAAATTTCCTGTCTAGATAGACCCAACTGGAATGAAGTAAGGTTGCGTTTATGAGCGCTTACAGAAATATTTTTTCCTCCTTACAAGCGTTTACTCTCCTTTTGTCTTTCATATCAAATTGTCTGAATGCCCCAGTTGATGCCAGTATGTGTAATAAAACCGGTACTTTGCCAACATCACTAAACACCATAAAGCTGTTACGGACTTAAAATAAATGAAGTTGTTGCAGTTGAGTAACTTCGCCAGCATGGGCGCAATTTTTTAGCAAAATGTGGGGGGGGGGCAGCTTGGTGTCAAACCAATATAGTCATCGGGTCTATGCAGAAGCGACGTTTTATATATACAGATTCCCAATCTTATTTCTAGATGTGTTTTTGAGAGCAACACTAATCACGCTTTGCTTTGTCCTTGCAGATGACTTACATATTAAAATACTTAAATTTGTTGCTGGACACGGTACTGTAGTTCAGCCTGTTTCCATTAATATCGTGTTTGGATGTAAAGCACAGCAATATAGTAGAACACATTAATTGGGTTTTATCAGAGCTGTCAGTTGGAGTGCAGAAAATGCTGAATCGCATTGGTCGCACGTGCACACCACTCTTACAGTAGAACACTTCCGTTTTCATGCATTTTACAAGTGTGGGTTACAGCGCGATTTGATGTCTTGTTCAAGTCGCTTAACGTGGCAAAGACGATAAATATTTTTCTTGCACATTTCCGTTTTTTCAAAAAGCTACAAATGTTTTTAACGCTACTGGGCAGCATGCATGCACCTCCACCCCTACCAAAATCTCCATTGATATCCTCTTACCTGTACCAAAAACATTTGGCCTAAAATTAGCGTAGCCTACTTCACAAAATGGTTTCAATCTATTTTTACTGTTGGTGGGTGGAAGACGTATCCTTTCAATCTCCCCTTGTTGGCCCCTGCCTACATAACCACACAGAGTTGTAAATGGGCCTCATTTTGAAGCCTGAACCCTGCCCGAGACCGAAATCACAAGCCCGAACCCGGCTCGAGCCTGACATTTATTTTTGAAGCCCGATTTAGGCCTGAAAGCCAAATTTACCGAGGGAGTTCAGATATGCGAAACTGCGGAGAAACAAAAAACGTTATGTGTAGGTGTAATTGCAGGTACACGGTTTATCACACCCAAAATAGCAACCACCTTGACCAAAACGTTGGCATAATCTGGCACAAACGTATCATGTTAGTCAATGATAATACTGCGGAATATACTGTTTCTCAAAGAAAAACAATCACGAAACTATCTACGATGCGCTATAGGCATAAAAGAAACTTTCTAAGATAGCTTCATAGATATGAAAAGCCGGCTTGTAGGCTTCTTAAAACCAGCCAAGAATCGCGTGAGTGATTGATCTTTTCGACGCAACGCCATCGCGTGATAATTTCCTCACCACTGTCGCCTTCTCAAAAATTGTGTGAAACTAATCCCAGCAGAGAATAAAAGAACGCAGCTGTGTTTGCAAACAGAATCAGCTGATGAAAAATCATAATCACTTCACTCACAGAAGTTACCGCAGTGAGCACAACAAATGTACGTCACGAAAGAAAATAGTCGTTGCTCTTGATGTTGTGAAAAAGTTTTGTATGCAGGCCCGAAATATTTTGACAAACTTAAGCCCGAGCCCGACCCGAAAAGCCCGGCCAGACTTATAACTCTGCACTATGTCAAAAGTTTGATTCTAAGAGTTCTACTTGCATAACGACACAAAAATATATTTGAGATTAAATCAAAGTGCCCAACGGTGAATTGGCAAAAA
>JGI24159J19872_10008116_pt1 | contig 13735 bp, 4 predicted proteins | sample Ectturendosymbi4_FD_19872 | JGI IMG/M metagenome (IMG submission 19872) | reverse complement strand
ATACAAACATCTGGGGATTGTATTGGATACTGAGCTCTCAGATGACAAAGACATTCAGAGACAACTGCGATATCAATATTGTGCAGCAAACAAGCTGTAAGCCTCCTTTCCCTATGTTCAAATGTAGTCAAAAAAGTACTTTGTCGTTCCTTTTGTCCGTCTATATATGCATCACAATTATGGTGTAATTTCAGGAAGTCATGCATGCAGAGATTGCGGGTGGCATATGATTTTGGATGCAGGGCTCTATGCAACCTGCCCTGGAGAGCAAGTGTTAGTACCCACCAGGTTCAATGTAACATTCGTACCTTTGAGGCTCTGTTATGAAAATACACGTACCTGTTTCTCAAAAGATGCAGAAAGTCTAAGAACATATGGTTGCGTGCTTTGATGCAGTCAGATTGTTTAAATTCATCCCTATTCTTTGAACACTATAATCACATTTTACTCTGTGAATGAGTGGTCGAACTCTGCTGTATCCATTTGATTGATGGCGTGACCTGCCACATGTCACAATGTTTCTGCATTTTACCTAGACTCGACCAATTTAGGAATTGGCACCCTACTGCACAGTAGTTTTGTAACAAGTGTTACGTGTTAGCTAACAATAGTGTTAAGAATGCGTCTGTAACCCCATGGTTCTGTCTTCAATGCAGTTGCAAAAAGTGTCTGTAACCCTGTGATTCCGCCAGCTTCAATGTCTAGTACTACGTGCTGTTTTTATCAACCTGCGTTCTGCTGAGTGTGTGTGTTCATACTATGGACTTCGTTTTTGCTCACAAACAAATAAATTAAATTAAATTGAGTATATGTTTGATAACTAAACACCTATGTTGTTTTAGGCATCAATGCAAAACTTGCAATTGATGAGTCCAGAAGCAATGTTGCAGCATGCATTCATGCAGCAGCATCAGATATTATTTTCACTTCTGGTGGAACTGAATCGAATAACTGGGTCATTCAGTCTGTGTTAGAGTACTACGTGACTACAAAGAGTATTGGAGGTCAAAACAAGGCCATGAAACCTCATGTTGTAACAAGCACTGTGGAACATGATTCTATTGCAGCTCCCCTTCGACATTTGCAGCAACAAGGAGTAATTGGTTGGTTGAAATATATTTTAATCATAACCAGCAGTGTGATCTGGTTTTATTTTATTGACTTCTGTGTTTGTCTTAGATTCATAGGTCGCTGTCACAGTTTTGGAAGTAATACACATAAGAATAAAAAATGATTAGACATAACTTAGAACAAGGAAGGCATCAGTTGACATGCGCAAATTATATAATAATAAGGAAAAAGGCACTGAAGCGATGCATCTACAGCTACTGCCATATCTTGTCACAAAACACGAGCATCACAAATTGGAGAGAAAAACCTTGTTTTTTTCTTTAAACTTCTTAACGTTTTTTTGTGTGTGGGTATTAACTTTATTCTATTCAGTAAGTTAATATAGTCAGTCCACCAGTAAACTTCATGTTAGCATCAACAGATCAATTAGAATTTGTTTACTTAAAAAGCTCATGTTGATGGCTATATTCAGAGCAAAAAGTTCTACTATAAAACTTTCACCAAAACTGTTTTAGTGAAAGTGACTGATTGCTCTTTAAATTCATTCATCAATTAAAAATATGTTTTTTTTTTAATTTTGTACATGAAAAATAAACATCTTATCTTTTTCCGATAGTAATGGTTTACATTCCAAATGAGATTTTGGAATTTAACAATTTTTTACTGTAAGCGTGGTATTCACTGAATTTTCAAGAAAACTATAGTTGGTAAATTGTATTTTAGTGTTTATCAATATGGCAAGCATGTTGATAAATTAAGCTCATCAAAGTTTGTCATCCTTTTTTCTAACCTTTCTTTTTCTTTTGAGTGCACTAGCTGTTGGGTTAAAACTAGCGCTGAACATGAATCGCATAGTAATCTTTCTCTGTACTGCTTTATTTTTTCTTTGTTTTGTTATCTGCTTTGGCTAAATTTAAACTTATTCATTGCTGGTTGATTCTAGACAACTTCTTTTCAGACCTTACTGAAATTCCAATAGATAAAACTACTGGAGATGTTACTCCCTCCTCTGTTGCCATGGCAATTCAAACCAACACTATTTTGGCAACAATTATGATGGCTAACAATGAAACCGGTACTATTATGGTATGATTTTTGCATCTTTTTGTAGATTTTTGTAACTGTTGTTAATAGTTATGTCTAAAGCAGGATGGGCAATTAATTTGGCATGGGGTCTGCTTTGTGAAGGCCATTTTTAGTGGAGGTTCATGCTTTCTATTGGAAACAGAAGCAAGTCTTGTTTCAAGTTAGACTCAGCACTAACATTTATTGTAATAAGTTGGAGCAACTTTAAGATTTGAAAATTTTTCCTGGATGTATCTGTGGTCCACTGAAAATGCTACGGTGGGCCAAATGTGGCAGGCTGCTAATTGCTCATCCCTGGTCAAAAGCATGCATACGTATTTTTATATGGCGATTTGTATGTTGGTGATCTTTCATTACTTACGAATGTTATCAATTACTGATTAATGAGAATGTAGATAATACAGGGTGTTCTAAAACTTTGTTGTCATCTGAGATTTGTATTTAAATATTTATTTTTTTACATGTTTGGCTTAGACCCATAGTTCATATCACAGGTGTAGTCAAACAAAAACACAGAAAAGCGGAGTCATCCCAAACCAAATGGTAGGTGAAAGTTGGTATGCAAAGATAATGCTGAAAAGAAACAAACACTGAAAGGTACGAGGTGCCATTTGCAATATTCAGGAGTGCCGCAAGCTGCTTCTGTTATATTTTTCTATTTTCTTTTAAAGTCATAACTGACAAATCTCCTTGTGGAGAATTCCAGTTTGAAAATTCAAAATTTTACTTTTTTATTTGAGTGTTTGGTTCAGAGACATGGTGCATATCATAGTCAAAAGAACACAAACGCACAGAAATATTTAGGCACATCACAGGGAAGGTGTTGGTTGGTACATGTATTCAATACTGAAGAGAAACAAACACTGGACCAAAGCATCAACAGCATCTATTGCATTCAGACATTGTCACACATCAGCATTGGATAACAGAAGAAATATAATAGAGATTTTTGAAAAGCATCAGACAATTGAAGCGAGCAGATAGAAATGTTGGATGAAGATGCGCATTGTTGAACACAGGCACATTGGTTGACTCTAACCAGGCATCAAATGTTGTGACGAATGGGTAACTTGACAAGGGCAAATACTTACACTCTTGGGATGTAATGCAAATTGTGATAAGTGTTACAGGCAAGTTTTGCCTGAACAACTAACTCTTGTATATATAATCAGCGCTGCGGAAAAGCCAATAAGCCTGACGAAAGTAACAGCAACGACAAGACGTGTCAACCAATAAAAAATGGTTGTTAACCCGTTGCCAAGGCAATAGAAACTGGCAAGCTGTTATACAAGGACGATAACCTTAAGTCGCCCCAGCAAAATCACAGTGAAATATCAACAGAAAGCACATGACACTTACCTAATGGACAATCACGACAGGAAATGCATGTGACAGGAAATGCGTCAATGGAACATGAACTGAAGTTCAGAAGGTGGAAACGCAAACACGAACAAGCCCTAGAAACTTCCAGAAGCTAACCGAGTCGGCCAATCACAAAAAGCTTTAACGAAAAGCAACCAATCAAAGCTCATGAAACAAAGAGGTCTTAACAAACTCTGAAGCACTGTTCAACTATGAATATGGCTGAAATTGGACATAAAGTCAGTCTTTTGAATAAGACTCTTCTTGCCAATAATGTCTAGTGGCTGAGGCAGAAAACTATTGCAGGTCTAGTGGCCGCAATAGTAGACTATTGTAAGTCTAGTGGCTGCAATAGAAAAATTGGTTTGTCCGGATAAATCCCTGTTGAGCTAAATCAAAAAAATTGGCTTGTCTGAATGAAGTTCTGTCAAACAAGATAAAGTAGTTGGTCGTGGAATTACATTTAAGTTTTGACTAAAATTATGCTTGTTGAATTATGATCTTCATCAACTGGTTTCTGATTCCTCTGCGAATCAACACCTGTGGATGAAAAACATGTTCGTGTGAATGCAACTACGGATACCAGTGGATAAATGGAAATTTCCTGTACGAACAAGGACTACCTTTTCTCAGAACGAATTGTGACTAGTCAGGTTTGAATGGTCAGTCAGTGAATAGTACAGAAAAAGTCAGTTAAGTTATATGATTGTATGAATAGATTAGTTGGATACGCAGTTGTTGAAAGCAACTGAGTTTAGGTGGTATTTTGTATGATATATTTATTTATAGATATATTTATATACTCGATGTAGAATATTGATAGAGTGAAATATCAGAACGACTGAATTTATGCTCATAGTGAAAAATGCTTGAAGGGGGGAACCGTTCTAGATAGGACGTTGATCTCCCTATCGCACACTATGAAAATAGTAGCAGTTAATAAAATGTAATGTAAGTGTGAGTGGTCGCATGTCGAGAAGTGCTTGGACAATATGGAATACCGTGAATCGGTGAGTACTGTTGTTGTTTTGTTATTTATTTATTGCTGTTTAATAAATTGTGAAATATACAATATTACTCTCTGGTAATTTAATTGATGTAATTCAGGAGATTATAATTATAAATTAGTAATTCGGTTTGTTAAACAGGAGCTTAACCTGCGAAAACGTTCCCTGGTCTAGTAATGAGAACCCACTAGCAATAGTCAACTACTGGACCTAAAGCATGGCCTTGCCACCCCCCATAGATCACACGACTTGAAACATAAGCATTATTCTAGGCAACACAGAAGCATTTCATACTAGACCCTCTGCATAACAATTGACAGGCACATAGTGGAATGCAATAGGCACCAAACAGGGTTTTTAACTACAATAGAACACTGTGAAAAGGCACCTCCAAGCTTGTTTACTGTCCAATAGAGTAATTTCACTTGCCTCTGCATGCCATTTGTTCAGTAAAGCATGAAGTACTATCCTTCAGTAAAGCATGAAGTACTACACTGGGATATTTGACTTATTCAGTGAACTTCACACTTTTAGGCATTCAGGGAAACAACATGTATTGCAGGCTTTATTTAACTTTTAGGAGTGAAAACTACCTGTCTTGTTACAGTTAAAAAAATTTTCATGTTCAGCAGCATAATCGCAACACATTCAGACGACGTTGAAGACCCCTGATACTAGGATCAAACACACATATATCATCAGCAAACAGTAAGTGATTCACAATCATGTTTCCAACTGTTCATCCTGTTCTAGCTGTGCCCAGATGGACTGAAAGCTCATCAAGATAAGCAGAAAGTAACTGTGGACTCTCAGCAACTCCCCCTTGTATTACCCTGTTGGTTACAGTGAAGGGCATGAAAGACTATATCCAAATTCACTTACATGTTCTGATTCCTGTGCCAACTTGCTCGCAGTTCTGCTATGTACATATTGCATTGCACTTAATCATTTTTGTAAACAATAGATTGTGTTTAGTTTTGTCAAATGCCTAGATGCATCCGAAAACACTGAGGTGCTTATTGTTTGCATAACATGATGCAATATTTTTTAGTAAAAATACACACATGTCAGTCCCATGATGAGGGTCAATGCTAAACTGGTTGTTAGTGGTGGTAAAACGGTGAAATGAAAGATAAAATTTAATGCTCAAACAATTTGGAGGTAGATGTTGCTAGAAAAAGAGCTCTGTAATGACCAGCATCACTTACGTCACCATTCCTATTTATGCAAATACGCACAGTAATAGTTTTCATGCAATTGTACTTGTATCATTTATTTACATGCACAAATGCATTTGTTGCGTACTTTTGCAGTGTAGCCTGTACGTGTCTGCTTATGAACCTGCTTTGTTTGCAATTAACAATATAGCAAAGCCTAGATCATATTGAAGATGGAAAGTTCATCAAGCTCAGAACTTGATACTGTGTTGGACGAAGTTAGAATATACTAAACTTCATCAGAAGTAGACGGCATGTCTATTTAAGTCTATTTTCCAAACTTTGTGAAAAAATAGACAGAAACCGTGAATGTTTTACTACATACCGAAGCAAGGTGTCTGTTAACATAGAAAGACATTACCCCGAGTGTGTGAACTGAAGAAAGAAATTTTAACTTTTTTCAAGCTTCAAGGAATCGAGGAGTTTGTGAATTGCTTTGCGATCATGGTTGATTTGCGTGCTTCGTGGATATCTTTAACCATATGAACAAGGTGAATTCCATTATGCAAGGCAAAATTGCAAATCTCTTATCTTCAGCTGATAAAGTGAGATTAACAAAAATAATTGAAAGTATGAAGACCAAAAGAGAAAACTGGAACAGATACCATGTTTTCTCATTTCTCAGAAAAAGCAATCGTCACGTTGGTTGCCCAGCATCTTGGTTCTTTGGAGAAAAAGATTGAATTTAATTTCCATGGTTGTGCACGGAAATCCATTTTTACCACAAAATTCACCTGGTATTCTCAACCGTAGAGAGAGAGATAACTGACCTTCATAATGACGTTACAAAGGCACTACGAAGTTAATACAAGAGAAAATACCTCTCGGTGAGTTTTGGATAAGAACTCCAAATGAATATCCTTGCATTGGCCTAAAAGCAGTGGTGGTTTTGGTACAATTTTCCGTACCATACCTGTGTGAAAGTGGGTTTCCGTTCTTACGAACATCAAAACTAAAAAAAGGAGAAAGACTACTTTAGGTTGAAGAAGAAATGAGAGTGGCGCTGCCAAATGTTCTCCTAATATAGAGGATTTGCGTACAAGACCAAGCGCAAATTTCAAACCGAAATTTGAATAAATCTAGATCATAAATAGAATGCTGTGCCCAACTTTTGTACCGCTAATTTGTCTTTTTTGAGATATATTCCCAATGTAGTATGGGAGCAGTATCGTCTCCAATTAAATGTTCAATGCAAATTCAACTTTCGGTACCGTACTTATCTCATAGTTAGGGTGCCATATGCCTAGACAGGTTGGTAATTAATGCTCTAGGCGTATAAAATACAAAAGTAATGTTTAGTGAAACAAACTTTATTCATAAAAATTGGATTAAGGAATTAAAACGTATGTGGGTTTTATAAAAGCTTTCACAAATTTTCCATACTCGTGACACGCCACACAAAGATCTTTGCACAAATGCTTCCCGAACTTTCTCGGCTATCTCGTCCGATATTGATGGTTGTCCACATCCTTTGGCCCGATACAAACAACCTTACTCTTTAAGCTTTTTGTTCCATTTCCAAATCTGTACTGCATCCGGTGCTACTTTATGGAATTCTCTTACAGATGTACACTGTGGGCTACAGTATTGTTGGACTGCGTTTGCGCATGCCTTTTGTATCTAAGTGATTGCCATTTCTATGCCTGACAAGAGAAACACATAAAATGTAAAATTCTGAGCTGTTTCTACGCATGTTGTTATAGTTTGAGGTCAGTCGAAAAAACTGGGTAAGTTAATAGATTGTATGATGATAACAATTTTTTTTAAAACACCCTGTATTTGAGGACCGCACTGCAGGCATTGTGCAACAGTTATAATAGAATTCGCCAGCAAACTGAACACAGCCATCGTATTGGTGCCGCACTCCGCATTGGGCACTTGCATGCAGCATCGTCGTACCGCTGTAGTCATCCTGGCCTTTGGTTAGCTCAGTAAGCTTCTTGATGAATTAACGTTGTCGTATTTGGCAGCCAATCAAGGAAATCACAAAAGCCGTGAGAGGTTTAGAAAAGAAGCTATCCACGAAAATATTTGTGCATACTGACGCAGCCCAAACCATCGGAAAAGTACCAGTTGACGTAGATAAATTGGATGTAGACTTCCTAACCATCGTTGGGCACAAGGTATGAATAGATGTTGGCTTGAGGAAAAGGTGTAAACCGTACTGGTTTCTGTGCTTTCTTCGTTAAAATTGAGTTAGCACGGCACTGTCTATTTCTACACACATATTTTCAATCTCTTGTCATAGTTTTACGGGCCGAGAATTGGAGCGTTATACGTCAAAAACCTGATGGGACATCCCGAATATTACCGGCCGTTTATGCGCGGGGGAGGACAGGAGCGTGGGTGGAGAGCGGGAACGGAAAACACGCCGATGATTGCTGGACTTGGAGCTGCAGCTAAACTGGTTTTAACTGACACGACTGGAATAAATAACATGCGAGATACCCGCAACTACTTACGATTGAAGTTGCTGGTAAGGAGCGTGTTTTATTCCCACATCTGCAATTGCTATGCTGTCAAAATTGCTTCAAAGTTTTGACTGCGTTGTTGTAGTTGCTTAGAAAAAGTGTATTCAAACAAATTGGAAGCGTTCGAAAGTCAAAGGGCATTACCAATGTTTTGCATATCTCGTGTGACAGAGTGAATGTAAATGTAACCGAAGCGAAACGTGGGAAACGTTCTTTGGACGTTAATACCCCAAGATCCGCGCTCGTTCGCGAAATATTCAGAGTCGGAACCTTACCTGGAACTTTTTTTTATTGCGACCTTTTACAGTTGAGTATTTAGACAGGCAGTCCTTGTTATATAAGAAGCTGAAAATACAAGGGACGGTGGGATTTAATTTCACCGAGCCATCTTCAGACCTCTCGTACAAGCTTCCGCTTGCCTGCTGATTTGTGTTAAGTCAGTCTTCATGTTCGATTCATGGTTTGTTATTATAAAAACTACTTATAGGTTGCCCACCATTTGTTGAACCTATGTTCTTATCGTCGGTTTATCTTAGGAAGCTTTTGGTGAAGACAGGATTCGATTCAACTGCCAATCCAGCAACCAGCTCCCAAACACTCTGAACGTGTCCTTCATTGGAAAAGGCTTAGAAGGTACGGCTTGGCTATTAAGTTTTCATAATTTAATGTGACGCTTTTAAGCAAAGCTGCCGACAACTTGCATGTAAACTTGATCGCTTCTTTTTCTAACAATATTTGATCGTTGTCTAAACTTGTCTCTTTTCGGTACGGAAGCATGTGGTTTCGTACTGTCGGTGTGTTTATAATTGCTGTTTAAATTTTTGACTTCATAGAAATGCCAGGTTAGGGTCCTTTACCCTCCAAAGCAGAAGTCAAAAACTTGTTACGTAGCCGCGTCAAGCTCTGCTGGTAATCCTGATAATGTTCCACGAAGTCAAAAAAGTTGAAGACTCAACAAAGACAATCATCATCGACTCAACGCACGTAATCAAGATTACGAACAGACTCTGACGCGGCTGCGTGACAACGTTTTTTGTTGTGTGAGCGACTTTCCTGGTGTTTTAATACAAAACCGCTCAGTTTGTCAAGTTTCCTAACTATTCATTTTCATATCCGCTTTTCCTTTGGGGAGGGTTGCAGGGGCAGCAGCCCTAGGACTCGAAATACCTCACGGCCAACAGCAATCTCAGATAGTTCTGCTGCCTCCACACCAAGAGGGGACGAAGCAAAGTCGGAGATGTAGCCACTAACCAATCACAGATCGCGCGAAGCTCTGATCTAACGCAGACGTCTCCGCCGAAATACCAGGTTCTTTTCCTTGTGGGAAATGCGACCTGCGTGGAATTCGAAAAATTGAAAAACGTGGTAATGACAACCAACGCAATCCATAACAGTGTCGGGTCCGCCCCGCTGCAGCGGGAACTTGATTACAAAAGTACGGTATCTATATGGCCATAAGTGAAAGTACCCAGCTCAATACGTGCGACAACATGGTAATAAATTTTGAACTCCATGTAATGGTCATCGAGCAATCTGGAATAAATTTGATTGCTCCTAAAATTCAGAACGTGCGGCTTTAAAGCATTACGTTGAACGCATTTATTAAAGCATTACGTTGAACGTTCAGCCGCATTAAATAAACAGCCAGAACTCTCTGATTGCTATTCCGCAAACTTCCTTGGTGAATCGCTTCACTTGCTCGACTTACATGAAGATTTTTAGCTAAATAAGATGAAAGTAGTGTTAATATTTGCAAGATGATTGTCTCTGCATTAAGTAATTTTCTGTTTTATCGTTTACTAAGGTCTTATTCATTGTTTATTTTCTTATTATTAGCAATTTTGCTTCGCTTTGATTTAACACAGTTTTACCAGTTTCACAAGTTTAAGCTTTAATCTTCCTGATCTACTTCCCTGTGCACTGATAGCACCACTTTTCTGATCACTTCGCGTCACGTGACTTCACGGCTGGATGCCACCACCGCTTTTTCACAGAAAGGTCTCTCAGCTTCATTTTTACTTTACGCAGGATCGTTATGCCGATACTTGCGATATCCTTCGAACAATCTTAGTTGTCGGATTTTTTGTATACTTACAGTAGGCAGACTCAAATTCCGTTTTCAAACTGTAAGACCGCATCTGAATTCCATAAACGTAAGTTTTTAAAAATCATTCGTCTTAAATCGAAATAGACCAAAACTGAATATTGGCCAATACTGTTTTCCTGTGGGCAGAGGAGTACAAGAAGGGGGCCTTATCACTGCGAAGTCGTTGAAGATCAGGGCAACGTTTGTGATTATTCGGGACAAACTAAAAAACTAGCATTGTGAAAGATCTACGGGAATGGCAGTTTGTTTGCTCTGTGGTTTATTTTATGGAAAATTTTGGCTATTATAAGACAATTCACACCTTTTTAGTCCGAAAAACCCCGGTCACAGCCGGTATTATAAATAGGGTAGTTATAGTTACAAAGTTTAGGATCGAACCCCCACCCTTGGAAAAAGCTGCCCCGTAGGCCTATTTTATGCCTGCAGGTTAAACACAAACAGAACAGTCTCTTTATGCATCGTGCTTTTTGTAACAAACGACTTCTTACGAAATCTCTTTCAGAAAAAAACGCTAAGCTCTTCGTGTTTTTAGAAGGCTGGAAATTTAAGGGCAGGTCACGGGATTAGCTATTTGCCGACGCAAGCAAACTTAGGCGGCTTTACACAGAATGCGGTTACGGCTCACGATCCGGCTTAAGGCCAACGGCAGACTTCACACAAGCTCCGTTGACCGTATCCGGGTGAATTTTCTCGGTTTCGACCGGCTTCCGGCTTACTTAAAATTGTTTTAAGTAAGCCGGTGGTGGTGTTCTTGCTGCATGTGGGAAGACTGCCGTTGGCCATAAGCCGGATCGTAAGCCGTAACCGGATTCTGTGTGAAGCCGCCTTTAATCGAACTTTGCGAAAAGCGAGATCGTGAGAATTGATTACATTGGTCGGAATCTGCTGCAACCAGCTTCTTACCGCCACACACGTTGGTTACATGTTCAAAACTACAAAGTGCTGAACGCTTTGTAATGGACTTGCGATGTTATCGGACGCGTGTACTTCTCAGTGACGGCACAATGAATATAGCTGTTACGCGGTTGCAACCTGTGCCGTAGTTTTTGCGAGGTAGCTATTCAATGTACTTTTATGTTCTGCAGTTATGCTGAAAACAGCTAAAACCCCGTGAGGTGTTTGCATTTCGCTTCGACAGGTCCGCGTGTGCGTCAAGGCCTGAATCACCAGTGGGCAAAAAAAACGCTGAATAAAACCGCGAGTCCTGGTGCTTCGCTGTAAAAATTTGCGAGTGTCGTATCGGTTCAAGTTATCCTTTCGCGTGATAGTTTGTTCGAAATGTACGAGACATGCCAACGTGGCTGGTCACTGCATCACCGAGGCATCGACGTGTGCACACCACATATGCGTAAGCTCTAAAATGATTTTTGTGCCAGTTTCAAGTGCTAGAGAAGATGAATTTGAAAATGTAGAAACGTTTGCATTGATTTTTTGTAAATCACTCTTTCAAGTGGGATTTTCGTTTTGAGCTCATGAAAAGATGTCTATTTTTCAGACGTTTTCACTTTTTTAATAATCACTTAAGCAGCTAGTGTACTGTATGCGTGTAATCCGACCACGGTGTTTGTGGTTGAGTTGCCAGCAGGATTTCAGTGTAGTATGGTGAACAAGATAGGTTGTGTCCAACAAATCAATGACAATAGTACCACAGGGCAGAAAGGAATGTACGTAAACCAGGCAATGTGTATGTATGTTGCTAATTTCGTATTCAGTGCGACTTCTGCCTAAACGAAGACGAGAATGCAGAAGTCTGAACTTGCCCACTCAGAAATTTACGACCGATGTGTTCCTGCAATTTTATTTTACAGGTTACAAGGTTCTGGAAAACGTGAGAACTTTCGCGTGCAGCACGGGTGCGGCGTGCCACTCGGATACATGTCAACCGTCACAAGTTTTATTGAATTTCCACGTCGCTCCAGACGTTGCGAAGAATGCAATCCGCTTTTCGACCGGGCGACACACAACTTGTCAAGAGATCGATCACGTGGTGGATGAACTTGAGCGCGTTTTGCAGCAGTTACTGTAATTCTATGTGCATTTACTGATCGATGTCACAACATCCTGTTTTTTAGATTAAGTGCAATTAAAATACCATTATTCATTTTACTATTCGTCTGACTGGTATTGAGAGCTATTAATGCCTTTGTGATTTGAGGTTCTAAACAAACGTGACTCATGCAGGACCACCCCCACATGTGGGTTCCGCGAAATATCGCTAAGACTGAAAAAGTCAATTTTTAGGAAAAGCAGAAGTGGTGAAATTTCTGTTCCATAAAGTTAGTAGAGCGTTATAGGCTTGTGGTAAGCCTTGGTCAGGACCACCCCATAGGGTCGTAGATTTTTCAGAGATATAAATTTAACACACATTTTTAAACAATGGGATTATCACACGCCCTTCCAAGGCATTACGCTTCGAATAAAGTGTGTGAATGGCCTATGCTTTTTGTTTGATAACGCACAATAGGGTGACCATGGTATTGATCTTTCAAATCGAGATGGCATCTGGAATCAAAACAAGGTCTTCAAATTTGCATAAACTTTTTTGAAGTTCGCAAATCCCGAAGCAAGGTTAGCGAAGTTTCTTTCCCGGTTTTCCAGCAATGCAAGCAGGTCTCATTTTTCGGGACCAATTGGAACACAACACCAAAGAAAGAAGGTCCTGTGACAATCAAGCCGGGAGGCATTGAGCACTACAGCCCCACTAATAAGAATTTTTTCGTCATATGTTTGAAAAACGTGCTTTGATATAATTTAACTGACAAGAGCTGCCCATGTGTCCTGGCACGTCTGCTGGCGCATTAAAATACTAGATGTTTCTTGTCTGGGACCGGACGTACGTTAGGACCGAATCGGCGACCCAAAACCCGTTTCGGCGTTAAAGTAGGTGAACACCCATTACTTTTTTTTAACCAGGGCTGTGGAGCCGGAGCCCAAGCAATTTTGGATGGTGGAGCCGGAGCTTGAAATTTGGGTTCCAGTGTCACAGACAATTTGTGGGACAAGCGAGTTGCACAAATAATCGTTCTGGAGCTGGTGTCAAGCAAAATTTTTGACCTGTTATTGTTTCTCATTTATGTTACTACCACGCAGGAATTTCTTAAGGGGGGGCTGAAATTTTGAAAAAAATATTTTGCTCTCACTAAAGTACAGGCTACCTTAATCACTATAACGTTTATGTCGTATATGCTATTTCAATTTTAACACAATACTTTTCTTGACCAGGTCCAGCCGCGACGTCTATTTTTCATTGCCCGTTTTCCCCCATTACCGTGATTTTGTTAATCTGTTAAACTACGATGCGATGTAGTGTGGCACTTTGCAAAATTTTGACATTGTTTATGGAAGTTTGTAACATGCTCAGTATCCTGAGATATTGTTTTTAAAAGCACTCTTATGTTATATAGTAGCATTACT